>Ga0210406_10001925_pt1 | contig 24301 bp, 24 predicted proteins | sample IncBWC30MmetaG_FD_155454 | JGI IMG/M metagenome (GOLD analysis project Ga0210406, IMG submission 155454) | Forest soil microbial communities from Barre Woods Harvard Forest LTER site, Petersham, Massachusetts, United States - Inc-BW-C-30-M | ecosystem: Environmental > Terrestrial > Soil >...
CCGGCGGCAACCGGTTGCGACTCGTGTTCTACGCGCCGACCCGCGGTCTGATCGGCTACCAGGGCGAGCTGCTCACCGACACCCGCGGCACCGCGATCATGAACCGCCTGTTTCACAATTATGCGCCCTACAAGGGCGAGATCCAGGGCCGCCGCAACGGCGTTCTGATCTCCAACGACCAGGGCGAGGCGGTGGCCTATGCGATGTTCAAGCTGGAGGATCGCGGGCCGATGATGATCGAGCCAGGCTGGAAGGTCTATCGCGGCATGATCGTCGGCGAACACACCCGCGACAACGATCTCGAAATCAACGTGCTGAAGGGCAAGCAGCTCACCAACATTCGCACCACGTCAAAGGACGAGGCGGTGCGTCTGACGCCGCCGATCAAGATGACGCTGGAAAAGGCGCTTGCCTATATCGAGGATGACGAGCTTGTCGAGGTCACGCCGAAATCGATCCGGCTGCGTAAGAAGTTCCTCGACCCGAACGACCGCAAGCGCGCGGAAAAGGCGAAGGAAGCGGTGGCGTGAGGGAAGCGAATATAGTGAGTAGCGAATAGCGAATAGAGGCGCTCTTGACGGGGTTGATCACCCCATTCGCCGCGCATCATTCGTCCCTCGAACAGTGAATGACGCGGAGCGAACATGGGCGTTCTCGCCGGGGCTGGTTTGCGATACCCTGCTCACCAGTCACTGCTCACTGGTCCTTATTCGCTAGCCTATGTCCCTTCCCTCTTCCATTGATGTCGCCATCATCGGCGCGGGCGCTGCGGGCCTTGGGGCTGCGCATGCGCTGAAGGAGTCCTCGCTCTCTTTCATTGTGCTGGAGGCGCGCGACCGTGTCGGCGGACGCGGCCACACCATCATGGCCTCGCCTGACATCACCTTCGATCTCGGCTGCGGCTGGCTGCATTCGGCCGACCAGAACACCTTCGTCAAGATCGCCGAGGATCTGAACTTCGAGGTCAACAGGACGCTGCCGCCCTGGCGCGAGCGTGGTTTCGGCAAGGTGTTTCCGCAGGACCAGCGGATGGACTTCCTGCGCGCGCTCGACGAATTCTACGACCGCGCCGAACAGGCCGCGCAAAGCGGCCGCGACAGCCCCGCCAATCTCTATCTTGAGCCGGGCAATCGCTGGAATCCGATGATCGATGCCATCTCGACCTATGTGAACGGCTGCGAGCTGGACGGGGTCTCGATCCTCGACATGGACGCCTATGAGGACACCAACGTCAATTGGCGGGTGCGGCGCGGCTATGGCGCGCTGATGGCGGCCTATGGTGCATCATTGCCGCTTGCGCTGAATTGCGAGGTGACGCTGATCGACCATTCAGGTAAGCAATTGCGCATCGAAACATCGCGGGGAACACTGAAGGCGGACAAGGCGATCATCACGGTGCCGACCAACCTGATCGCGCAGCAGGCGATCCGCTTTCACCCCGAACTGCCCGACAAGGTGGAGGCGGCGGCCGGCCTGCCGCTCGGTCTCGCCAACAAGGTGATGCTGGCGCTGGACGAGCCGGGCGACTTGCCCAAGGACGGCAATCTGCGCGGCGCCACCATGCGCAGGGCGATGGGCGGCTTCCACCTGCGGCCGTTCGGTCAACTCTGCATCGAGGGATTTTTCGGCGGCAGCTTCGCGCAGCAGCTCGAGGACGCCGGAGAAGGCGCGTTGGGCGCGGAAAGCATCAACGAGATCGCCGAGCTGCTCGGCAACGACTATCGGCGCAAACTGACACCGCTGAAGGAATCGCGCTGGGCGCACGATCCGTTCGCGCGCGGCTCCTATTCGCACGCTTTGCCCGGCCACGCCGACAAGCGCGCGGTGCTCGCCGCGCCTATCGACGGCCGTCTGTTCTTTGCGGGCGAAGCCACCTCGCCGAATTTCTTCTCCACCGCACACGGCGCGCGCGACAGCGGCGAGAGGGCGGCAACAGAAGCGTTGAGCGGGTAAAACCTCAGAACTTCAGAAAAGCCTGCTGTTCGACGAAGACTTGCTCGACCTTTCGCGTCTCCACGCCGATCTTCAGGTCCTTCAACAATTCGCACAGCGCTTCGCCATCGATCAGATCGATCGGAGGCGCACCGCCCCGCGTAGCCTCCTTGCGGGCATCGACGGTAAACATGCCGGTCGTCATCACCAGCCCCTTGTCGGCTCGGCCGACCATGGCACCGCGAAAATCCCTGATCACCGGCGCGCCGACCGATCCCTTCCATCGCTTGCATTGGAAGAACACGTGAAAGGACAGAAGATTGAGGCGAAGCACGCCGATCCCATCGATCCCGCCGTCTCCGCTGCGACCCGTGACATCCACCTTGATGAACCCTGATTCCTTCAGGATTCTCTGGCAGAGGCGCTCGAATGCGTCGGGCTTCATCTTGAGAACACATTCCAGCAGCCGCTCCTGCCAGGGAATGTCGAGTGTCGTGTGCGTGGAGGGCACCTGCCCCATCGCGCGCAAATACCGCCCCGCCTGCTCCTGTTTTCCCGGACCTCTCGTCTTCGCCGCAGCCTCTCGGGATTTTCTGCGTCACCCGGGACGATCGAGATGTCGGTGACAGGCAACGAAATATCGAGACGCGGCTTCAAGTCTGGATGTTGGGGCGACCCGATTGCATGTGCTGCGGTCGATTCGGGCGGCATATGATCGGCGTGATCGCTCTCCCCTGATGGCCCTTCTGCCTCTCCCTCTTCCGACTCTTGAAATCCGTCGCGGCTAACCGTACCCGGCGGCACGGAGGGTGGAAGATCTGATTTCGACGCCATAACTGCCCGCCCGATCATCCCGAAGTAGTGCAATCATACCGTAGCTACTCCCCCTGTGATCAAGACCTATCAAGTCGTCCTGACGAAGATTCGAATTTTTGGGTCGATCTTGTGCCGAGATCGGGTGCCAAGCCCTGCGATCAAGCCCTCGATCAAGTTCTATTCGAGGACACGCGCACGCATGTCCGCATCTGGCACAAAGCACGCGTCGAGCTTCCCAAAAAGCCGGTAGCGGTTGCGCGCGACGAGATTGTAAACCGCATTGCGCAACATTCTCGGCACTACGAACAAGGCGCATGTCCAGCCCCAGCCCGGCAGTCCCGACAAAACCGTTAGCGCGCCGTCCGACTTGAAGTAGGCGATGCCGCCACGGATGACCGCATTGGTGTCGGGATCGCCGGCATCGATGCCAAAGGCCTGCGCCAGGCGCGTGCCATAGGGCGACTGGATCGCGGTGAAACGGAAGCGCTTCGCGACATCGCGCCTGGCGATGAAACCGACCCAGCGCGAGCAGAACACGCAGACGCCGTCGTAGAGAATCACATCGTCGTCCGGCCAGCCTGTCACGTCTTGATGCACTTTTTCACAAACCGGTCCCCACCCCGCTATCCAAGCGCGGGCAAGCTTTTGCTCGAAAACACCAGAACGCGATGAAATGGGCTTAATCGTCATCGCACTCCAGCTTCGTGAAAACCGGTGCCCACCCATGGGTCGCAGCCCGAGGGCATGCTTGTCCGAATCATGCTCTAGGAGTTGTCCAATATCAACAGCGCTACCAGCATCAGCACGATCGCCATCCTGTCGCACGGCGAGACAGTTCACGATCACGTCAATCGCGTGAAGCGCCGAGCACGAGACCGCGCGCAGATGTTTGCGAGGCCATGATCAGCTAAAACGGCTTTGCGATCATCAGCCACAGAATGACGATCACCGCGCCGAAGCCGGGAAAGCCGAACCAGAACCAGCGGCGAAACAGTGCAAAATAGCGGGGCGGCAGCGGTTGATGGGCGGCCGACGCTGCGCCCGCCAGATCGCGCATTTCGATCTGCATGAACACCACTGGAATCCAGAACAGGCCCGCAACCGCATAGAGCACAAGCGATGCGGCGAGCCAGCTCTCGGCGAGCGTGGTCGAAGACATGAACATCAGCACCCCGCCCGTGATCGGCTGCAGGATCACGGCGGTCAGCGTGAACAGCATGTCGGCGAGAACGACGATGGCTGCCGTGCGCGCAGTGAACGCCACATCGCCACTGCGATGCGCCATCAGCATGAAGAAGGCAATACCGCTTCCGGTGCCGAGGATCACGATGGCGCCGAGCACGTGCAGATATTTGACGAAGAGATAGAGCGTCATCGCTTCCCGAGTGCCGCGGACAGCTGACGCGTCATCGCACGATCAAGCGCCGTGCCCACGAGTTTGCGCAGGCGGGCCTCTCCGCGGCAAGGCCATGCGCAGGGCGGACTTCGGAGGGCTGGCCTCGACCTCAGGCAGGCCATCGCGAATCAAATCCCACTTCCGATTTCCGATTCGGAATTTTCCACACAGCCGCTCGGCTGCGGCAAGCACACGAAGCGGCGTTGTGTCGCGAACCTGATCCAGATGCCGATCAGACAGGAAATCAGGCAGCAAATCTGTCCTCTTTCGGCACAAAACAGCCGGTAAACTGATGCAGAAAGTCCACAGGTTAACCCTTAATTAACGATAGACCTTGATGCCGCCCCGCCGACTTGCTTTGATCACGTCCATGAGCACCACGCTAATCGAGGTTCGGCCGGCCAAGGCTGTAGATGCTGCAGCGGTAGCGTCTACCCATGACGAAGCTTGGCGCGCGGCCTATCAAGGCATCATTCCGGGCGCCGAGCTGGAAAAGCTGATCAACCGCCGCGGCCCACAATGGTGGGACAGCGCGATCCGCAAAGGTAGCCGTGTCAGCGTGCTGGTGTTCGGCGACAAGGTGGCCGGCTATGCCAATTATGGCCGCAACCGTGCACGGAGCCTGCATTTCGAAGGCGAGATCTACGAGCTCTATTTGCGTCCGGAATTCCAAGGTCTCGGCTTCGGCCGGCGCCTGTTCAATGCGGCGCGCCGCGATCTCGCCCAGAGCGGCTTGAAGAGCATGGTGGTGTGGGCGCTGTCGGATAACGATCCTGCGACCGAATTTTACCGCGCCCTCGGCGGGCGCATGGTCGCGCGCTCGTCGGAGCGCTTCGGGCCCAAGTCGCTCGACAAGGTCGCCTTCGCTTGGACGAACTAGAGTTGGCCAACTAAAGCTGGACCAACTCTAGGGCTGGACCAATGAGAGCATGATCCGGAAAAGTGTGTAGCGGTTTTCCCGAAAATCATGCTTAAACGGAAAGCTGGAAGCGTTTTCGCGAAAAAGCCTGCTCCGCGCTTGGATAACGGGGTGGGTAGCTGTTTGCGTTGAGAAGACGCGTCAGAACAAGAGGCTCTAGCGCGGCCGGGCTGAGATGCATTAACCAGGAAGACTTGGACCGGTCTTCTGAAGGTTTCATGCTCAAGCAATAGGCGCTCGCTTGACACCTGCGTGCAATGGAGTTCCGCATGCGCATTGACGCCATCCCGATCGGGGTCGATCCGCCGCGCGAGGTCAACGTCATCATCGAAGTTCCGGTCGGCGGCGAGCCGATCAAGTATGAGATGGACAAGGACGCCGGCACACTCGTTGTTGACCGCTTCCTCTATACGGCCATGCGCTATCCCGGCAATTACGGCTTCATTCCGCATACGCTGTCGGACGACGGCGACCCCTGCGACGTGCTGGTCGCCAACACCCGCGCGATCGTCCCCGGCGCAGTGATGAGCGTGCGGCCGGTCGGTGTGCTGTTCATGGAGGATGAGGCTGGCGGCGACGAGAAGATCATCGCCGTGCCGTCGTCGAAGCTGACCCAGCGTTACGACAAGGTGAAGAGCTACAGCGACCTGCCCGACATCACACTGCAGCAGATCCAGCACTTCTTCGAGCACTACAAGGATCTGGAGCCCGGCAAATGGGTGAAGGTGCTGCGCTGGGGTGGAGCGGACGACGCGCACCGGCTGATCACCGAGGGCATCGAGCGGGCAAAGAAGAAATAGGAGATCCCCGCCGCCGTTCCGGGCCGACGCCACCGGATCGCGCGAATGCCCGATCGCAGGCTCTCGCATCGAGCCCTGAATCTGGAGGTTCCGGGTTCGCTCCCGCGCCCGGAACGCGAGTGTCAAACGGCGGTGCTTACACTGCGGGCATCGGCAGCCCGGCAATCGCGCAAGCCGCGCGCAACGTGTTCACCAACAGGCACGCCACCGTCATCTGGCCTACGCCGCCGGGAACGGGCGTGATCGCGCCGGCAACACCGAGCGCTTCCTCGAACGCGACATCGCCGACCAGACGGGGCTTGCCACCATCGGCCGCGGGCAGCCGGTTGATGCCGACATCGATCACGGTCGCCCCCGGCTTGATCCAGGAGCCGCGCACCATCTCCGGCCGGCCGACCGCGGCATAGACCAGATCAGCGCGGGCGGTGAGTTGCGGCAGGTCGCGCGTCCGCGAATGCGCGATCGTCACCGTCGCGTTTTCATTGAGCAGAAGCTGCAGCAGCGGACGGCCGACTAGATTGGAGCGCCCCAGCACGATGGCGTTCAGGCCTTCGAGCGAGGCATGCACGCTCTTGGTCAGGATGATGCAGCCAAGCGGCGTGCAGGGCGACAGCGCGGCAAAACCGCCCGCCAGCCGCCCGCCATTGTTCGGGTGCAAGCCATCGACGTCCTTGGCAGGATTAATCGCATTGATGATGGTTTCGGTGTGCAGCCCTTTCGGCAGCGGCAACTGCACCAGGATGCCATGGACCGTGGAATCGCGATTGAGCCGTCCGATCAGCGCCAGCAGATCGTCCTGGGCGACGTCCGCCGGCAATCTATGCTCGAAGGACGCCATGCCGGCGGCCTGGGTCTGGGTGTGCTTGCTGCGGACATAGAGCTCGCTTGCGGGATCATTGCCAACCAGGACCACGGCGAGCCCCGGCGTCAGGCCGCTCTCGCGCTTGACGCGGGCGACTTCATCGGCGACGCGGGCGCGCAGCTCCGCGGCGATCGCTTTTCCATCGATGATGCGGGCTGTCATCTCTCGTCCTTCAATCCCTTTTTCGGCCGCTCCGTTTTCGGCCAACCCGTTTTCGGCAAAGTCAGCACGCGCAGCGCCTCGTCGAGGCTCCTGGGGTCGCCATCGATTGCGACCTGTTTCAGCCGCGAGGCCGCTCCCGACAACAGCCGTACGCTCCCCTTGGGGACACCAAGCGCCTTCGCCAGCAGTCCCATGACCGCGCGGTTGGCCTCGCCACCCTCGGCAACGGCGCGAACCCTTACCTTTACAACGCTGCGGCCATCGGCCAGCGTCTCGATGCCATCGATGTCATCGCGGCCGCCGCGCGGCGTCACCCGCAGTGCGACGCTGATACCTCCGTTGGAATTGCGCCAAGGGGAATGGTCCAAGGGGAATGGTCCAAGGGACAGCGCTCTAGCTGTCAGAAGACGGCCGGGTAGATGTAATAGGTGATCACCCGCTCGATGAACATGATGATCAGAATCAGGATGATCGGCGAGATGTCGAGCCCGCCGAGATTGGGCATGAACGAGCGGATCGGCGCCAGCAATGGCTCCGTGATCCGGTACAGGAACTCCGCGACCGCCGAGACGAACTGATTGCGGGTGTTCACGACATTGAAGGCGATCAGCCACGAGAGGATGGCAGCCGCAATCAACAGCCAGATGTAGAGATCGAGAACGATGAGGACGATGTCGAGAACGGCACGCATAGACGAAGGAGCTCCGTTGGACCTCCTGCTAAATACCGGTTCCCTCCCGTCCAAACAAGGGAAGTCCCTGGTAAATGCCGCTGATAGCTCTGATTTTCGCCGTTCTTGACTTGACCTTGGCACAGATTGTAAATGACGCGACCGTTGGCCGCGTTGTTAACCCCGAAGTGCGGCCTTCACGGGGCCATAGCTCAGCTGGGAGAGCGCATCGTTCGCAATGATGAGGTCGGCGGTTCGATCCCGCCTGGCTCCACCAGCCTCCGCAGGCTTCGCCCGCTTCGGCTCGGCAAGCCTATCGTAGCGGAGGCTGCCGCGGCGTAGCCCAAAGGGCGAAGCCGGGCTTTCCCCCCGCCCCTCACCTCCCCGTAAACCGCGGCGGGCGTTTCTCGATAAAGCTCGCCACGCCTTCGCGGAAATCGGCGCCGTTCAGCGCCACCAGCATGTCGCGGTTGGCATCGATGGTGGCTTCCGCGAGCGTCTGGAACGGCACGTCGTAGAGCTGACGCTTGATCACGGCGATGGCGCTGGGCGACACGAAATCGGCGAGATCGCGCGCATAGGCATAGGTTTCCTCGCGCAGGCGCTCGGGCGGATAGAGCCGGTTGACGAGCCCGATGCGCAGTGCTTCCTCGCTCGACACCCGGCGTGCGGACATCAAGAGATCAAGCGCGTTGGCATGACCCACAATGCGCGGCAGCATCCAGCTGATGCCGTGCTCGGCAATCAGGCCGCGGCGCGCGAAGGCCGTCGTGAAGACGGTGTTGTCGGCGGCAAAGCGCAGGTCGCAATAGAGCGCGTGAACCAGGCCGATGCCGGCGGTGGCGCCGTTGAGCATCGCGATGATCGGTTTTCCGATCGACGGATAATAGGCGTAACGCGTCTGCCAGTCGGCCCTGCGGTTCATGTCGAAGGGCGGAATATTCTCCGCACGCCGGATGGCCGATGGATCGAGCCCCTTCAGCGCGTCCATGTCGGCGCCCGCACAGAACGCGCGTCCCGCGCCGGTCAGCACGATGACGCGGACATTGTCGTCGGCCGCCGCCGCGTTCATGGCGTCGCGGACATCGCGTTCCATGATCGGCGTCCACGCGTTCATGCGATCCGGCCGGTTCAACGTGATCGTCGCGATCCTCTCGCTCACCTCATAGAGAATATGCTGATACGTCACCGCGCTCTCCCTCGACGTCTGAACGACAACGTCATTGTCTTGCCCGCTTCAGCGCGAGCTTGAGAGCGAGGCTATCACACTTGGCGATACACTTGGCGATACACTGGGCGATTGACGCGGCAATTCCAGGAGACGGAACGGTGGCTCGATCTATTCGGCGGCTTGCGCCAGCATCTGCACCGGCTCGCGCGCGAGCCAGAGGTCGATGAAATGCTTCAGCCAGGCGCGCTCCGCCACATCGTGAACCGCGCGGCCGGCGAAGTGCTGATGGCGCGGCTGCGCACCCGGCTGGTCGAGACGGCCGCGCGTGGTCCAGCCACACATCATCGCGTAGGTCACGTCGGGATGAAACTGGACGCCGAAAGCGTTGCCATACTGGAACGCCTGGTTTGGAAAGTCGCTTCCTTCGGCGAGCAGATCCGCGCCTGGCGGAAGCTCGAATCCTTCGCGATGCCAGTGATAGACGTGGTCCGGCCAATGCGGACAGAGCGCACGTCCGGCTTTTGTCGGGCGGATCGGATAATAGCCGATCTGCGTGCGGCCCTCCGGATGCGGCGCCACGCGCGCGCCGAGATGCATGGCGAGCATTTGCGCGCCCAGGCAGATGCCGAAAAACGACCGCTGCTCTCTGAGCGGCACGCCGATCCAGTCGATCTCGCGCCGGATGTAGTCGTCCGGATCGTTCGCACTCATCGGACCGCCGAAAATCACGGCACCGGCGTGGTCGTCGAGCGTCTCCGGCAGCGGATCGCCGAACCGCGGACGGCGGATGTCCAGGGAGTGCCCAAGTTCCCGCAACACGTTGCCTATACGGCCGGGCTTTGAGCTTTCCTGATGCAGGACGATCAGGACGGGCCGCGTCCGCGACGCCGAATCTCGATTGACGGCGTCCCTGTTCACGGCGAGCTGCAGCGATACTGATCGTCGTTGTCCGGTCATCGGGCCGAAAGGATAGCTAAGCGAGGGTTAATTTGATGTGAGCGAGCGCACGCTCATGCCGTGCCAAGCAAATCACGGGCCAAACCGGCACAGCCTTTCAGCGCCTGCGGAGCTGGAAGCCTCCGACCGCCGCGAGGATGAAACCGCGCGGAAAGAATCGGAGCATGGACGGCACCATCTTGATGCCGAGGCCGGGCAGCACCGCGCGGCTGTTGGCCATCAGCCCGCGATAAGCCTGTTTTGCGACATCGGCCGCCGAAACATTCAGGATCGCGGAATCGAGACCGGGCTTGAAGCCGGCGGTTTCCTGAAATTCGGTCGGCACCGGCCCGGGGCACAGCACCGTCACGCGGACACCATGCGGCGCGAGTTCGTGCCGCAACGCCTCGGTCAACGAAATCACATAGGCCTTGGAGGCATAATAGACCGCCATGCCCGGCCCCGGCATGAAGCCCGCGACCGAGCCGATGTTGAGGATGCCGCCGCGGTTCCTGATCAGGCTGTCGGAAAACCTGAGCGACAAATCCGTCAGCGCACGTATGTTGACCGCAATCATGGCGAGCTGAGCAGCGCGGTCCAACTCAACCGCCCGCCCGAACAGCCCATAGCCGGCATTGTTGACGACGTATTCGACGTCCGCGCCGGTTGCAGCAATCGCCGCCGCAATCTTGTCGCAGCCGTCGGGCGCGGTGAGGTCGCAGGGAATCAGAACAGGCTCCGGCGCGCCCGCCGCAGTGATCTCGCAGGCCAGCGCCATCAGCCGATCGACACGGCGCGCAGTCAACACCAGACGATGACCATGTCCCGCAAAGACCCGCGCCAATGCGGCGCCTATTCCAGACGAGGCACCTGTAATCAGCGTTATGCGCTCGGTCACGATATGACGCTCTTGATGACGTTCTTGTGATGAAGGTCTTCTATTGACGGTCTTCTATTGACGGTCTTGGGGCGATGACTGGCCCATGACTTAGACGAGAACACCTTGAGACGAGAACACCCTAAGACGAGAACACTGGCGTGAGGTGGGGAGCAAGACATCCGCCGGCATCCTTCGGGTGCCGCGAATGACTCGCTAGACGCGGCCATTTTACCCGCTATCAGCCCGCTACCTACAAATTAAAGTTTTGTCATCTCGACAACGGAGATCGCCACGGTGTTGTCAACCGCGCTCGTTCGCGCGGCCAGAGCATGATCCGGAAAAGCATGTCCTCGGGTCACGGTTCGATGAAATGCGGAGCGTCCTTCCCTCGCGACAAACGCGCAACGCGTTTGCGCGGAGATCACGCTCAAACAAGGCACTGGAGCGCCATCGAGCGAAAGCCCGTGCCGCACTTGGATGGCGGGGTGGTACCGGGCTCGTCCGAAACGATCGAATGTGTCAGCTTGGCTGGCCGGATGCGGACTGCGCGGCCGCCACGCGATGCTTCAGCTCGATGCGGTCGCGCGACGAGATGCCCAGGAGATCGGCCGCGCGCCAGACCACGTTGTCCTCGAATTCGCTGACCTGGCCGTCCGCATAGACCAGCTCCCACATCATCTCGACAATGCGAAGCCGGCCAGCCTCGTTGACCGAGCGCATGATGACGCTGGTGAAATGATAGAGATCGACCGCCTCGCCCTCCACCCGCATGGCGGAAGCGATCAGCCGGTCGGCGGTGCCGGGATCGAGCCCGAAACTGCTTTCGATCAGGCTGTGCAGCTTGCGCTTCTCGCGTTCGGAGGGCTCGCCGTCGAGCGAGATCACATGGATCAGAAGCGCGGTCGCCGCGAGCCGGTAACCGGTGTCATCGAAGGCGCGATCCTGTTGCGCGTGCGGCGACACAACCTCAGCAATGAATTGGCGCAATCCGTCCAGCATGATGCTCCGCCGAAATAGAGGTCTTTGCCCGCCACATGGCGAGGTGACGCTTGATATATGAGTGGAAAGGCCGTCCCGTGCAATCGGCATTGGCGCAGGCCGAGCCTTACGTTTCCGCAATCTGCATGCTGAACAACGATGCGTCCTCGATTTTTGCACCGTGATTCCGGGGCGATGCGCATCCAAGTCGGCTGTTGCCGACTTGGACAACTACATTTGCGACAATAACTTCAAGGTATTTCGTACACCACGATCTTGTCGGCGATGCCGCGCAGTGCTGCTTCCTTCTGGATCGGCCTGATCGCTTCTTTTTCCAGAATCGTGGCGACACCCGGCGCGTCGATCACGGGACCGGTGATGTGGATCTCCTGCGAGGTCGACAGACTCTGCACCCGCGATGCGATGTTGACGGTCTGGCCGAAATAGTCCTGCCGCTCGTTGAGCATCACGGCCAGGCATGGCCCTTCGTGAATGCCGATCTTGACAATGAGATCGTTGCTGCCGCGCTTGTTGTTAAGCTCGTCCATTGCCGCGCGCATGCGCAAGCCCGCCATGAGCGCGTTCTCGGGGCGGATGAACGTCGCCATGACGGCGTCGCCGATGGTCTTCACCACCGCGCCCTTCTCAGCCGCGATGATCTCCAGCAGGGCCCTGAAATGCGCGCGCACCAGGTCGAAGGCGGCGAGATCGCCGACCCGCTCATAAAGCGCCGTCGAGCCCTTCAAATCGGTGAACAGGAAGGTCAGCGAGGTGATCTTCAGCCGCTGGTCGACGTTGAGATTGTCGGCCTTGAAGACATCGCGGAACGTCTGGTTGGAGAGCATCCGCTTGGCGGTCAGAAACGGCCTGCGCGTGCCGAGCAATTTGTGCAGCGCATCGCCGGCGACGAAGACGCTGGGCAGCACCCGCGTGCCGGCCTGATTGTCGAGCGACAGCCGCAAGGGCCCGGGACGCAGGGTGATGGACCCGGTCGGCGGATGCGCGTTGTTGTAGACCAGCGAAAGAGGCTGGCGCTCTCTGGTCGGCTCGCCCTGCACGTCGATGAAATGCGCCGAATGCGTCACCGGCTCGAAAATGATGACGAATTGCGCCGGCAATTGCAGCGAGAGCACGGCCTTTTCGCCGGCCGGCAATTCGAGCGTTTCGAGCACGACCTCATCCGCAAGCGAGGCGAAATTCGCCTTGTCAAGATCAATCCCGGAACTCCAGAAGATCTGCTTGTAGTATTCCCACAAAGGCAGCGTGTTCGGATCGTGAGCGGCGATCCGCCGGATCTTGGGACTGACGGTGAAGGCAACCTCGACCTGCTCGTCGACCGAGGGCTCATAACCGCAGGCGCACAATCCGCAATGATAGTCGTCCGGGCGCAGCGATTTCAGCGTATCGTGGGCGCCGAGCACACCGCTGCAACCGGGGCAGAGCACGTTCCAGCTCAGGTCGAACAGCCCAAGCCGCGCCGCATGCAGGAAGCCGGAAATCACCTTCTCCTCGTCGAGCGAGGTACGCTTGGAGAATTCCAGCACATTGATGCGGTTGAGCTCGGGGTCTTCCCCCGTCTCGATCAGTCTTGCGATCGCGTCGGCGACCGCCGGGTCGGCGGTCTGCTTCAAAACCGAAATCTGCGGTCCGATGTCGCTCATGGCGTCCACCTAAATGGGATTGCGCAACGCTTGAAACAATACCTGTTAGTTAGCGCATGATCCGGAAAGGTGGAAACCCGTTTTCCCTTGCAACAAACGCGGAACGCGCGTTTGCGCGGAGATCATGCGCGTTATTGGCGTGGCCTGACGGTAAACATTGGCGAGCGGTCGGGCTGGGTCGTCACCACGCCGATCGGAACGACCGGCGTCCTGTCGGCGAGCTCGACCTCGAATGCGCCGATCAGCTTGGCGAGCGCCAGCGTCGCCTCCACCATCGCGAAATGCGCCCCGATGCAGACCCGCGCACCGACACCGAACGGCAGATACGCGAAGCGATCGGGCGGCGGCGCCGGCGGCAGGAAGCGTTGCGGGATGAACGCGTTCGGATTCCGCCACAGCTTCTCATGCCGATGCAGCAGCCAGGGCGCGATCAGGATCACGTCTTTCGGCTTGACCGGCAGGCCGGCGATGGTGTCGGCGGCCTTTGCGGCGCGCGCGAGCAGGAAGGCAGGCGGATAGAGCCGCATGGTCTCCTCGATCACCGCACGGGTGAACTTCAGCCGATCGAGATCGGGCGTGGCGTCGCTCGGCAACGCATTCGCCTCCGCCGCCACCTTGCCCTGGTTCGCGGGATCCTGCGCCAGCAGATACAAGGCCCAGAACAGCGCTGTGGCCGTCGTCTCATGGCCGGCGAGGATCATCGTCGCCACTTCGTCGCCGAGCTGCTCATCGGTAAACGCATTGCCGGTCTCGGGATCGCGCGCGTCGCCCATCAGGTCGAACAGGTCGCGCGGTGGCGCGCCATCTTTCTTGCCGGCGGCGCGGCGCTCGGCCATCAGCGTGGCCACAAAAGCAGTCCAGCGCTTGCGGAAGCGTGCGCGGGCGAAATCCAGCGGCGTTGGCCACGACAGCGGCAACGCGAGATCGAGAAGATGCGGCCGCGCCAGCCGCACGCCATACTCCATCACAAAATCGCGCAGGGTTGCGCCGTGACGATCCATGCCGAACGAGAACATTGTCCGGCCCGCGATCTCCAGCGTCATGCGCTGCATGACCTCCCGCAGATCGACCGGCTTGTCGCAACGCCCCTTCAGCATCGCGATGGTGTCCTCAGTCACCGCGATCATATGCGGAACGAGATTCGTGACCGCGCGCGGGGTGAACGCGGGCGCGAGCGTCCGGCGCTGGTGCTTCCAGGCGCGGCCCTCGGCGATCAGGAGACCTTGCCCGAGGATCGGGCGCAGCACGCGCATGCCGGCCGGCGTCCGCGAATAGTTCTCGTAATTGTCGACAAGCACATGTCGGATCGCGTCCGGTGTGTTGACCGTGAAACTGGTGCGGCCGAAGAAGCCGCCCTGAATGATGTCCTCTTCGTAGGCGCGTTGGCTCCAGGCGCTGAGCGCGCTCTTGCGCAAGGCCGTCATCCAGCTCAGGGCGCCGGATTTTTGGGCGGCACGCGGCGGGCTTGGCGGGACCAGCGGCTGTTGCGCGACAGGCAACTCGTAGACTTCGGCAACGCTCATGCGACGGCCTCGCTGTTTCCGCAACGGAGACGAGAAGACAGCTAATCAGTCAACCCCGCGACCGCAATCCTGCCTTCAGAGAACCGCCGAGCCCGCTCCGGCTGGCGGATCGTTGATCGTCTCGTCATCCTGGCCTCGGATTTTGGCGCAGGCGAGCCGAGATCATGAGAAAAACGACGAACAATAGGGCCGGTTTGGCTGCGCAAGCGTATCGTTGCGCAGCAAAACGAACATGCGGCGTGAAAGCGGCCTGCAGAGTCTCAACGGGCCACGTCTAAACGTCTTCGTCTTCCGCTTCGAGGCTGACCTTTCCGGTCGCGGCTTTGTGACCTCCTTCTTGATGGTCTTGGTGGTGCGTGGGCGACGGAGGCAAACGGGCCTGGAGCTTCGCGTCTCTTGCCTGCACGGCCCTGGTATATTCCAGCAGCGTCAGATGGGCTGCGGTCTGGTCGTCACCGCTGGCGGTAGCGCCTCTTGCAAGCGACAGGACTTCGCGCGCCTGTCTAAGGCGTTGCCCAAAGCTGGAGACGATCAGCGGCGGCTGGTTCAGCCGTTCGGCGGTGTGCCAATCGATATCGGCGGCAATCTGCAGCATGCCGAGGAGATTTCCATCGGGAGGCTCCCTCGCCGCAATCTCCGCGTCGGTGGCTGCCGGCGCGCGGAATTTCGGTTGCGCGATCGAGGGAAGTTTTGCGCGGAGCGGCCGGGGAGCCGTCAGCAATTTGCTGTTCCAGTCCGGCGAAGCGTTGTCGCGATTGGTCAGGGCGGGCCCGAGCGAAAAAGTCGTCCTGAGCGCGCGGACGATCGACGAATGATCGAAAAAGACGTCGGGGCCGAAAATGCGCGATCCCAAACCCACAGGCAGCCAGGGCGAGATCAGGACGGCAGGAACGCGCACGCCGAAACGGTCGAATGCAAAATTGCCAGGATTCTTGCCGCGCTTGCGATTGAGCGGTGCATCGCCGGGCGGAATCGCCGCCGGCGGCGTCACATGATCGAAGAAACCGCCATGCTCATCCCAGGTGATCAGGAGCGCACTGTTGGCGCCGACCTCGCACTCGAAGATGGCGTTGTAGGTATCGCGGATCAGCATCTCCCCCAGCGTGATGGTGCTGGTCGGATGCTGCGAGTTGCCGCTGCTGAAGGTCGGCAGATCGTATCGCGGTTCGATGAAGGTGTAGCCCGCAACGTCGCCCCTCGCCATGTCGGATGCGAAGCTTTTGAAAGGCCGGAAGAAGTGGGGATCATGCCGCTTCTCGACCATGCCCTTCAGGCAAAGCGTGAACGGATAGTCGAAGTTGAACGCTGAAAGATGATGGTAGATCCGCCACGACACACCCGCCGCGGTAAGACGATCGAAGATGTGGCCATTCTCGAAATCAAGATGATATCCGGGCCTGATGAGCTCCTGCACCAAATCCAGCGATCCCACGTTGTTGTCGAGACCGCCCGAGGAAGCCGCATGGGCGAACAGTCGGTTCGGCCAAGTCGATCCCGGCACGGAGGAAAACCAGTTGTCGAAGCAGAGATTGTTGCTGGCGAGTTCGATCAGCACCGGCACTTGGGATTGATCGAACCCCAGCATCGTATCCGCCCCGCCGCGCCTGAGAAAGCCATCCATGGCGCCGCCATTGATTTGCGCGGCAACATCCTCGAATGCGTGCGGCGGATTGTCGGTCAGCTGGTCCACCGCGCCAGGCTTGAACCCAAACTTTCCAGGAGGCGGCACGACACCGGGCAGGCCGGAGAAGGCCAGCATGTGGTCGAACGACCGGTTCTCCAACATTAGAACAAACACGTGCTCAATCTTCGCCATTTCCGCCACTCGCTTACCTTGGACTCGCTCGAAAGCACCGGCGCATGGCAGCTTTCGGGCGCGAAACTATCCGCGCGAGCCGCTCCGAAAATGCGATAAACCAAAGGTAGCAAAACCAATCATGCCAACTTCGCGAAAGCGACCGTGCCGGTGCCTTTCGCCCACCCGAGGACCGGCGGTATTTGAGGATCCCCCATATTTTTCAAGATCTTGCTTGCTCATTCCGGCCTGAGATGGCGAAGCTGGACAGGCAAGGATGTTCGTGGGCATCACATAGCCTCACGGAATCATGAGGACGGAACCGGATATGAGCAATTCGCCGAAACTCAGCGCCGACGGCATCACTGCGCCGCTGCGGCATGTCGTTTTCCGGCGCATCTGGCTCGCCAGCCTGCTCTCCAATCTCGGGCTCCTGATCCAGGCGGTCGGCGCGGCCTGGGCGATGACGCAGATGACCGCGTCCGCCGACAAAGTCGCGCTGGTGCAGACCGCCCTGATGCTGCCGGTGATGCTGATCGCGATGCCGGCCGGCGCGGTCGCCGACATGTATGACCGCCGCATCGTCGCGCTGGTCTCGCTGTCGATTTCGCTCGCCGGCGCGACCACATTGACCGTGTTGACATGGCTCGGCCATATCAATCCGCAGATCCTGCTGGCGCTGTGTTTCGTGGTCGGCAGCGGCATGGCGCTGTTCGGGCCGGCCTGGCAATCCTCGGTCAGCGAGCAGGTGCCGGCCGAGACGCTGCCGTCGGCGGTAGCGCTCAACGGCATCAGCTACAACATCGCGCGCAGCTTCGGCCCGGCGATCGGCGGCATCGTCGTTGCGACCGCCGGCGCGGTCGCGGCGTTTGCCGCCAATGCGCTGCTCTATCTTCCGCTGTTCGTGGTGCTGTTTCTGTGGCGGCGCGTGACCGAGCCGTCGCGTCTGCCGCGCGAGCGGCTGAACCGCGCCATCGTGTCCGGCGTGCGCTACATCGCCAACTCGCCGCCGATCAAGATCGTGCTGGCGCGCACCTTCGTCACCGGCCTGATCGGCGGCTCGGTTTCGGCCCTGATGCCGCTGGTGGCGCGCGACCTGTTGCATGGCGGCGCACAGACCTACGGCATCATGCTGGGCGCGTTCGGCATGGGCGCGGTGGTCGGGGCGCTCAACATCGGCGCGATCCGCAAGCAGATGAGCGGCGAGTCGGCGATCCGCGCCTGCGCGCTGTCGATGGGTGGCGCCATCATCGCGGTCGCGTTGAGCCACATGCCGGTGCTGACCGCCGCGGCATTGGTGGTTGCCGGGGCGGCCTGGATGCTCGCGGTGGCGCTGTTCAATATCGGCGTGCAATTGTCCGCGCCACGCTGGGTCGCGGGCCGGTCGCTCGCGGCATTCCAGGCCTCGATCGCCGGCGGCATCGCGATCGGAAGCTGGGGCTGGGGCCGTCTCACCGACGCGGCCGGCGTCGAGGCGGCGCTATTGGTCTCCGGCTCGTTGATGCTGCTGTTGCCGCTGCTCGGCTTTCTGCTGCCGATGCCGCGCGTCGGCGGCCGCAACGAGCCTGCCGACCTGCTGGCCGATCCCGAGGTGCAGCTTGCGTTGACCGGACGCAGCGGGCCGCTGGTGGTGGAGATCGAATATCGCGTCGCACAGGACAATGCCCGCGCCTTCCACAACGTGATGCAGGATGTGCAGCTCAGCCGCCAACGCAACGGCGCCTATGGCTGGTCGATCGCGCGCGACATCGGCGATCCCGAACTCTGGACCGAGCGCTATCACTGCCCGACCTGGCTCGATTACCTGCGCCAGCGCAACCGTTCGACACAGTCGGAACGCGCGCTGCATCAGCAGGCAATGGCGTTTCACTTGGGCCCCGATCCGGTGCGAATCCGCCGCATGCTGGAACGGCCGTTCGGATCGGTACGCTGGAAGGAAGACACGCCCGACCGCCAGGCTGCCGAGGTGCTGCCGGTGGTCGCCAGCGCCGCGGGAAGCAGCACTTAGCGGCAGCACCGTCGTTCCGGGGCGCGCGTGCAACGCGCGAACCCGGAACCTAGAGCGTTTTCGAGCGAAAGCCCGCCCCGCACTGGATGCGGGGTGGGTACCGGTTCGCGTGAAGAAAACGCGTCAAAACAAGGGACTAGAGCCTTTGTTCCGATTCAATCGGAACGGAAAGGCTCGAGAGGTTATGGGAACGGGACCCAGTCAGCGGCACGGGATTCCGGGTTCAGCCCCTCGCGGGGCTGCCCCGGAATGACGATGGATGATGCGGTGGAATGATGATGGAATGACGATGGATAGCGTACGCGCGCCGGAATGTCCTGCTCGCATCACTGTCCGTGCTCGGTCAGGATCTTGTCGCAGGACTTGGACAGGCGGGCGCGGTTCTGCTTCAGGCAGGCCAGCACCACCTGATCGCCGTCATTCATCTGCGCGCGGCAGAAGCGCGAGACGTCGCGCGCGCAGGCGTCATGTCCCTGCTTCTGCTGCGCGGAGGCGGTTGCGGCCATCAGCATTAACGGAATGGCGAAAACAAACCGGATCATCCTGTTGCGCCTCCGCGGCCGGCCATGGGCGTTAGCCAGGGCGTTCTAGCGCCTTTTCCGTTCCGATTAAATCGGAACGGAGGCTCTAGCCTCTTGTCTTGACGCGTTTTCTCCACGCGAACCGGTGCCCGCTTCGCTCGAAAACGCTCTGGCGCAAATTTCCGCTGCGATCCATTTTAGCTAGGGCGTCGCAGCATAGAAGGGCGCAGATACAGACACCTGCGCCACATCACGAATAAGCCGGAATTAATCGGCCGCGGCGGTCTTGCCCTTGGCATCCTTGTCCATTACGGCCCGGCATCCGGGGCTGAGCTGGGCGCGGTGCTTGACCATGCAGGCGGTGATCCGCGGGATGTTCGGGATCTCCGAGCTGCAGAGGCGGAATGCGTCGCCGGTGCACATCTGCCGCGCTTCGGCGGTGTAGGCAAAGCTCTGGCTGGACGAAAACGCGGAGACGGAGGCGGCGAAGGCCAGCACCAAACCGGCCTGGCGAAGCTTGCTGCTGAAAGATGCGGTCATTTTTGGCTCCCATTGGCACCGCGAGGCGGGCCCGTTTCTGATGAGAGCGACGATGCGCCAGATGCCGCTTTGCCACCGTGAGGACGGTCACGATTCGCAACAGGCCTGTGATCTGCGTCACTTCGACATACAAGCGAAAATTGGCCGCCACAGCGAGCGCCTGTTGGTGAGCCGTTAACATTTCCTTCCCATTAATGGCTCCGCGCAAAACCCGCGCATCCCGTGGTCGTGTTGTGGGGAAAGAGTATCATGCGTAACCCGTTGGGACTGATGCTGGGAATCATTGTTACGGCGGCGATGATCAGCGGAGGCTGGCTGTTCGCAACCTCGCTGCGGGCCGATTCGTCCACGCCTCAGACTGTTGCCGCGAGGTCCGCTGCTCCGCCGCCACAGCCGGCCGCAAGACTTGCGGCGAAGGATCTTGCGAAGGATGACGTCGACTTCACCGCCGCGCTGTCGACGCAGCCGCTCGCGCTGCCGGCGCCGCTCCCGCTTCCCGTTCCGCAAAAGTTGTCTTGCGCGAATCCTGACGCGCTCGGCGTCTCCCGCGTGGTCGAGATCGACACCGCCGGCGGACCCGGCTTCGGGTTCGAGCATTTCAAGCAGTTCGATTTCCTTGAGCCGAAGGAAGTCGTGCTGACCTTCGACGACGGCCCCTGGCCGGGCAACACGCCCGCGGTGCTGAAAGCGCTCGACGACGAATGCACCAAGGCGTTGTTCTTCCCGATCGGCAAGCATGCGACCTATCATCCGGAGATCCTGAAGCAGGTTCTTGCCGCAGGCCACACGGTCGGCGCGCACACCTGGTCGCACGCCAATCTGAACGGCAAGAAGATGACCGATCAGCTCGCCAAGGACGAGCTCGAGAAGGGCTTCAGCGCGGTGAAGATGGCGCTCGGCACCGCGCCGGCGCCGTTCTTCCGTTTCCCGGAGCTGCAGCATCGGCAGTCCGCGATGGACTATCTCGCCTCGCGCAACGTCGCAATCTTCTCCTGCGACCTCGACTCCTTCGATTTCAGGCGCGACAGCAGTCCCGACAAGATCGTCAACACGGTGATGACCAAGGTCGACAAGCTCGGCAAAGGCATCATCCTGATGCACGATTTCCAGAAGCACACTGCGGAAGCCCTGCCCACGCTGCTTCGCCGGCTGAAGGCCGGCGGCTACAAGGTCGTCCAGATGAAGGCAAAGGCGCCGCTGCAAACGCAGAGCGAATATGACGAGGCGCTGATGAAGGAGTTGAAGGTGCCGGCCGTCGGCTCGCGCCCGGTGTCCAGCGTCGTCCAGACGATTTCGCAGTCACAATAGGCTTCGCTGTCACTCAGCGGCAGCGATCAGCTGACGCAACGCTGACCTCGGCCGCGCCACTTACCAATAGATGCCGTAGTGGTGCAGCGTCGCCACGATGCGGGCGGCGGACCAGGCCCGGCGGTTCGGCCGCCCGAAATCCGCCCCTGCCATCCGCGAAGCCGCGCGGTGCTGGCTTGTAGCGGCACCCATCCCGCTCCGCCTGGACATGTCGACACCCGGCGGACGGTCGGTGAATTTCGGCCTGTCGACGCTCTTCGTCGTCTCGATCGCGTCGCTCGCATCCGCGGCTTTCGGGGCCCGCGGCGCGTCGACCGCGCTGGCCGGCTCGACCGTCTTGGTCTCCTGAACCGATTTGTCGCTCGCCGCGAGCGATAGGCTTCTCGACTGGCCGGCCTGCGCGCCTGCCGAAACCAGAACCATCGCCGCAACCAAAACGAACTTCCGCATGTCCCGTCTCCCGTCGTTAGGTCCGACGCGAAGACTAGACCGCTTCGGCCCCTTCTTGTGTGAGCTGCATCACGCGAAGGTAGCGGCGAGCCGAGCTTGAGGCAGGTCGTTTTTGCAAGCCGGTAGGAACCGGCCGCATCGCACGCCGTTACATTTTGCTCGACTGCAAAAAGGGGGCAGGCACAAAAATGTTAAGCCAAATGAGGGATCGCCTGTTCCGGGCCGAGTTCTTCGACCGGGTCATTTGGGCGATCCTGGATGATGCCATCGCCCTGCATGGCGCCGAGTACGGCAATGTCCAATTGCTTGCGGAAGATGAACTGGTCATCGTGGCACAGCGCGGACTGCGGCCGGAGTTCCTGAGAACCTTCCGCCATGTCAGAAGAGATGACGGCTGCGCATGCGGCCGTGCCCTGCGGCGCGGGACGCCGGTGGTGATCCCTGATGTGGAGGCGGATGCTGAATTCGCGGATTTTCGTTCCGACGCAAGACTTGCCGGCTTTCGCGCGGTGCAAAGCACGCCGCTGATAACGAGACACGGCAAGCCACTCGGCGTGGTATCGACCCACTTTGCAAATGTTCACCATCCCACGAAAATCGAGATGGAGACGCTGCTAGCCTATGGCGTCATAGCCGCTGAATTCGCTTTCAAGCTGCTGGGGGAGACGCCCCTGTTCACAATGGCACGTCGCTTGAGCAAGGATTTGTATGATCGCATCGGGGTTACGGTTGCTGCCACGATATCGGCCGATGGCGGTGTCGGCGACGAGCGCGAGTGGTCGTGATGCCTGTTGCATACCGCGGGCGGCGGGGTCGCTCGCGCCAAGGTCAGGTCTGGCCAGGTCCCTTGTCGGGGCTGATCGAATTGAAGCCCCCGACTGATCCGATATTGAGAAGCTGCGAAATTGCCGTCACCAGTTGCGCCGGGGCGAATGGCTTTGTCAGGAGAATGCTGTTCGGAACCCCCTGCACCGGCCATTGATCGTGCGCAGCGCCGCTGACATAGACGACCGGGAACGTCGGATCAATTTCGCGAGCGACGCGCGCCACCCGCCAACCGTCTATTCTTCCCAGCAGAATGATATCGGTCACGAGTGCGCGGTACTTCGATCGAAAACCCCTGAGAAGCGTGATGGCCTCCTCACCCGATCCGGCTATTGCCGGATCGAACCCGCCATCCCGCAGCGCGTCTTCCAGAATCATCTGAAGTTCCCGGTCATCTTCGATGACCAAGACAACCGGCAGTCCCTCATCCAAGGCATCCCCCGATACTCATTAACGCGTACTCCTACGCGAAGGCGTAGGTATTACGCCAAACGCGCGGTTTGGTTTCGGGGGAAGTGTTCAAAAATGTACAAAAGAGATTGGTTCCATGGGATGACAGAAATTCAGATACGCCCTTGAGGGACCCCCGCGGCACTACGGACACTTGAAAAGCGGTAAGCGCGTCAGCCATAATGGGTCAGCTCGGCGCCACTTCCCCGGAGATCGGTCGATTGAGCGTATTGCGTACAGCCGCCCTTCGGGTGCCAGCAATCCGTCTCCTGTACGGCTCTGGCAAAGCGCTGCTCGCCGAGCGCGAGGGACGGCTCATCGTCACCGAGTATCCCTATTATCCTCACAAGCGACATATTGAGGATGCCGCCGCCGGGAGGCGCCTCACGGCGCGGTTGCGCGCGGAGGAAGATCGCTATGCCACGACCCTGCGCGGCATAGCCCGGCACATCGACCCATTGCTTCGCATCCCGCGCGCGGAGAAAGATGTCAGCAGCCCGTTTTGGGTCAATGACTGGTTCCCGCCTTTCGACGGTGCCGCGCTCTATGGTCTGATCGCGGAGCGGTCACCGCGGCGATATATCGAGGTCGGTTCCGGCATTTCCACCCGCTTTGCGCGAAAGGCAATCAGCGATCTAGGTTTGCAGACCCGGATCGTCTCGATCGACCCTCACCCTCACACCGTCATCGATGCGCTGTGCGACGAGGTGCTGCGCAGCCGGATGGAGGAGGTGCCGCGCGAGTTCTGGGAGGGGATCGGGCCTGACGACCTGCTGTTCATCGATAACAGCCACCGCAGTTTCCCGAATTCGGACGTGCTGTCCTTCTTTGTCGAGGTCATGCCGGCCCTGCGGCCTGGGACGATCTGGGGGATGCACGACATCTTCTTGCCCTGGGATTACCCCGAAGAGTGGAGCGAGCGGTTCTACAATGAGCAATATCTGCTGCTGAGCTACCTGCTTGGCGGCGCGGATGGAGACGAAATTATTCTGCCGGTGATGTGGGCCGCTCACCAGCCGCAGCTCCACGGCATTCTGGCGCCCCTTTGGAAGAGAGAAGAGCTGTTCCAGGACCTGGAAACGAACGGCAGCTGCTTCTGGATGCGGCGCGTCAAGGAAACGACGTATTGATTAGTTGCACGCCCGCCTGTTCGCTTGGAAGTGGGCATTGCCTTCGCTCAATGCAGAGAGTCGGGGCCACACAGGTGCCACCTCATGTCGGATCCAAGTTGATTGTGCTTGCCGTAGCATTGGCCGAGCGTGTGGAGGCGCCTGGTGTAGCGCTCTCGCTCGTCACATGCTGCGTCGGTGGCCGATGAGTTCCTGATCCGCCTCGACAGCGGGAATCCGCATCGTACCAACGCTCTGTCAAGGCAGCCGCAGGCAGTGGCGGCACGAGCTTGTCTTGTTCTGCTTGGTCAAGGATGCATTTTGTGTATCGCGCGACGTGCGGTCCATCACGCAGCTCCAGGGCGGTCGGACTTAGGATTTTAAGGACGTACGACTTCCTCTTTGAGGCAGGCCGGCTATCGCCCTTACCATCGTCGGTGTATTGGTCGACGATTTTGAACCAGCCGTCGGGCAGCCGTTCAGCCAAGACATTGGTGGACTCGGTACCAGCAGACCCGCCGAAGTCCAACCGCGTGCTCCCCGCGAAGACCACGACCTCGCCAACTATTTTTCCAGAGAGATTTTGCAC
>Ga0210406_10001926_pt1 | contig 24297 bp, 24 predicted proteins | sample IncBWC30MmetaG_FD_155454 | JGI IMG/M metagenome (GOLD analysis project Ga0210406, IMG submission 155454) | Forest soil microbial communities from Barre Woods Harvard Forest LTER site, Petersham, Massachusetts, United States - Inc-BW-C-30-M | ecosystem: Environmental > Terrestrial > Soil >...
CGTTGAGATTCCCAGGTGGGACCGGGTGGCAGAAAATGTGACCGCTGCAGTCAGAAAGCACTACGGACTTTCTGCGATCTGCCTTTTCACTCCCGAGCTGTCAGTGACCACCACAGACGCCGACCGTCCCCTCTACCAAGTGATGGAGACTAGAGAAGCAAGGATTGCGGCGCCCGGTGAAACGCATTGGCTGCTCCTCCATTCGATTGCGGATCAATTCTTTGCTGACGAGCAAGATCTGGTCGCGGTTACGGATATGTTGCGGCAGATATCCGAATTTAGGAAGGGGGAGGCGAGTGGGCCGTTTGGTCGGCCGGGATGGATCCAAGAGTTAACCTCTTGGGTACAACATGAGGTTCAGCCGTACGGTTTTCGTTTGAGTGGAGAATTCCGACAGCTCAATGCCAGCCCGACATTCGCATTACTCCGACTTCAAACAAACGGCCCAGCCCTGTGGTTTAAGGCCGTGGGTGAACCCAACCGGCGGGAGTTTCCAGTATCCGTCGCCCTGTCGAGACTGTTCCCGGGCTTCGTGCCCGACGTAATCGCGACTCATTCCACCTGGAACGGATGGCTGACGACAGAGTTTCCTGGTTCGACATTGGATCAGGTTCGCGATGCTTGTGCCTGGAAGCGGGCTGCGCAAACGCTGGCGGAGCTTCAAATCGCCTCGCTGGGAAACACTGACCAACTCCTTGGGGCTGGATGCCGGAATCTTCGGACCGCCACCCTTCTGAGATTGGTAGATCCTTTCATAGACGTGATGTCGCAACTCATGGAGCGACAGCACAAGACCCCTCCGCCGGCCTTGGGCAAAGAAGAAATGCAGGAACTGGGACGGCAGGTCAAGGATGCGCTAACCGCATGGGCACAATCGAACATCCCGGACACATTGGGACACCTGGATCTCAATCCAGGAAACATCTTGGCCTCCCCGGATCAATGCGTCTTTCTCGACTGGGCGGAAGCGTATGTGGGGCCTCCATTCCTGACCTTTCAATATCTGATTGAACATCTAAGCCAAACGAAACAGCAGGGTCTCATTGGCTCTCAGCTGCTGGTAGATCACTACTTTTCAAATTGGCTTGGCTGTGTATCGCGCGTTGCGGTCACTTCAGGGCAGCGACTGATGCCTCTTCTTGCGGTGTTCGCTTGTGCTACAGCCAGCGACTGGTCCGAAGCGCTCCTTTCGAGGGACGAGCGTTTCCTGGGCTACTTGCGCAGTCTAACGCGACGAATGCAGCGGGAAGCGAGCGTGTTCAACGCCAACCGAATGCATGCCGGGTGTGCTTAAGAGCAATGGCGATTTTGGGTGGTTCAGAAAAGGAGCCAGGTCGATGTTAATTCCCGTCTTGACCGCATATCTGGAGCTGATCCGCTTTGGGTTTCACATCAGACGCAAAAATTTTGCGGCTCTCCATTCCGCAGTGCGCAACAGCAGCGTGCACAAGCACACCTCTCGCTGTACCTCTTTGGCGGAACTGTGTCGGGCGGTCGATCTTGCTTGCATCTGGTATGGGAAAACGGTGCTTTGCCTGCAACGCTCCGCGGCCGCGACTTGTTTGCTTCGCCGCCATGGAATACCCGCACAACTGGTGATCGGCACCCAGCAAATCCCGTTCAACGCACATGCCTGGGTGGAAGTCGAAGGCCAAGTTGTCAGTGACCGTCCCTACATGCACAAGATGTACGCCGTACTTGAAAGAATCTGAACGACGCTCATACGGAGAAGTCAATGAGTGCGCAGTTTGGCAGATGGAATTTCGATGGCCGCCCCATAGATCTGCAGTATCTCCATGAAGTGGCCAACCTGCTCTCGCCGTACGGTCCTGATCGCCAGCACTTCCATGTCGCAGACGGTTTGGCCTTTCAGTTCTTTGCATTTCACACCACCAAGGAATCACGTCGCGAAACACAGCCGCACCTCACTCAATCCGGCGATGTCATTACCTGGGATGGGATACTCGATAACCGAGAGGAACTCACTCGTGAACTCGAGCCAGAAGTAGCCATGGACGCGACCGATCTTTCGATCGTTGCGTCGGCCTGGACTCAATGGGGGATCAATGCCTTTCCAAAGCTAATGGGCGACTGGGCCTTGGCGATTTGGAAGCCGACTGAGCGGACGCTCTTCTTGGCGCGGGATTTCATCGGAACTCATCATCTTTACTATCACGTGCGCCAGGACCATGCGACCTGGAGTACTGTGCTGGATCCGCTGATCGTTCTAGCGGAAGGTTGCTTTGAGCTAGACCATGAATATGTTGCCGGCTGGCTTGCGCATTTTCCGGCCGCCCAGTTGACACCGTACCTTGGAGTTCTCGCCGTTCCACCAGCCAGCTACGTACGAATCCGAAACGGGAATGCCAGGGCAACCAAATACTGGGACTTCGACGCGCGCCACACCATTTCCTACCCGAGAGACTCTGACTACGAAGAGCATTTCACAAGCCTCCTGCAGACATCCGTGTTGAGGCGCCTACGCTCTGGCGCTCCTATCCTGGCCGAACTCAGCGGTGGAGTGGACTCGTCCTCGATTGTTTGTGTGGCAGACACGCTGGTCGCGAGTGGTCAGGCGCCAGCGAACAGAATTGACACCGTGTCGTTTTACCAGGATGGCGAGCCAGCGTGGGACGAGCGACCTTACATAGCCGTGATGGAAAAAGCACGGGGCCGTGCCGGTTGCCACATTGACGTTTCCGATCACACGCTCCTCAGCTATGACTACGATCCCGATCGTCCAGAGTTGACACCCGTATCCAGAGGAGAAAGATCCGAGCCTGTCCTGAAGCTGTCGAGATATATCGCGTCGCACGGACACCGAATTGTTCTGTCCGGCGTTGCGGGAGACGAACTTCTCGGCGGAGCGCCGAGTTTCATCCCTCAACTGGCGGATTTATTGGTAACGGCTCGACTAATGCTGCTCCTGCAGCAGCTCAGAGCTTGGGCAATCAGCAACAGAACGACCGTCCTTGCTCTCCTGACCGAAACCCTACGGGCCTTCTTGCCGAGGAGCGCAACAGTCGGAGATGTTCGCTCCGCGCCATGGTGGGATGCAGGCTTCATGGCGGCACACCGGGCAGCCTTTTCCCGATACGAGCACCGATTCTCCTTACTGCAAGCCAAACCGAGCTTCCAAGAAAGGCTGGAAACAGTGGAAGCCCTACGGCGGCAGATCGCCTCCTGCGTGCAGGCGCCGCAAATTCTATGTGACAGACGGTATCCGTACCTGGACCGCAACCTTGTTGAGTTCCTTCTCGCGATTCCTCCTGATCAACTTCAAAGACCGGGCAAGCGTCGCTCGCTCATGCGCCGGGCCCTCGCCAATGTCGTCCCCGAAGAAGTGTTGAACAGAAAACGGAAGGCTTTTATTGCCAGGCAGCCTTTGGTCGACATCATGTCTCATTGGTCTGCATACCGTGAGCTCACAGAGAATTCCATTTTGGTCGCCCTGGGCATCACTGACCGGGGCCGGCTCATCGCAGCGCTGGAGCAGGCCAGGGCTGGAAACATCATCCCACTGCCCCTTTTGGCCCATGCCGTGGTGCTTGAGAAGTGGTTGAGGCACATCCGTCCTTACGCATTTGTCTCCTCGCTGCCGGGACCCGTCCCGTTCAAGCTCCCGCTGCGTCCCGACGTCAACGGTCATTCGATCTCAGCTGAGAGCACTTTCATATGAAAGGAGGTGATACGAGTGGAATACAGAAAACCTGAAGTCGTTGCGGTTGTGAACGCCACGATGGCCATTGAAGGCATCAAGCCGGGCCAGGTTGCGGACAACAACCATCCCACGACCCCGCCGAAATCCAGCGGGGCCTACCTCTCGGACGAGTAACAACCTGCCCGGGGGTGTGTTCCAGCGCCGCACACCTGGGCATTCCTCAGCAGTCTATAAGGCCGCCGCTGGGGTCGGCCACTCGCAAAGAGCCAGCCACCAGTTCTCAGCGCGGCGACCTCAAAGAACGCTGCCCGTTGCTGACAACAGTCCAACATGGAAGGAGGTGAGATGAATGGAGTACCAGAAACCGGAAGTGGTTGCAGTCCTGGAAGCCACTGTGGCAATTGAGGGAATGAAGCCAGGCACGCTCCTAGATAATAACCATCCGACGTTCCCGCCCCGATCGGCCGGGGCATATCTGTCCGATGAGTAAGCGTACGACCGGGGTGTCTTTAGTAGACACTCCGGCTTTCTGCGACGTGCGCGACTTCCCGATGGTCGTCATGGTTGAAGCTGCTTGCGGGATCCTTCTTACCTCCAGACAGCTGCGTCCGCATTCTCTCCCAGCGCTGGTATTGTTTTCTTTTCGCAGGGTCAGGATCAGATCTCCCGTTCAGCCAGTAGTCGAACCAATCAACATTCCCTTGCTGAGATACGAGCCGCTCCCAGGGCTTGACCAGGAGGTGCGTCCCGAATGGAATCCATATGAGTTCCACAGGTTTGTCTCGGAACGAGAGGCCTGAGAACCATTCCCAACCTCCGAGAAGCGAACCATAGGCGTATTCCTCGATCCGGACAGGCGCAATAACCTTATCGAGATTGAAACCAGGAGAACGCTTCAGCCAAGACTGCAAAAAGTCGTCGGACGGCAATCCGCCGTTTACCCAAACCGAGTCCACAGCTTGAAATAGCACATAGTTGACGTAACCTCCTTCGAAGCCGTCGGCCAGCGTCGCCGCAGCGAAGTGGTATTTGGAATGAGTCAACGTATAAGCTACTTTATAGGCAGTTCGGCTGAAGCCGATTAGGCCCACACGGCTTCGGTCAATGAGTCCTCGTCGGTCTAGTTCGTCGATTGCCCCCTCATAGGCAGCCATCTCTCGTGGGCCCTCCTCAGTAGTGTTGGTGGCCGTTGTGTGTGGGCCAGATTCGACGGAGCGGCCAACCTGCAAGACAGCGATTCCCTTGCTGGCGAGGGGCTGAGCGGCAAATGCGCTGGTAAACGGTCCGTCAATCCGGAATCTGTCTTTGTCGAAACCATGAGTCTGGATGACTAGCGGGTATCGCTTGCCGGGCCTGTAGTTTGGTGGCAAGTAGAGGCCGCCAGCCATGTCATGACCGTCGCTGGCTTTCCAGCGAAATTCGGCTACCGTCCCGAGGGCAAGCCCGCGAAACTGGGGATTCAGGTCTAGTAACAGGGTCCTTTGCTTTCGATCTGCATCCACGAAATAAAGGCGAGGGGGAGTGTTGAGATCCTCTTCCAAAACTACCTCAGGCAATTTGATGCCGATCGAGGAATCGTCCTGCGGTATTTCATGCCAAACCGAACCAAGCTTCTGGTAGCCAAGCAAACGCAAGGCATCGTGCCCCGGCTCTTGCAGGACCAGTGTTGCGGTTGAACTGCGCCATTCCCGAATCGCGAGAGACCGGCTAGTGATGGGGAGGTACCCGCGGTCCGGCAACATCACTTCGACGACGAAAGGCCCTCGAGTTCGTTCCCTTCGCATCTCCGGGTCGGCGACGTCAAGTGGGAGGTAGGTGCCGGATATGACCACCGATTGGCCACCGTTTACCCAGGCAAACCCAGTCGCCCCGGAGGACAATGGCGCGTCAATGAAAGGTTGAAATATCCTTTTCTTGGTGTCCAGCAGCATATATTGGGGAACGGTGGAATATTCGCCTATCTTGCGTTTCTCTCGAAGGTACGGTCGAAGAATTTCATCCTCATATTCCGCCCATCCTTGCGGAACCTCCTTCCGATACACAGAAACTAGACCAAAGTGTCCGTTGGGCGCCATCGAGAGAGGCTCCCAGTCTGATATGAAGTCGTCGGTATCAATGTGCGAGACGACGCCGTCAGGCCCCTGAACGTACAACTGCTCGCTTCGGTCGGCCCGCTCGATCGCGCAATCTTCGGTAAGAATATTGTCCGGATATCCTCCAGTAATAATGAGTCCATTGCGTCGCACTTCCGGTGTATCGATTTTCTTTACGGAAGGAGGATGCGCCTCGAAAACAATTTGATCTCCGCTCCGACTGATGTCATAGGCGACGATTGCGGTGGGGTGGCTGGTTAGTTTTGTAAGTTTTCCCGATTTCACAGTCAGGCTGTAGACCTGCGGTATATCTCCAGAATTTTCGCCGAGGAAGACAATCGTTTCATTGTCGCCAAGCCACTTGACGTTCTTGATCCCCTCACGATTAGAAGAAGACGACATCGTAATGAGAACTTGCGGCTTGACTTCCGACGAAGCTTTAGCATCGAACAATAGAATCGAGAATTCGTTTGTATTTGTCGCCAGATTTCCCTTCTTCAGCAGCACTACGAATTGCTTTCGATCAGGAGAAAAGACACCGACTCTTCCCGCGGACGGAGCTCCCGCCGCGTAGCTGCGGTCTGCCCATTGCGTCATTTCAATGGTGTCGGCCACGGTCACCGGACGGCGCGCCAACTGAAGACCTCGACGTTCGTCTGCCCGCACGGCGGTAGCGCACAAGCACAAACCGGCGCAACCCAGGCAAAGCAGATTTCGTATGCGGGCCATTCGAGATCCTCTTTGGAGACAGGTTAGCCGAGTTCTTCTAAAAGACGAGCTTCAGGGAGAGTTGAAGGGAGCGGGGGCCACCCTGCTGGAAGAGTGGGTTGAGGCCCCCAAGGCCCATGTTGGACATCATTGAGGACTGCAAAAATGCTGGCCCGAATCCGACGTAGGCGAAAGGATTTCTGAAATTCGGGTGATTCAGAATGTTGAATGCGTCGACCCGGAAATCGACTGCGAGTTTGTCCGTAAAGAAAACTTTTCGAAGCACCGAGAAATCGACCTGAGTAAGGCCGAAACCCTGAATGTCATTTCGCCCCTCGCTGCCCTGCCGGAGCGTAGATGGAATGACAAACGCATCTGGATTGAGCCGCTGGTGGCCAGCCGCAAGCGGATCCGACAGCCAGGACGGCTGGCCGACCACCCGATCAGGCCGTGGAAAGGCTCCGCCTATGGTTGCCGTGAGCACGTTGGCATTGAAAGGAAAGCCGCTTCTCGCCACGACGAGTGTTTCAACCGACCAACCGTCCGTAAGCCGCGCGAGCGTTCCCGAGCCGGCGGCCTTCGGAATCTCCAACACTACCGCTCCGGAGAAATTGTGGCGCACGTCAAAGTCCGACGATGCGTAATCATTCGATGCCGAGATCACATCCTTTGAGAGGAGCGGCTGAACGTCGTTCGACGCATTGTCCAGGGAGTGCGAGAACGTGTAGTTCAGGAGTACATGGAGCCGATTGGCGACGGGGCGTCGGTACTGGATCTGGAGAGCGTGGTAGTTCGAAAACGCGTCATTGCGGGTCAACGAGAAGTCGCCAGCGAAGTTGCTATTCGGTTGTGGAATACCCTCTTGCCGCAGCAGGTCTCGTCCGGCCTGTCCGACGTAGGTCAACGAGAGAGCTTGCTCCTGTCCGAACGATTTCTCCAGAGCGATATTCCACTGGTGAGAACGCGGCTGTTTCAGGTTTGGAGCAAAGCCGATTGCGCTCTGGTAAGGGGGTTGCGTGGTCAATGCTGGCAGATAGGGCGTCGGATCACTCAGCGGCACGGAAACTCCATCGAGAAAAGTTGAGGCAGAGTTAGGGAAAGTGCTGCCGAGAGATGCCACGGACTCGGCGCCCAAGTCGTAAAAGATTCCCCATCCGGCGCGCAATACGAAGTCTCCGGCTCGGGTCAAGCTGTAGCCAATCCCAATCCGGGGAGCAACATTTCCATAGGTCGTCGACCACAACGGGGTCCCTGCTGGAGCGAGCGCAAGCGATGCCGGGGTGTCCACATTCTGCCAGGCCGCGAGCGCGGTATTACCTCTCGCCGCTGGGGCTGGGCTCAGTTCCCAGCGCACTCCGCATGTCATCGTCAGCCGGGAGGTGATATTCCACGTGTCCTGGGCATAAAGAGAGAAGGCATTGATTCGATATTCAGCTTCCCTGGCCGAAACGGCGAACAACTGGACCTGGCCGGATGAAAGGAAGCTCGCTACATCATTGGCCAGATAGTCTAGAAACGCATGATAAGGCCTCTGATCCAACAGGATCATCCTCCAATCGGTGCCGACTCGGAAGCGATGCGTGCCACGCATCCAGGCCAAGTCGTCGGCAATATTGAACTGACGGTTGCTGTTACTGGCATTGAAGCCAGTCTGGTAAACAGCCGTGTCAAACGTGAAGAAAGAGGCAAAGGTGGAGGCCGGACTTAGAGGGGCGGGAGTGAGCACGTCAAACGGCGGCGGAGTTGCTCCTCCTAGAGAATCCAAACTCGACACGCTGCTCGATTTCTGCAGGGAATAGTTTGCGCGAAGAGTATTGGCGAGCCGAGTGGTGAGAGTCATGTTGGATCCGACGGTCAGGGTTCTGGTCCTGATATCGACCGAATCGACTTCACTGAGTGCATTACTGCGGGACGCCACTGCCGAAGGAGCCTCGTTGTAACGCCCGAACAGCGAGAACCGTTCATTGAATGTGTGATCCAGGCGCAGGCTGCCTGCGTTCAACGTCGAAGGATTCGAGAAGCTGCCGGTAAATTGAGACGTGTACGAGCCGGGAACAGGCATGCGGTCATCGGGCCGGGGGTAGGCTGCCAAAAACGGCAACAGGCTTGGGTCGGCTACAGACCGGGCATATTCCGACGGGACTTGGATTACCTGAATGCTGGGCTGCCTCAATCGCGCCCCTTCATACGAAGCAAAGAAAAACGTCTTGCCACGCACAATCGGTCCGCCCCCATAGCCACCGAAATTGTTGTAACGTTCTGCTGCCCTTGGCTCGCCGGCGGCGATGGCAAACCAGTTATTCGCGTCGAGCACATCATTTCTGAAGAATTCGTATAGCCCACCGTGGAAACTGTTTGTGCCCGAGCGAGTGGTGAAGATGACCTGGCCGCCGGGTGATCGCCCAAACTCCGGAGCAAACGATGAAGTCTCAATGCGAAACTCCTGCAGAGCCTCGACAGAAATCAGACTGCTCGTTCCTCCCAGCGCACCGAATGCTTGTGCCGCTCCAGTACCAGTTGTGCCGAGGCCGACCGTGGGCGCGACTCCAAAATTGGCGGACACCCCATCGATGAGAAAGTTGTTTGCACTGGTCCTTTGTCCTGCGACACTGAACTGCCCCTGGTTGTTGGAGGCTGCTTGAGCGATCACAACGCCCGGAGTGAGTTGCAGCAGCATATTGAAAGTGCGTCCATTCAGAGGAAGGTTTTCGACCATACTCCGATCGATCACCGTGCTTACCGATCCCGACTCGGTGTTGACAAGCGGCGCTCCTCCTTTGACGGTCAGCGTTTCAGAAATGGCTCCAACCGGCAACGTGAAGTTGATGGCAACAGCCGATTGGACGTTCAGGACAACGTCCGGCTTGATGATCGTCTTGAATCCGATCTTCGATACCTGAATGCGATAGGAGCCTGGAGGAAGGTTGGGAAGAGCGTAGATACCTTCACCGTTCGTCGTGCCTGCATATTTCACGCCGGTAGCATCGTTCACTACCAGTACTTCCGCCCCAGCGATTGCACGTTCAGAAGGATCCACGACGAGGCCACTGATCGTGCCATTGGGAGACTGACCGATTGCAGCCCTAGTGAACAAGAGCATCAGGAAGAAAAGGTGAAGGGGGAAGCGTTTCACTAGGGCTGCTCCTGGCTCGCTCGGATTCATACAGATTCATCCGGTCTACGGAAGCCCCCTTTCATTTGTATCAATGTTTTTTGGAATGTCGCTAGCGAAGAGGCGGCGGTCCGTTTTCCGAGCACTCAAGGATGATTGGGATCAACGTGCAGGTAGGCAAACAACAGAGGTCTTTTGCTGGTTGGTTTGTGGCTTCCTCCGTTTGGCTCGACAGTGATGAATACGGTGTCAATCTGTGCGAGTGCTTTGGGGTCGTGGAACCTCAACACCCAGTGCGCTTCCGCAGCTTCTCCAAACCGCGATAGTAACGGTTGCGGATGTTTCCCAGGATTGATTCAGCTCTAAGGCACTTTCGACGAATGAATGGCCCTCCTAAAAGTGCAGCCTCAGAGTATTACGCTGATCTTCGGTCAAGGTCTCCAGAAATCTCTGAATGGTCGTATTTCCGACCAGTTCGGACAGAATAGTGGTCTCTTTCCTGCCCGGACACAAATCGGCGAGGCTTTCGATTTCCTCCAGATTGAGGTGAGTATAGAAGTGTCGCGAGTTCAAGTAGCGCCGGCGGTCAATCGCGCACTAGTAGGTAATCAGCACAAGCCCAGAACGAAAAGAAGCCTTCTCGGAATCGAGGATGTAAGTCCTGCGATGCACAAACAAGAGGCATCCTGAAGGAGGTCGTCCGCTGCGGAAGCATCGCGCAGGCGCACCGCAACACCAATCGTGAATAGTGGCGAAACAGGATCGCTAGCGCTTCCCTGTTCTTGTCGATGACACCCGCGATAAGAGACTCATCAGAGGACTCCTCAAGTGCTGACAGAGGGCTGGCACAATCGGGTTGCTCGATCTTTAATCTTCATCGGATCATTGGAGTGCGCACGTCCCTATCTGTGGCTCTGCCGAAATGCAGAGGTTTCCTCAGATTCTTGTTCAATGCGTCATAGAGGTAGCAGGTCCCTGTCTTGGCGAAAACGTGGCCGGCCGCATGGACGCCCTAGGATGCAGCCCATCATGGTCACCCCTCCGCAGAAGGAGAAAATAGGTGATACTGTTCTTCCAGGCGAACGCTTCGGGCAACCGGGATTTCCTTGAGGAATGGCGAAACGATTTAGGGGACCATTTGGAAGAGAGTGATATGAGCAGTCCTCAAAATTCAGGGTGGAAGACGCGACTGGTAGAGGGGGGCTTCCCGGATCGATCTTTCGACATCGAGTTTTGGCAGGAGCAGGGAGATGAAGCCATCTTTGCCGCCGCATGGGAACTGGTGGAATTAGCTGAGGAAATCAGCCATGGCAGAAAACCCACACTACAGAGAACTGCTACAACTCTTAAGCGAATTTGACGTCGAATATCTGATCGTCGGCGGCTTCGCAGTCATGAAGTATGGCGAGCCACGTTATACGAAAGACCTCGACGTGTGGGTACACAATTCACCGCAAAACTCCCTCCGACTGGTCGCAGCCCTCAAGAAGTTTGGTGCTCCCCTTGACCATGATGGGATCACTGCGGAGACGTTCACTGAGAAGCAGGTGGTCTATCAAATTGGAATTGCTCCGGTGCGTATCGACATACTGACCGAAATCACAGGAGTCGAGTTCCCGGATGCGTGGGGAAAGAGGGTCGCAAGCACTTTCTTTGGGGTTCCGGTGCACTTCATCTCCCTGCGTGACAGGCAGGCGTTCTAACCAACTGAACTACGCCCCCGCATCTTGAAAGTTTGGACCCTTATCATTATTAGGGCTTCCGGTACCGCTTCATTCCCTCTCGTGCCCGCCGGTTCCCTCCCGTCACCTCTGGCCGTGCCGTGACAGGGCAACAACGAGATGTAACTGATTGATATCAAACGGTGTCGGCGGACGTCGTTTGGTACAGAAAGGAACCGCAAGGCACTTCTTATCGTCCCCTTCACGTACCTGGATTTTCACTGACCACAAGCGAGTTTCTCAGTAACTCATCCAACGCATGAGACGACAATTCCATCTTGCCCGTCCGACCAAAGAGCTGCGTCACGGGGCAGAAAGGCCCGTCGCCCGCCACAAAAAGGAAACGAAGTGGGATTTCTCGAGCGCAGTCAGGTTCACGTCCACCTCAAGAATTGCATCAAGTTGACGTTGATTTGATCCACGAATTTGTCTGAATGTGCTACACGCAGGGTCCACCAACTGGCTGCGATTCTCCTTCATCGGTGGCAAGCGGAAGAAATCGCGAAAACTCCGTTCCCCTGCGTGTCCCGCATCTGGACCAAAGGTGAGGTCCGGGCGCAACAATTCAGGCCGCCTTTCGACCTTGTTGGACCGACTTCACAAATTTCAGCAGGTCGGCGTTAACTTGGTCTGCATTCGTGGCGGTGAGGCCATGCGGCAAGCCTGGGTAGAAAATCTCCTTAGCTCCATTGATGAGCTTGGCCGATCTTTTTCCTGAAATATTGATCGGCACGATTTGGTCGTCCTCGCCATGCATGACCAGCGTGGGTACGTCGAATTTCTTGAGGTCCTCGTGGAAGTCGGTCTCCGAAAATGCCTTGATGCTGTCATAAACATTCTTGAGACCGCCCTGCATGCTCCATAGCCAGAACTGGTCCAACATCCCCTGCGAGACTTTCGCGTTGGACCGATTGGCGCCGTAAAACATGATGGCGAAGTCCTTCCAGAACTGGGAACGGTCCTTGGCTAGGCTGCTGCGCAATCCGTCAAATACTTCGATCGGGATCCCCTCGGGGTTAGCGGCGGACTTCACAAGAATCGGCGGCACAGCACCGATCAGAACGGCTCCGGCAACTCGCTTTGTACCGTGGCGTCCGATGTAGCGCGCCACTTCGCCTCCTCCCGTCGAGTGACCTACCAGAGTGACATCCTTGAGGTCAAGCGACTCGATGACAGCTGCGAGATCGTCGGCGTACCCATTCATGTCGTTTCCAGACCAAGCTTGGCTGGACCGGCCATGGCCACGCCGATCGTGTGCAACCACGCGGAATCCATTCTCGGCGAGGAACATCAATTGGCCGTCCCATGCGTCAGAATCCAGTGGCCATCCGTGCGAAAACGTTACGACTGGTCCCTTGCCCCAGTCTTTGTAGTAGATTGTCGTGCCGTCTTTCACAGTAATCGTGCTCATATAAAGTTTCTCCTTGAGTTTTTGTGAAACGGAAATGCTCCCCAGGTTTTGCTTTAGGTGGCGGGTATAACTACCGGAGCACCTTTGTCCTTCACGAAGACCACAACGAATTTCGCCGGTTTGGTTTTGCTTGCGTTGCGCCCAACCACGTGAACATCTTCCGGGCCTTCATAGAAGGTCTGACCAGCTGTCACGGTCGTTTCCTTTCCGCCTCTCACCTGCATCACGATGGAACCTTCCAGCACATAGATAAACCCATGTGCGTTGTGGCGATGGATCGGGTCTGTACTGCCGGGCGGATATTCCACGAGGACCATCAATCCTTCTTTGCCGGGAAGGTTGGCCAGGTCTTTCGAGAAGAGTTCGGTTACCTTAGCCTCCTGTGCCAACAGCGTGCTGGACATGAGACATGCCAGCGCCAAAACCAGTCTTGGGAATTTCATAAATTACCCTTTCGCTTGATCGACGCCATTTCAATGCGTCGTGTGTTTTCTCTCTGCTTCGCAGTTATGCATACTGGCGCACGAGTTCCTGTTCGGCGCGCAGCCAGTCTTCGAATGTGGTGTCGTCGCTACTTACTTCGAGCTTGTAGCTTTACGCAGCGTGAGTCTTAGGATGCGCACTCGGAATTTGTGCAGCCGGCGAAGTGACCCAGGTTTCGAAACGCGTCTCGCCGAGTCGTGCGCTATCGCCCGGCACCAGCGTTCTCTCGGTGATTCTCGCCCCAGAGTAAAGCGCGTTCGGGTCGGCGATTACCTCGCGGGGATCCTTGAGCGAGGCCAGGCGCCGGCGTACGAGTTCATCGATGCGGAACTGTTCCGGCCCCCCAATTTCGACAATGCCGTTTGCCGGCGAACCTACGGCTACTTTGCCTACCGCACTGGCGACGTCGTCGGCAGCCATAGGCTGGAAGAGCACAGGCGGCACATGCACCTTGCCGTCGGCCACAGAAATGTCAGCGAGGCCCTTGAGAAATTCAAAGAACTGCGTTGCATGAATAATCGTGTAGGGGATTGGAGATTCTTTGATCAGATTCTCCTGAGCGATTTTGGCGCGGAAGTAACCGCTTTCAGACAACTGATCTGTGCCTACCACCGACAAAGCAACATGATGTCCTACGCCTGCCGCCCTTCCGTAGCTGAGCAGGTTACGGGTTGACGTCTCGAAGAAATTCAGTACGGCTGCGTCTTCCCACGAGGGAGAGTTCGACACGTCAACGACGACCGAGGCACCTTTCAGAACTTCGGCCAGCCCTTCTCCCGTAAGAGTGTCGACGCCTGTGTTGGGTGCTGCCGCAACCGCTTCGTGCCCGTGTTCACGAAGCTTGTTGACAAGTTTTGATCCGATGAGTCCAGTTCCGCCGATCACCACAATTTTCATGACTGCCTCCTTCATTCTTGACCGAGGCATTTAGTAGCCATCGGTCTCTTGTATTCGCTAAGACAGAGCTACGGAGGAGTTTGTGACAACCTAATTTCGTTTTGGTTCTCCGCTATTCATCAAACGGAGCGTTCATCAACAGGTCGACCGTTGATACAGTTTTGTAGCCAGGCACGAATCGGTCGCCGAAGTCTCGCAGGAAGTTATCGTAGCTCGTCTCCGGCTTCGCCGTGACGAGGCGACAGCACGTCTCGGTAAATTGTTGCTTCATCCTCAGTCGGGGGAAAGCGCTGAGGATGCGCTCGACAGCGGCTGACGGAAGTGCCTCAACGCCGAAGCCACCGAAATCGAGTCCGATGCCCATCGTGCCGACCGCTACTTCCGGCTCCTTGTGTAGCGCCAGCGATGGCGTCGAATTGAGCGCAACCAGGTCCCAGATCAGTTGTGCTCGGCGATCCGATAGACCCTTGCCTTTGATGAACGACAGTGCGGCATCTGCGCCATTCACTTCGAAGCGATTGGGCCCAGACACGCTGGCAGTGAGGCCGATGTCGTGGAGTATCGTGCCGATAGCCACGACTTCGCGGTCGTAGCCGATTCCCTTTATGCGGCCTATGGCTTCAGCGAACAGCCACGACCGCATCGCGTGATTGAACAGATACGGCTCGGAAAGTCGTTGCGCATACTCAATGACGGCTGTGATGAGCGGACCATCTGGTACGCTGAGGCCTGCAATCATTCGAGTCTGCGACGCGTCCCGATTGACGATCGTCTCCGCTGGCGCAACCGTCTCGTGCTTGTAGCTGACCATTTCACTATTCATCGGAGTGCTCCTCTGCTTCACGCTGTTTTTGCCGTGATCGTTGTGAACCGCTTAACGAAGTCGAGCGACTTCTCCGCGACCTCTCGCCAGCCGGCGTCGATCGTCAGCGAGTGTCCGCGGCCCGGCATCTTGACGATCTCGGTCACGCCCTGGTTGCGCTTCTGCTTTTCGTAGGCCGCATTCGCGATCGCCCAAGGGACCGTATGGTCCGAGTCGGCAGAGACGATCAGCATCGGGCCCCGGTCCGGGTTTGTCGAGTCAACCTGCGCCTCTGACCATGGATTCAAGTTCGCAGACGCCGCCTGGAAGAGCGGTTCGCCGGCTCCCGGGACGGAGTAACCCAGGTACAGTTCCTTCGCCTCATCCTCGCCGACCTCGTTCGCGAAGCTGTAGCGGAACTGCTCATAGCTGAGTGGGACCGCGCGGTTCCAGTTCGCGGGGTTGCGCAGGGCGACGCTGGCCGTGCGCAGCGCCGGGATCGGCAGCGGGAGCACGCCGCGAAACGGAGCAGGGCTGATCGCGACGGACGCGGCGGCGAGCCCGCGCCCCGCGAGAATCATGGTAAGCAGACCGCCGAAAGAGTGGCCCATGATCACGGGCTTCCGATTCAGGCGGCGGATGATGGCCTCCTGGTAGTCGGCGATCTCGCGGATCCCCTTGCCCGCGAACACCTCCGGATGCTCTCTGGCTGCGGCGACGGTCTCGGGATCGTCGGGCCAGCCTGGTGTCACACCGACATAACCGGCGTCCTCGAACAGCGTCACCCAGCGGTCCCAGCTGGAGGGCAGAAGCCAGAGCCCGTGCACGAAGACAATGGGTGTGGCGCCCGAGGCATTCGCGCGCTGGACCTGCGCTGCCTCGTGCTCGGTGATGGTCGATTGGGTGGTCGCGATGGTCATCTCATCCTCCTCGTTTCTCGTGACAACAGATCGCTAGTCTGCGTTCGTGCTACCTAAGACCGGGCAACACGTCATAATGTGACGAGGTTCTTCTACGACGCGCACGTGTCACATTTCAATGCGTCGTTCGGTCTTCGTTGTGAGCAGTTAGCTATGGAGTTCGACGCCGATGGCGCAGTACGCCAACTACGCTCGCCTGCTAACTAGCCTCCCGACCGTCGAAGAGGTTCTGGACGATCACGCCTCGGAGTTGGGGCACGACTTCATCGCGTATCGGAACCACGTGTACCGGGTTGTGAATCTGTGCCTCGCGATCGTGGGAGACAGCCGCGTCGAGCTCGAGAAGATAGCTGTCGCTGCCGTCTCCCACGACCTCGGGATCTGGACGAACAATACGTTCGACTACATCGCTCCATCAGTCGCGATCGCGCGCAAATCCGCAGTGGCTGGTCGAATCATTTCGGCGCGCAGATTGGATGGACGTGTCGCGCGGGTCACGACGGTTCGGCCTTCCGCGCACGTTCATCGCGGCTGTCACCACCACGTGGCCGAGCGCGGGCTTCCATCGACGGCTCGTTCAGCTGACGATTGATCGATTTTGGAAGCACCCGCTCAACCCCTTGCCGATGGTCAAGTGGTGACAGCGCTAACAGCCCAGCAATTCAATAAGTCTTTTTTGAGGCCGCCAGTCGTGGCTATTCCGGCGAAACGATGTCGCGTCGGTATCAATAAGTCCAACCAACACCTCTGCCACAATCCGGCCGCCGACTGGACCAAGGCGGTGACCGCCTGTACAGGCGTCGGCCTCGCGGAGAATGTAGTACCACAAAGGAGTCTCGCCCTTCCAACCCGTGGATTCGATGCCAACCTGCGCCGCTGTGAGCGGGGCGACTCCGATGTGACGGGCCACTGCCTCACCGGACGGTAGGCCGACACCCTGGCCGCGTTGCAAATCACGGAATGCGAGAGAATCATAGTCCTCAATCTCGCATTCACCGGTCACGGCTACGGGCAACTCAATGAGCGAGCGCACCAGCTTCCCATCGATTTTCTTGGATCGCTGCGCTAGCGTTGCACCGGACGTATCGAAGAAGAGCGTCCAATCGATCACGTGCTCGCGCGGTACCGGACGGAATCCCAGCAGATCAGGAAAAAGCGGCCCGGGGTCCGTTTTTAAGTTCAATCGGTAGCGGTGGCGAATCTGAGCGTGGCCGTACCGATAAGCGGCATCGGCAAACTCGAGCGGGATGAATCCGGTGTGCTTCGGACGAAACCACTTTGGACCTTCTTGAAGCACCTCATTTACAAGAGTTTGGCCGACCAAGCCGGGCAGAAATTCGCTAAGAACAATCCATTGACAGTGCCAGCGCAGCTGACGCGCCGCTTCGTCGAACACGCGGTCGCCTGCTACTCCCTTGCGCCGTGCTTCATCGACGAATGCATTGTGGGCCTTGAGCATGGCGAGATGCAGTTGGGACATCAGCATGTGCGAATCGTTGCGCGGGTCGCCAATGACTGCGATGCCCTCTGCGTTACGTTGTACGTCTACTCCGTCAGAACCGAGCAGGAATTTCGCCGGGTCATCACGCTGGTAGAGGAACGGATGGCCGGTCGGCCCGTCGCCGTAGAGGCTCTCAAGGTTGAGTTGCGGGCTGCGCGCATTGTGCAATCCGGCGGTGTCGGTATGACTTCGCAAAGTAGAACGATCGGCCGTAATATCGTGCGCTACAAATTGCCCGAAGATCGGCCAACCCGCTGCGCTGTCCCCCAGCGAATCGGGCGAGTCATCAACGTCTCCACAATCGCAGACACCACCTGCGCGACCGAGAGCATGCAGGAATTGCTCATCGGCCTGGAACGGGGGTAGCTCGGGAAACATCCGAGCATATGTCGTGGGCCCCAGGGGTGCATCGATTGCCACTCTGGCTCGCGCCGGCGACAGGCAGTGACTTCGAAGGGATGTGGAGGGTTGATTCACCGGGCATCCATTTTAGCCCCTCGTCCATCAGTTTTCTTTCTCCACGCGGCCGATCTCGCCTTCCAAAATCACGCGGTACGTTTTGACGGGTTCTGTGGCAGGGCCTCGCAGCACTGCGCCCGTGCACACGTTGTACTGAGTTCCGTGCCATGGACACGTCACTGTTGATCCTTCGAGTTTGCCTTCATTCAAGGGACCTCCCCGATGAGTGCATTTGGCCTGCGTGGCGCAGAAGTTGCCGGTGACATTAAACACCGATACGTCGCCAACCAACAACGCCGAACCGGGTGGCACCACCTCGAGACGAAATTGGTTGTCTTTGAGGATCTCTGATTTAGCAGGTGAACCTGCAACGTTTGCTGAGGTATTGGTCTGCATAATTTCCCTTTCAGTTCCTGATCGAGGTGCTCCCGCCCGCCATTCGTATTCCAACAGGATTGTGACAACCCATCTCATCTTGTGACGCGACGAGGCATAAGGTTTCTCTGATCTGCAGCGGAACAGTCGCGCGAGGTGCTATGCAGCGGCTCGCCGAATTGGCCCCGCCTGTGCAACTTCTGCGCATGTAGACGCGCATTGACGGCACGCTTGAGCACACTTCCTCATCGTTTCGCCTTGGTGTTTCCCGCACTCTACCGCGCAGGATGCACATAGCTCGGAACAGATACTGCACACCCGGTCAGCGAATCCAGAGCCGCCCGTGAGAAGGGCCACACAGGTTCGGCACAATTCAAGACACTCGTTACAAAGCCGGATACATTCCCTCATTATGATCGGATCTTGATCCAGGGACTCAGCGCGGCATTGGGAGCACCAGCGCAAGCACTCCAAACACTCCTCGATACATCGCTCAACTGTTTGACTAGAAATCGTCATCTGCTCCTCCATTCTTTTGTCGAACTCGGTGTATTCCTGTGACTGGGGCCGCATCTTGTAACGCGACCTCGCGATGCGCGTGAGACCGTGATAGCACAAAGCGGATTCTCACTTCGTCGTTCTCTATGACAGGACAACCCCACTAAATGTGACAAGGAGGTGTATGGAAAAAATCCGAGCAGCGGCCGTCACAAATCGGAGCTGAGGTTGGTCTTGGTTCTAGTGCAGGAAATCGCAACGAGTAGCGAAGTTTGAAAGAGGCCTAAACAATGTCGATCAACATTAATAACGACAAGAACATTCCGATTGATCCCGACGCTTGCTATGAAGAGCTGGCTAGTCAGGAGGAGCTGTATCTCGAAGAGACAGAGGTAGAAGTAGTTGCGATTTTAACCTCTTACGTTTCACCCGCATCGCAAGGCGACCGCTCCTCAATAATAGATATCTGCGCGGAGCGAGAATCCCATTTGGAGATCGACGAGGTAATGATCAACCGAACGAACTCTCGCATGGCCGGAAACCCCGATGAACAGCTAGTTGAGGCCGTCGAAGAGCTGATTACTGGCGATTCAGATGAGCCACCGCTAAGCGAAGAGGCGGTCCAGGAGATGCTGCAGGACTCACCTGCCAGAAGCTCGGATCTGTGAGTTGACGGTCGACGTGGCCGGAGAGATAAAATATGTCCATTCGCGATGGCAGAGGAACTACAAGCTCCTCCCTCTATTCGCCTTGGGGCAGAAACCGGCGAACACGACGATGGCCTTTCAGCTTTCGTCGGTGTGCGTCCGCGTCTGTTCGGCATTGCCTACCGTATGCTCGGAAGTGCGGCGGAGGCCGAGGATGTCGTGCAAGACGTTTGGTTGCGGTGGCAGTCTACCAATCGGAAAGTGGTTGAGAATCCGCCCGCATTCCTGGCGACAACAACCACACGGCTTTGTATCAATCTGGCCCAGTCCGCCCACACGCGCCGCGAAAGCTACGTCGGGACCTGGCTTCCCGAACCGGTAGATACTAGCAGTGATCCCGGACTAGGCGCAGAGCGCAGTGAGGCATTGAAGCTTGCAGTCCTGCTGCTCCTTGAGAAACTCTCTCCCACAGAACGCGCCGCATATGTTCTGCGCGAGGCGTTCGATTACTCCTACGGCCAGATCGCAGACATCTTGCAAATGGAGGAAGCAAACGTTCGGCAACTCGTCTCCCGTGCCCGTAAACACATCGCAGATGGCCGTCGCACTTCCGTCAGTTCAAAGGAGCAGCGGCGCCTTCTGGAAGCCTTTGTCACAGCCGCGCAAAAGGGGGACATGGCTGCTCTGGAAGGGCTCCTCGCAGAGGATGTTGTTTCTTACTCAGACGGTGGTGGACTTGTGCGCGCGGCGGGAGTTCCAGTTTCTGGTCGCGAGCGGGTAAAAACGTTCGTTGAGGCGGTCTCCACATATTTCTGGAAAGGTGTGAGTGTTGCCTTTGTGGAGGTAAATGACCAGGCAGCTGTTCTTGTGTCGCGCGCTGGGGTACCTACGACGCTCGGGACGATTGACGCCTCGGCACAAGGCATCGATCAGATCATGTGGTTCCTGAGGCCAAGCAAGCTTGCTGCGGTCTCAAAGTCAGGTCAAGGATCGGGCGACAACTATCCGCCGGGACTGGTACCTCCTAATGCGCCGTTCCAGTCGTAATCCCGTCCTCAGATCCAGCTTCGGAAACTCGATCCTAAAAATGACCGTTGAGCGTCGGTTGGATCTCTAGTTCAGCGCTTGTGGACTTAGAATCTGGCTTGCGTCCGCTTGACACGAAATCTGTCCTCGGCATAGCCTTTTCTAACGTTAAAAGGAGCCCACCAGAATCAGTTTTGTTCCGTGCTGTCGGTATGGGGGACAGTCTAAATATCTGTGCGTTATTGGTGGGCCTGGCAGCATTCGCTGGCTGGACGGTCTCCTGCTCCGCTGTGACTCGGCGTCTGGGATGGGTTAACTGGCTTGGCGGAGTGGGTATCCTTGCTCTCTTCTTCTGTATTGCATCTCCCGATGATGACGGGTTTCAGCAGGAACTGATCCGCCCAACGCCTCCTTCTACAACTGTGTCTTGGTACACGAAAGTTGCGCAGCGGGGATCGCTGGTAGATTTGTCGATCAATGCCTTGGCAGCCGAAGGAGATCCGATCCGGGCTCTAAGACCCGGTCGCTCGGTTGTCATGGATCAGCCTCTTGGCCAGCGGACCCACTTCCAGGCTCCAATCTCGATCCATTCCCCCCCAATTGCTTCATGAAGTCCTTGCGATCTCAATTCAATATCTGGTAAGTGCAGTGTCCGTCCTCTGTTTGTTCGGGAGGAATATCGCACTGTAAATCCCGGACCCCACCATTCTGGTGTGATCACTTCCGTGAAAAGGAGATCGAATATGGCAACGGCAGGAAAACCTCTACCGCAAACTCCTCCGCCTCTTCGCGACGTAGAGACCGGCGAACACGACGATGGTCTTTCAGCTTTTGCCCCAGTGCGGCCGCGTCTGTTCGGCATCGCTTACCGCATGCTCGGTAGTGCGACGGAAGCTGAAGATGTCGTGCAAGACGTATGGATGCGGTGGCAGTCCACCAATCGAAACGTGGTTGAGAACCCGCCCGCATACCTGGCGACGACAACCACACGGCTGTGCATCAATCTAGCTCAGTCCGCCCACTCGCGCCGCGAAAGCTACGTCGGAACATGGCTTCCCGAACCTGTGGACACCAGCGCCGATCCTGGAATTGGTGCGGAGCGCAGTGAGGCACTGAAGCTTGCAGTCCTGCTGCTCCTTGAGAAACTCTCTCCCACAGAACGCGCCGCATATGTTCTGCGCGAGGCGTTCGACTACTCCTACGACCAGATCGCATCCCTCTTGCAAATGGAGGAAGCAAACGTCCGCCAGCTCGTCTCCCGTGCTCGCAAACACATCGCAGATAGCCGCCGCACGTCCGTCAGTTTCAACGAGCAGCGGCGCTTTCTGGAGGCCTTTATCGCTGCCGCACAAAAGGGAGATATGGCGGGACTGGAAGGTCTGTTCGCAGAGGATGTGGTTTCTTACTCGGATGGCGGTGGACTGGTGCGCGCAGCGGGAGTCCCAGTTACTGGTCGCAAACGTGTAGCAACGTTCATTGCCGCTGTCTCCACATGGTGCTGGAAGGGCGTGACGCTTGACTGGGTCGAGACCAATGGACAAGCATCTGTTCTCATATTGCGCGATGGCGTTCCCATTGGGCTAACAATTGATGCCTCCGCGCGCGGCATCAATGAGATCATGTGGTTCCTGAGACCAAGCAAGCTCGCAGCGATCTCAAAGTCAGGCCAAGGACTGGAAGTGTGACGCGTCTGAACTTACATTGGACTGAGCGATCACTCGCTTGCAGATGGCAGCCCGTGACAAGCAGACGCTAAGCAATTGAGGGCCAGCAAGCACGGAGATAGCTTCGAATTTCGGCAAGCCGACATCGCAGCACTCATTGCACGCACACCGCGTATATTCTGTTCTGCTGTATTGCCTCGCGTCGCAGCCGATTCAGTTCGAGAGGAGATCCTCATGAGCACATCCACAGGCACGACTTCCTCCGCCAGCGTCTACACAACCCCCGCTTTCTGGGAACGCTTGTGGCGGACAGCCGGCATCCAGTCCGTCCTCTGCTTCATAGTCGCGTACATCGTCTACGGCCATCAGCCGCAGGTCGGCGCATCGGCTGACGCACTGGCAGCCTTCTACGACGGCGATCGCATGCGGATTCTGATTGCGACCGTGTTTTACGGCTTGGCTGTCCTCAATCTCATGTGGTTCGCGGGGGCGCTCAGGACCACTCTGGCGGATGCGGGACAAGACGGTTGGGGCGCGGCGGTGACCGCGTCCAGTGCCGCCCTCGGAGCGCTTTTCCTCATGCTCATCGCGCTGGTCGCAGCCCTCGCGTACTCCATCGCCGGCTCGGGAAATCACATGCTTACATCGGGCGTGAACGACTTCGTATGGGCAGGCTTCGTTTTGACTTCGTTCCCGCGCGCGATGCTGGTCATGGCCTCGGCGTTCGGGCTGTGGAGGACCCGGCTGATCTCGAACGCGCTGTTCGCGGCCGGGATCGCTGCCGTCGTGCTCGGCTTGCTAGGCGGTACCACCTGGCTCACCGGCGGATTCTGGGCACCGTACGGAGTCTATTCGCGTTTCGTCTGGCCCGGCATCGGCCTGGTGTGGGGCATGGTCGTGAGCTGGGTGCTCTTGACCCGCAGCCCTGCTACTCGCAGTGGATGGTGAGCCAACGTAGCACGAGATAACCATGACTCTGAGGACTACAATGCGTATCGCCTCGCGGCGGGCTTTCGTTGGACTGGGGGCCGGCGTTCTTGCAGCCGCCCTTTCAGCATCGGCGAGAGGCGCTACGCCGCCGGGATCAATCAAGAGATTTTGGCGTCGCAAGTTGGAATCACGATTCCACATCGGTATTCTTCATGGAGCTGTGCATCATGGCGAAGTGTCATTCATTGAGAAGGGATAATATATGCCCAAGCTGAATTGGAAGCTTCTGACCAAGAAACGCGGGAGCTCGACCCAGGGCCTTCCACCGGGCAAGGAAGATCTGGCTTGGGTCACCAATACGGTCACACTCATTTATGGCGAACACGATGCCGTCCTTGTGGACACGTTTCTGTCCGTGCAACATTCGAAGGAGCTATTAGATTGGGTCGCCGAGAGCGGTAAGAATCTCACAACCATTTACGTCACCCATGCTCACGGTGACCATTTCTTCGGTCTCAAACTCCTGCTCGACAGGTTTCCCAATGCAAAAGCTTTTGCCACCGCTTCCTCTGTTGCCGCCATGCAAAACCAGATAACCCCGGATTTCATTAAGTCCTTCTGGGAGCCGCGCTTTCCTGGCCAGGTTCCATCGCAGTTGGTAGCGCCAGAGGTCCTCGACGGCGACACCATACATCTGGAGGGAGAAGAACTAAAAGTAATAGAACTTGGCCATACCGACACGAAGCAGAGCACTGCGCTGCATGTGCTTTCGATTGGCCTCGTTATATCGGGGGATGCGGTCTACAACAACACGCATCCTTACCTCGCTGAGTGCGATGAACAGGCCAGAGGCGAGTGGCTGCGCGCGCTGGATAAGATCGAAGCTCTGCATCCGCGAGCAGTGGTAGCCGGTCATGGTGTCCTTGATCCCGATAGTTCTCCTCGTCACATCGGGGAAACCCGAAATTACATTCGCGACTTCAATACTAGCGTGGCGAGTACATCAACCGCCATGGAACTCTACGAGAAGATGCTGACGTTGCATCCAAATCGCGTTAATCCAGGTTCGCTGTGGGGTACCGCAAAGGCCGTGAAACCGTCGTGACAAGATCTGTCTTTCGCTTTAACTGAAACGTACAGGAGGAAAAACATGGCAAATCCCATCCTGGTTACCGGCGCGGCCGGCCGCGTCGGCGCGGTAGGACGCACGGTCACCGAGCTGCTATTGAAGCGAGGCCAAGCGGTGCGGGCGATGGTCCGAATTGACGACGAGCGCGCGCAAGCATTGCGCGCTCTGGGTGCGGAGGTCGTAGTCGGCAATCTACTCGATCTCGATTCCATGCATCGGGCGATCGACGGCGTCGAGACCATGTACTTTGGCCTGTCGGT
>Ga0210406_10001927_pt1 | contig 24295 bp, 25 predicted proteins | sample IncBWC30MmetaG_FD_155454 | JGI IMG/M metagenome (GOLD analysis project Ga0210406, IMG submission 155454) | Forest soil microbial communities from Barre Woods Harvard Forest LTER site, Petersham, Massachusetts, United States - Inc-BW-C-30-M | ecosystem: Environmental > Terrestrial > Soil >...
CACGGGGATCCCCATTGCGGCACTGCTACTCATGGCACTGATTGTGAATTACGTGATCGCGCCACACGCGGAGGGCACACCTCTGCGAGAGGTGTGGCTGGGGATGGGCTTTCTTCAGAAAGTCGCTGTGTTCATAGTGTTTTTGGGGAGTTTTGCGATGCAATTCCGGGCGCTGGCGGCGTCGGTCTTTGCGACGCAGGAAATCCGGAGCGGTCGCAGTGTGGGAACCTTGCACGCAATCGGAGCGATTCGGCGCAACCAGTTGCGGCTTTTCTGGATGGTGATGCTGGTGAGCATGTTTACAGGGCCACTAGCATTGATTGTAGCCCCCCTCCTTGCTTTCGGCACTGCGCCAGCTTTTCCAGTGGCGATACTGGAAAATAAGACGGCCTTTGCCGCGATCAAACGCGGCGACGCTCTAGCTAAAGGGGGGCATGGCAGAATCGCGTTGCTGGTTGCGATGTGGCTGGCGTTGGTAATCGCGGCGGTGTTCGGCTGGGTGTCGCTTCTCGTGATGCTGGAAGAACGATTTGGGAAACCCTGGTTTCTCCGGCCAGTGCCGCTTCTGGGGTTCTGGCTCATATTGCTGATCCCGCAGTTGTACATGATTGCGCTTACGTTGAATTACCTGGAGCAGCGCGGGCGCGAAGAAGGAATCGAATTGGCCTCACATGTTGAGATAAATGATTAGTCCGCAAACCGGACATCTTGCTTCTAATATTCACTTCGACGGTTACGCGCAAAATCAGGGATGTCGATAATTTCTGAGTGCGCGCCGTCACTTGGGACGGGCCGAAAAGAAACCTTTGAAACACGGAGAGTAGAATGGTGTCTTCGAGAGCGACTCCGCAAGGGAGAGCCATGAATATGTGCTCTCTTGCAAGTCGCATCCGTTGCCTTTCGCGGGTAGTCTAGGAGTTGGCACCGGGGGCGACAATTCCTTTGCGAGGGCATTTTCGGGTTCTGTTTCTGTATGACGTGGCCGAGGCTATCCGTCTGGATGCACTCCGCTCCATACTCGAACCCGGGACCATCGAGTCCCCGCCAAATCCTGTTCACCCGATCCCGCAATATTTACGATTTGAAAGACCGCCCGTCGTTGAGCCTGCCGAGCCGATGGTCTTAGGGACGGGCGAGCGCATCGGGGTGAGCACAAAATACTACGATTACGGAGTGGTCAGCATTGAACTGGAATTGCCGTTTGAGTGCAGCGATTGGGATTCTCTCGTTTTGCAGTCCAGTGGCTGGATCGGGGCCGCGGAACTTGAGAATCGAGCCAACGACTTGCTTCGGATTGCCCTGGACCGCGCAAACCCGGCTCTGATCAAGCCTTACAAGACCTGGCTCAAAGAGGACTACTTCATCGTGCACCTCCTCGAAATCGTCGAGGAAGATGGCAAAACACTGGCCGCTGGGGAGCTTCTCGCATCCCACGCTCGGGAGATCGCCCAGCTCGTTCGAGGCGAGTCACTCTCCTTGTCAGAGGCAGAACGCCAGGAAGTGTTGCAATCAAGCATTTCGTATTCGCGAATCGATCTTCTGGTGGTGGGCTGGACTGGCGCTCTGGTCTACGGCAGCACGGAAGGAGCGGCGATTACGATTCAGATGCTCGAATACGCCAATACGCAGCTGCTGGAATTTCGACATTACGACAGCTTGCTCACGCAACTCCTCGACGATGTATACCGCTCGTTGGAGCGAAGGGGTGGCGTATGGGCCGCGTGGCGGCTCTCCCGCGAGGCTGCACGTCTCAACACGATTCGGCTGGATGTTATGGAATTGACCGAGAAGGTCGACAACGCCATTAAGTTCTTAAGCGATATGTTCTATGCACGCCTGTATGGCTTGGCCGCCGCCAAAGTGGGAGTGCCAGATTATAGGAGACTCGTAGACCAGAAGCTGCGCACAGCCGGAGAACTGTACAGGTTCATGGTGGACCAGTTCAACCAGACCCGTAGCTTCGTCCTGGAGTTGGCGATCGTGATCATTCTAATTGTCGACCTCTTCTTCCTGTTTCGCGGCAAGTAGGTGATTAGATACCGTTATTCTTCATCGCATCGAAATTCGAAAGTTACGCGCTAGGGTGTAACCGCCATAAATTGCCCACCAACAGGCTTGAAACCAGTTGAGTCTCGCCTAAACTACCCGTATGCGGAAAGTAGTCATCGCCGGACCGCCTCCCGTTCAGGTCCTCGACGTAACTGGCCCACTAGAGGTCTTTTCCAATGCGCCTGATTACGAGATTCAACTTGCAAACCCCGGCCCTGAACGAACTCTTCAGACCAATCGCGGCGTCCTGCTTGCCGACGCAACTCCCATCGCCGACGTCCACGGTCCCATCGACACCCTGGTAATCGCCGGAGGTCCCGGTGCCGAAAGCGGCAGTTACGAGCCCAAGTTCATCGCCTGGATCGCGAAAGCCGCAAAGGAGTCACGTCGAGTCGCGTCCATCTGTACCGGCGCATTCCTTCTTGCAGAAGCAGGCCTCCTCAACGGGAAGCAAGCCGTTACCCATTGGAAGTTCTGCGACCGTCTTTCCAGGGAATACCCCGAAGTCGTTGTGCGGCCCGAGCCAATTTACTTGCGCGACGGCTCTATCTACACATCGGCCGGTATCACCGCCGGCATCGACCTCTCGCTCGCCCTGGTCGAAGAAGATCATGGGCACGAAACAACTCTAAAGATCGCGCGTTTCCTCGTCATGTTCCTTGTGCGTCCGGGCGGACAAGCACAATACAGCCACATGCTCTCGCGTCAGGCCGTTACCTCGCAACCGTTACGCGAGCTTCAGGTATGGATGCTCCAACACCTTCGCGAAGACCTTACTGTCGAATCGCTCGCCGAGCGCATTGGCATAAGCGCCCGCCATTTCACGCGCGTCTGCCTCCGCGAGACAGGAATGAACCCTGGCCAGTTCGTTGACCGTATGCGGGTCGAAGCGGCGCAACAAGTCATCGATAGCTCCTCTCGGGGACTCAAGGAGGTGGCCAATACCTGTGGCTTCAAATCCGCGGACGCGATGCGCCGCACCTTCCTTCGCGTCCTTGGCGTTACGGCAACTGAATACGCCAGGCGGTTCAAGAGCACACTCTCGAGGGGGGCAGTCTCGTAAATCGCAATGTCCTAAATTGCTGTAATCATGTCGTGGCGTTCGCACACCGCGGGTTCTAGGCTGGATATGCAAGCAAAACACGCAGGAGGCCGCTCATGACTATACCAATCCGAACTTTGCAAGCTGCACTTATCGCCGGCATCAGAGTTCCCGACAGCAAATTTGCCAATGAAATCACGGAATTCATCCGCGACACGGAATCGACTCTGCTGTTCAATCACTCCAGTCGCGTCTACTACTTTGGCGCGCTCGCAGGCCGGCGCCGCGGCCTGAAGTTCGATGCCGAACTTCTCTACGCCGGCGCAATGTTCCACGACATCGGTCTCGTACCCGCCTATCGCAGCGCCGCAGACCGTTTTGAAGTCGATGGAGCGAACGCCGCGCGCGATTTCCTGCGCCGCCATAACATCTATGATCAAGACATCGACCTCGTATGGACAGCGATTGCGCTTCACACCACGCCCGGCATTCCTCAGTACATGCATCCGGTCGTTGCCCTCGTAACGGCCGGCGTTGAAATGGATGTGCTCGGAATCGACTATAGCAGCTTCACAGAGTCCGACCGGAACGAAGTCGTGCAGGCGTACCCGCGTACAACCCATTTCAAAGAGGATATCCTGCAGGCCTTCTACGACGGCATCAAACACAAGCCTGAAACCACCTTCGGAAACGTGAAAGCAGACGTACTCGCGGACAAGGATCCCAATTTTCGCCGTAGCAACTTCTGCAGTGTGATACGTAACTCCCCGTGGCGCGGCTGATCGCGCCCTGCAGAAAACCGCCGTGTTGGTAGCGACTTTGGGGAGTAGGCGATCCGGCCGAATCCTGAAGGTGGCGGAGCCTAAGGGCAGGTAGGACACACCTGCCCGTTTTTTGTACTTCATGCCAGTTTTCACCGTATATACCTGCGCCTAAATTGCTTGGTACCGGCCCAAGGCGGAACTATGAACGATTTCAGCCCCTTGGCAATTAAGGATTGGTATGCGGCGGGAAGCCTGGTTGCCCAAATCGGGTTCCTGGTCGCCGCGGTCTGGTTTGCGCGTAATTTTCTGCGCACAATTAGGGTGTTTCAGGAGCAGATCGGCGCGCTGCTGAAGCTCTCCATAACGTCTTCGCCCTCTGAGCGACAATCCACTGGTTCAAACTCCAGAAGTGTTGCGGAAGCGAGCCCGTACTGGCTGCCGCCCGCGCCAACGACGGCGGCTCACCCGCCGGAGGTTACCGAGCGTGGCCCGAACCTGTTCGTGGCCGGATGGCAGCATACGCTCCACTGGCTGCGAGAGCCGATGGGCGGATCACGGGTGTCTTACCGGCGTAGAGTGATCAATTGGTTGCAGGCTCCGGCCGGACACTGATGCGAGTGCCGCGGATGGCGGCCGCTCCAAAGTGCAGAGCGGCAGGCAATCTCGGCCACCTGAAGGTGGCCGCTACTAGGGCAGGGCGGCCTGGCGCGGACGGAGGCCCCACAAAGAGAAACGCATCTCCTGAGAGGTGCCGGTTAGCGTAAAGGCAGGAAAATTATGGACGAGACGAAACCAAAGGAAACTGCATATTCGAGCGAGCCGACTCCGGTAGCGCCGGTGTCGTCTCCGGCGGAAATGAGCGCGCCGCCTTCGCCGGCAGGAAATGCGGGCGCATCTACCCATGCGACGCAAACCTTGGGAATGGCCGCTTTGCTGAAACTTGGTGCGAACAACTTGCCCACATCGCTAGCGGGACTTTCGGCTTTCCTGAAGCGGACGAAGCGAGTGTGGCTGATGGCCGCGGGAATCGTCATCGGAGTTGCGGCCTTGGTTAATTTGTCGGCACGCGCCGCGGAGTGGGCCAAAAACGCGCGGGAGCGGAGGCAGCTGCATGCCATGGCAACATTGACGCCGGAGAGCTTGTTCGCGCGATGCGGCCCGGCGGCCCAGGACGATACGAAGGAAGTGTATCCGGTCGTGATGCGGACCGTTAGCTACCAGCCCAGGAGCAATGAGAAGCTGGTGATAGCGTTCAGCAGGACGGCAGAGGAAAAGAGCGATTGGGTGTTCCTCTCCATGCAGAACGAGAATGGCGCCGCAATCTACGACACGCCGGAAGCGAAAATCGCCGCGCTGCCCTGCCTGGACTCGAAAAAGTAGACGAATCGCACCGTAGAGAAACCAAAATCTCAGAATCAGGCTGGCTCGGAGTTCTCGCTTAATACTCGCGCGAAAACTTCTTGGTCTACGTTGCCGCCGGTGGCGATCAGGGCCACGCGCTTACCTTTTAGCGTGGGCAATTCTTTGACCGCCCCGGCCAATCCGGCTGCGCCGGCTCCTTCCACAACATTGTGGGTGTCCGTAAACATCGCGCGCATGGCGGTGGCGATTTCCGCGTCGGTTACGCGAACGATGTGGTCCACATTTTCGAGCATGACCTGAAGCGCGTCCTCGTCACCCCTGCGGCATGCCAGACCGTCGGCGAGTTTTGTCTGTGCTGGCGCTTCCACAATTCTTTTTTGTTCCATGGATAGAGCGTAAGTCGGTGCATGCTCGGAGACCACGCCCACCAGCTTGGTTTTCAGACCGAGCGCGTTGCGCACGGCCGCAGCCGAGCAAATCCCCGATCCCATGCCGATCGGGACGTAGGCCACGTCAATGCCCGGCACCGCGGTGAAGAGTTCCAGCCAGTACGTCGCTATGCCCAACAAAATATTCCGGTGATAGGGCGGGACCAGGTGATACCCCAACTCTGCTGCCAGTTTTTTCGCGTGCTCCAGCGCGGACTGGAAATCGTCTCCATGTTCGATGAGCTTCGCGCCTTGCGCGCTCATCGCCGCGTTTTTCGCCGCGCTGTTTCCGTAGGGCACCACAATCACACATTCCAGCTTCTTTCGCTGCGCCGCAAGCGCCACCGACTGGCCATGATTCCCGCGCGTCGCCGCGATCAGGCCGCGCGTGCCGGGCTCGCGCTTGAGCAGTTCTTCGGCGTAGACAATCGCGGTGCGCGCCTTAAACGCCCCGATCGGCGTGTGGTTTTCGTGCTTCACCCAGACTTCGGTGCCGAGGCGTTCCGAGAGCAGCGGCCAGCGATACTGCGGCGTTGGCAGCATCAGACGGTGGACCAATTCCGCCGCCGCCCGCACTTCGTCCAACGTTGGTAAACTCGCTGCGGCTTGTCCGACGCTCATCGCAACACCTCGCGTTCTCCAACATTCACTTGGCTCTACAACCTGAATTGTGCAGCCGATAAAAACGACTGTTAGCTCCACATTGGCCTGCTCCAAGACTGTCCCAGAGACTTGAGAGGCTCTTACGCCGCGGCGGCGGAATGGACGTATAATTGGGGATGTGACGCGGGTCCTCTCCGCTCGACGGGCCTTCAGCGCGAAAGCGATGACGCAAGACCACTCATGAAAACACAGCACAAGATTTCTTCTGCAGAACGTGTGTTGCTTGTCGGAGTCGGCTGGAAGCGCGCGCCGCGTTTTCCGGGAATGCCGGCGGGCGAGCAGGGCAGGGAATCACTTGCGGAACTCGTGGAGCTTGCGGAGAGCGCCGGCGGAGAAGTGGCCGGAACGCTTTTTCAGGTTCGGGACTCCGCGGATCCGGCTACGCTGGTCGGGCGCGGGAAACTGGAAGAGATTCGCGCCGAGGCCAATGCGCGGCAAGCGCCACTGATTATTTTTGACAGCGATCTTTCGCCGGTGCAGCAGCGGAATATCGAGGAGCTCACCGAGCGGCGCGTGATTGACCGAACGCAGCTGATCCTGGATATTTTTGCGAAACATGCGCGCAGCCGCGAGGGCCAGTTGCAGGTGGAACTTGCGCAGCTCAATTACCTGTTGCCACGGCTGACTGGGCGTGGCGCGCAGATGTCTCGGCAGGGCGGCAAAGGCGCGGGCGGCGCCGGTGGGGCGGGCGGCGGAGGCGGACGCATCGGCGTGCGCGGCCCAGGTGAAAAGAAACTGGAAACGGACCGGCGGCGCATCCGCGACCGCGTGCACAAGATCGAAGTGAGCATTGATGAGGTACGCAAGCAGCGTGCGCTGCGGCGGGAAGCGCGGAATGCGGTGCCGCTGGGAACTGTAGCGCTGGTCGGCTATACCAACGCCGGGAAGTCCACGCTGTTTAATGCGCTCAGCCAGGCGGAAGTGCTCGTGTCGTCGCGCATGTTTGCCACGCTGGACCCGACGATCCGCGCGATTCGGTTGCCGTCGAACCGGCGTGTTCTGGTGTCGGACACCGTGGGATTCATCCGCCAACTACCCAAGGGACTGATCAAGGCGTTTCGCGCAACGCTGGAGGAAGTTCAGGAAGCGGCGCTGCTGCTGCAGGTGAGCGACATTGCGAATCCGCACCACGATGAGCTTGAGGAAGAAGTCGAAAAGATTCTGGATGACTTGGGCGTGAAGGAAACGCCGCGGCTTCGGGTCTACAACAAGGTGGACCAGTTGGACGCGGAACGCCGGCACAACCTGGAAGCGGCGTGCAGGCGCAATGGCGGCGGCGAAGAGCCGCCGGTGCTGGTTTCCGGGCTTACCGGCGAGGGCCTCGATGATTTGCTACGGCGTATCGACGCGGCGCTGCCGCTGGATCCGATCGTAAAGCTTTCCCTGCACATGCCGCTGAGCGAGGGCAGATCGCTGGCGCTGATTCACGCGCTTGGCCGCGTGCTGCATTCCCAGGTGAACGATTCGCACATGGACATGGAAGCCGAGGTGCCGCAAAGCATCGCCACCCGGCTGAAGTTGAGCACCTTCGCGGCGGCGGGAACTTCCGGAGCGCACTCTGCGTATCATGGTGTGAGAGAGGTCAACTGACCATGGCCGCTTTCCTCCTGTGGTGCCTCCTGCTGGTGTTTTGCTGGCCGATTGCGTTGCTGGCAATTATTGCTTACCCGTTTGTGTGGCTGATTCTGCTGCCTTTCCGGATCGTGGGGATCGCGGTGCACGGAGTCCTCGCTTTTCTGAGGGCGCTGTTCCTGCTGCCGGTGCGGATTTTGCGCGGCCCGCACGCCATCTGAAAGTCAGGCGTGGAAGGTTTAGTCACTTCTGAGTAACTCTGCGATTTCCTTCAAATGTTAAAGGAATATGACACTTTTTCCGGCTTACAGGGGGCCGCGAATGGGCGCCCGGGCTTGTGGAAAAGATTGTGGAAACTCGGGTTGCCCCATGTTGCGGCAGCGGTAAAGATTTCACCCTCCACCCAAGCGCCGATAAGCGACCTGCTCATAATGGTATGTAAATAATAGGCTTACTTGAGAATCTGGCTGGGTTACCCCAATCTGGACCATCCAACAGAGGCGAATCCTGAAAAGCGCTTTTGCACAGGTTTGCAGCAAAGGTGTTACGAAAGAGTATCTGTGCTAGAACGCGCGGAAGAACGCTGTTAGTTATATCTAAGTACTGCCCAACTGCGGAAACTCGTGAATTCGCAGTACGTTGACGCATTCTTGGGCGGAGTCTATAGTGGCCGATGTGGCTGCGAAAGGCGTTGAAACTGGCCTTGCGGCGCGCGCGACTATGAACCTGCCGAATTCCCTTACCGTCCTGCGGATCTTCTTCGTTCCGGTGCTGATTGTGGTGCTGCTGACGAGGAGCCCCAACATCATCTTATGGGGCTTTCCCATGCATTTTGAGGTCTGGGGCGTCCTGATTCTGCTGGCGGCGGCAGCCACGGACTGGGCGGACGGATATTTCGCGCGGCGAAACCGGCAGGTGACCACGCTCGGGATTCTGCTGGACCCGATCGCCGACAAACTGCTGATTTCGGCGGCGTTCATATCCCTGGTTGGCATGCATGATTCGAGCGGTCATTCCCTGGTGGCACCCTGGATGGTAGTGATCATCATCGGCCGGGAGTTCACGATTTTGGGTTTGCGGAACATTGCTTCGGCTGAGGGATTTACCATTGCCGCGTCTGCCCTGGGAAAAACGAAAATGGTACTGCAGGTTTGCGCTGTGGCGGTTTTGATTGTCGGGGCACGCCATCCATCGATCAGACCTTTGTCGACGGTCCTGCTGTGGCTGGTGGTTATCAGCGCGCTTGTTTCCGCAGCGCAGTACTTCCACCGCTTCTGGGGCCAACTGGACGACCGCATTAAGCAGCGCCGCAAACTGGGCATGCTGGAATCGCAGAAGAAGCAGCAGGATGCCGTCCCTCTCTGAAGAAGATCGAAAAGCGATCCTGGAACTTGCGCGCCAGGCCGTTCTCCATGCGGTGTGGAATGAGCGGCCGCTTTCCACCTTTCCAACCACCGGTATTTTCGCGGAGCACCGAGGGCTGTTTGTAACCCTGCACGCCGGCAAGAAATTGCGCGGCTGCATCGGAATGATTGAAGGCCACACGAATCTTGGGGAAACCCTGGTGAGATGCGCCGTTGACGCCGCGCTGCACGATCCGCGCTTTTCACGCATGCGTGCGGAGGAAATGGACGCGCTGGAAATCGAAGTATCGCTGCTCTCGCCGCTCCTGCCCATCCGCCCCGAGGAAGTGGAAATAGGAAATCATGGACTGCTGGTGGAACGAGGGCCGCGGCGGGGTTTGTTGCTCCCCCAGGTGGCTGTCGAGCACCGGCTCAGCAGGGAACAATTTCTGACGGAGACCTGCGTGAAGGCAGGGCTTCCGCGCGAGGCCTGGAAAGATCCGGAAACGAAGCTCTACGGATTTCATTGCGAAATCATAGCCGAGGAGCGCGGCGAAGGGGCTGAAACACAAAGCCCGCGCCAGTAGAGAAGCGCGGAGCTTTGAAGGAAAAATTGAAAGGGAACTATTCGATTTCGACGTAATCGCCGGCGTACATGTCGATCTTGCTGTAGGTAACGAAAATGGCGCAGGCATTGCGCGTGGCGTTCATGACGATTCCTTCGCCAATGACCTCGCGCGGCAAGTCGTTCCACTTATATTTTACGGGCGTGGTGCCGAACCCGTACATGGTGTATTGATAGTCCGGAAAATTCCGCGATGTTGCGGCCGTAGAACCCTGGTAGCGAAATACCCGGAGGTAATCGCCGACCTTTACGCCCTGGTTGGTGCCCAGATTCACGTAGACCGTGGAGTTCTTTCCGTAAGCTTGCGTGAATTCCCGGCCGGCCACCAGCATGCCGACGGACTTGCCGCTGACGGGCGCGAACTTGTCAAATTTTTCGGCCGGCTTGAAGGGGGGCGACGGACGTTCGGCCATCGGCAGAGCGATGTCGCCGCGCTGCAGGTAGTCGCACGAAAACTTGATGATACCAGTGGAAACGTCTGGGTGAACCGTGGTGATCTGCACCTGGCCGGCGTCAATATACTCCGTACCCATGGCCTTCAAAAGTTTCTCCTGCCACTTGAACCATCTCACCTCGTTGGGATCTTTCTGCGGGCGCACGATGGAGAAGCGATCGCCGACGCGAACACCCTGCGTCGCGCCCCGGTTGATGTAAACGTAGTCGCCGCTGGTAAAAACGATCCTGTCGGCGGATTCCTCGCCTGATATCAAACGCATTTCGGAAGGCACCTTCTCATCGGTAATGAAGCCCGAACAATACGTCGCCGAGTAGTCCGGCGAAGTGGCTTCGTAACGGGGATGGCTCGCGTTGACCACCTGCACCTGAGCAGTGTTCTGGGCCGAAGCGCCAAGGGCCAGCATCAAGGTGGCGAAAGACATTGCAGTCGCAATTGCGCGCATGTTCAGCACTCCTTCATTTCACGCCGGTTAAGGGCCGTGCGGGGACTTGCACCTTTGAAACTAACAAGGGCACCGGGTGGCGTCAACAAAATGGGTGGCGGCACTTTCCATATTTGCAAAGGTGGCCTAGATACCGTATTTTCAATGGATTGGAGGTGGTTCTTCGTGCCGGCAGCGTTCGGTAAAGGGATCTCGCGGCTGTGCGGGGTGCTGGCCGCGCCAACTGCCCGCGAATTGCGGCGCTTGCTGGCGCTGGCCCTGCGCGAAACGCCGACCGCGGAAATTCGCCTGGATTGGCTGAAGAGCGACACCGAGCGCAGCGCTTTTCTGAAATGGCTGAAGGCGCATCATCCGCGAAAGGCGCAGTTGATTGCAACCTGCCGGCGGCGGGTGGGCGGCGGGGAATTCGCCGGCGACGCGGGCGAAGAGCTTTATTGGCTGATGCAGGCGAGAGAAGCGGGCTGCGCCTGGTGCGACCTGGAGGTGGAAACGCTGCGCGAGTTGCCGGGGAAGAGCGTGCGTGGTTATGGGGTCCCGGAAAAAGTCTTGTTGTCGATGCATGATTTTCGGAAGACACCTGTGTTTCCCAAGAAGCTGACGGTACTGGCCGCGGGCGGCGCGAACGCGCTCAAGGTTGCGGCTATGGCGCGGAGTTTGTCGGATAGCGCTCGCATCATGCGGCTGACTCGCAATTCGCGCGACGTCGTTGCCATCGCCATGGGTGAGATCGGACTGCCCGCGCGCGTGCTGGCTTTGCGAGAGGGAAGCGCGCTTGCCTATGCTCCGGTGGCCGCTGCCACCGCGCCGGGGCAGATTCCGCTACGCGACTTGAAGGCGCTTTACCGCGCGCATGAATTGACGCGGGCGACGCGGGTGTATGGCGTGATTGGAAATCCGGTCGGGCATTCGCTGTCTCCGCTGCTGCACAACACCGGGTACATTGCGGCCCGGAAAGATGCGGTGTATCTGCCGTTCCTGGTTGAGAACCTGAAGGATTTTCTGAAAGCTTTGCCGGATTTTGGGGTGCAGGGATTCAGCGTTACCTTGCCGCACAAAGAAAAAATCTTCGCGCATCTCGACGCCGTGGAACCGCTGGCGGAGAAAATTGGGGCCGTGAACACGGTCACGGTGCGCAAGGACGGATCGCTCTACGGCAGCAACACGGATTACCTGGGAGTTTTGCGTGCCATGGAAAAGAAGATGAAACTTCGCGGCAGTCGCGTGGCGATTTATGGCGCGGGAGGTTCCGCGCGCGCGGCGGCTTTCGCATTGGCCCAGGCTGGCGCGAATGTTTTCGTGTGTGCCCGACGGCTGGCAGCGGCGCGCAAGCTGGCGAAAGCCTCGGGCGGCGAAGCTATCCCCCGCTCGGCGTTGCGTACGCAGGAGTTTGACGCGCTCTTGAACGCCACGCCCATCGGGATGTTTCCGCGGGAAAAAGTTTCGCCCCTGGCGGCGGGCGAGTTAAACTGTTCCCTAGTCATGGACCTCATTTATCGCCCCATTCGGACCAAACTCCTGCGGCTGGCCGCTTCGCGGAAGATCGCGTGCGTATCTGGCGTCGAAATGTTTCTGGCGCAGGGGTTCGCGCAGTGGGAACACTGGATGGGCAGCAAGGCGCCCGAGTCCATCATGAGAAACGCCGTGATGCGCGCGTTGGAAAACGAAGAAAACGCGCGCTGGTGACCCATCCACCCCGGATGTGCGAAAGTAGTTCTCTCTGTTCCAAATAGAATTTCTAATTGAGCTGAGTGAAGAGAGGCCATGATTCAGCCTTCGTTCCAGGAATTCGAGCGGCTTGCGAAACGCGGGAACCTGATTCCCGTGTACGACACTTTTTCGGCGGACCTGCTGACGCCCGTGAGCGCGTACCTCCGGGTGGCGCAGGGCGCGCGGTATTCCTTTCTGCTGGAAAGCGTGGAAGGCGGGGAGAAGATTGCGCGCTACACGTTCGCGGGCGCGAATCCCGAGGAAATCTTCCGGTATGCGAATAGCGCGTGCGTTCTGGAAAGCCGCGAGCGCATCATCTGGGAAGAGCGGGATCCCATCACTTTTCTGCGCGAGCACATGGCGCGATTCCGTCCGGTGCGCTTGCCCGGGTTGCCGCCGCTGGTCGCCGGCGCCATCGGGTATTTCAGTTACGACATGGTGCGGCTGATTGAGCGATTGCCCAAGCGGTTGCGCGACGAAATCGGCCTGTTTGACGCGGTGCTGATGTTCTATCACGGCATTCTGGCGTTCGACCACGTGCAGCATCGCCTGTGGGTGGTGCGCAATGTTTACACCGACGGGCCGAAGAGCCTGCGCGCGAAATACGATGCCGCGGTAAAAGAGATTCGCCGCACGCGGCAGATGCTGGAAGAGCCAGCCGCCGGCGAGAAATCGCGCAAGCCGACCAAAGGCAAATCGCGGCCGCTGAAAGTGACCTCCAATGTGAAGCGCGGCGAGTACCTGGCCGTGGTGAAGAAGGCCAAGCAGTACATTCGCGAGGGCGATATTTTTCAGGTGGTGCTGAGCCAGCGCTTTTCCGCAAAGACCAAGGCCGATCCTTTTTCGATTTACCGCGAGTTACGCGCGCTGAATCCTTCTCCTTATCTTTTTTATCTGCAGCTGAATGATGTGTACGTTGTGGGAAGTTCGCCGGAGATGCTGGTGAAGGTGCAGGGCCGCGACGTTTTTTACCGGCCGATTGCCGGAACGCGGTGGCGCGGGAAGGACGAGGCAGAAGACCAGCGGCTGGAGCGCGAAATGCTCGCCAGCGAGAAAGAACGGGCTGAGCACATCATGCTGGTGGACCTGGGACGAAACGATCTGGGGCGTGTCTGTGATTACGGAACCGTGCGGCCGGAAAAATTGATGACCGTGGAGAGGTATTCTCACGTGATGCACCTGGTATCGAGTTTACGCGGCAGATTGCGAGAAGACGTGGACTGCTTCGACGCGCTGATGTCGTGTTTTCCGGCGGGCACGGTTTCCGGCGCTCCCAAGGTGCGCGCGATGGAAATCATTGAGGAGCTTGAGAAAACGCGCCGCGGCATTTACGCCGGGGGGATTCTTTATCTCGATTTCGCGGGCAATCTGGATTCGTGTATCGCGTTGCGCACCATGGTCATCAAAAATGGTGTGGCGCATGTGCAGGCAGGCGGCGGCATCGTTGCCGATTCGACACCCGAGGGCGAGTTCGACGAATCGGTGAACAAGTCCAAGGCGCTGCTGCGCGCGCTGGAAGCGGCGCATGGCGCGGCCGGGAAAGGGAAGGGCAAATCGTGATTCTGCTGCTGGACAACTACGATTCGTTCACCTATAACCTGGCGCAATATCTGGGCGAACTCGGATGCCAGGTGGAGGTGCACCGTAACGACCGCATCAGTGTGGAACAGATTGCCCAGCGCAAGCCGGAGCGCATCGTGATTTCTCCTGGGCCGTGCACGCCGCAAGAAGCCGGGATCTGTGTGGAATTAATTCAAAAGCTGGCGGGGAAGATTCCGATTCTGGGGGTTTGCTTGGGCCACCAGGCGATTGGAGCGGCGTTTGGCGGGAAAATTATTCGGGCGCCAAAGCTGTTTCACGGAAAAACCAGCCAGATCCGGCACGACGGCAGCGGAGTGTTTCGCGGCCTGCCCAATCCGTTCACTGCGACGCGCTATCACTCCTTGATTGTCGAAAGAAAATCGCTGCCTGCGGAGTTGCAGGTTACCGCGGAAACCGACGACGACATCATCATGGGGATGCAGCACCGGCAATACCCGCTGATGGGTGTGCAGTTCCATCCGGAGTCCGTGTTGACGGATTCGGGTAAGCAGTTGTTGAAGAATTTTCTTTCCCTCTGACAATTAGCGAGCATTTGTAGCGGCCGCCTTCTGAGGCGGGCGCTTTTTTTTGATCGCTTAGGACGGTCATTCGCGGCCACCTGAAGGTGGCCGCTACGCGGAGGGACTGGGCCGTCCAGGGAATGGGTGGCCTCGGCCTGCGAGCGAAATTCCCATTTTGGGAAGGAATTAGTAACTCAAGGATAATAGCAGAAGGTAGGCTAAAATGCGATATTAAAGCATGAATTATATTGAACGAGTGGTACTAAGTGTGTATTGTACCTGCCGCGGGTCGTCCCTCCTCTCTACTCGCCCCTCGGAGGTAGGTCATGCATGTGCTTCGCGGTGTCCTCGCATTGTCTCTCTTTGTTTCTCTCGGCGCTTACAACCTTCCTCTTTGCGCAGGTGGAAAACCTCTCGGCATTCTGACGATAGCGTACGGCGCGCACTTGAACGCTTCGGACGCCTTTGCCGGGCTGTCCATCTTTGAGGGGGAACGTGTGTCTACCGATCCCAACGGAAAGATCGGTGTGCGCATCGGCGCCAGCGTGGTCACTCTCGGGGAGCAGAGCGGCGCAACCCTGCAACGCACGGGCGATGGAGCCCACGTGGATCTGGATGCTGGCTCTGTGTATCTCTGGTCGGCGGAAAGCAATCCGCTGGAGGCGCATGTGGAAGGCGCGTTGCTGCGGCCTCACGGCGCTCACCATGTGCAGGCGCAGATTCTCATGTTTGCGCCAAAGACATTGCAGATCACCGCGCGCCAAGGGAGCCTTGAGTTTTCCTATCATGCGGAATTTCGCGTCTTGCCGGAGGGGCAGACTTATCGCATCTATCTGGAATCGGAGGATGATCCGCGGAGCGCGTCGGAAGCGGGAAACGGTACGCAGAAAGTTGGCATATCCTCAGCGGCGAAGGTGGCTTATTTTATTGTTGCCGACGCCGGCACGGGACTTGCCGCGTCTGGGATTCACGATTTGATTCGATCCAACAGTGGTGTGGAGAGCCCGGCGAAGCCGTGACGGCTTTGAAGGCCTCCTGGGAGTGCCATTCTCCGGAATGGCGCTGCTGGGCCACCTGAAGGTGGCCGCTACTTGGGAATCGCGTGCCGATGGGAAAAATCTTTTAGTTGCTCGAGCTTTTCTTGCGCTTTACCTGAAGCTACCGCGCGGCGAGCCAGTTCCGCGGCGCTGCGAAAATCTTCCGCGATTCCGGTGGCCACCAGTGCGGCGGCGGCGTTCGCGATGACGATATCGAGCCGCGGCCCAGGTTCGCCTACGAGCAGGGAATGAATGAGCGCCGCGTTTTCCTGGGGCGTCCCGCCGCGGATGGCTTCGACCGGCGCGCGCGAAACGCCGAAGTCTTCGGGCGCGACGATAAATCGCCGCACGCCGCCGTTGCGGACCTCGGCGATTTGCGATTCTCCGGAAAGCGAAATTTCGTCGAGGCCGCCGGCGCCATGCACTACGAAGGCGCGGGATGTGCCGAGTTCGGCGAGCGTTGCCGCGGCGGCATCGATCACATCTGCGGAGAAAACGCCCAGCACCTGCGCCTCCGCTCCCGCAGGATTGGTGAGCGGGCCGAGAAGATTAAAAATGGTGCGCTTCCCGATCTGCTGGCGCGCGGGCGCGGCGTGGCGTGCCGCAGCGTGGGCCGCCGGAGCAAATAGAAACCCTATGCCAATCTCGCGCACGGATCGGCCAGCAGTCGTCATCGGCAAATCGATGCGCACGCCGAGGGCTTCGAGAACATCCGCGGAGCCGCTGCGGGAACTGACCGAGCGGTTGCCATGCTTGGCAACGCGAGCGCCCGCAGCAGCCGCGACGATCGCCGAGGCCGTGGAAATGTTGAATGTACCGGTTTCGTCTCCCCCCGTGCCGCAGGTGTCGACAAGTCCCGTGGGCCGAGGCTCGTCCGGCGCAAAAACAGGGGCGGCGTGCTTCCGCATGACGCGGGCGAACACGGATAGTTCGTCAACGCTCACTGCGCGTCGGTTCAACGCCAGCAGCATGCGCACAATTTCCGGCGTGGCGATCCTGCCGGTGAGAAGCTCCTCCATGAACGCTTCCGCTTCCGTCCGCGAAAGCGCGCGGCCCGCCTCGGCCTTCTCGATTAACAGCTGTGATTCACTGATCATGAGGTTCGAGTGGGAATCCCAGTGTGGTTTACTTTCGAATCCGTGCGTTGTTCCCGAGCCACGAGAGTTAAGCCGCCGTCAGCAGGATGGGAGCCCCATCAGTGATTACGAGCGTGTGTTCATAGTGAGCCGAGAGGCCGCCGTCCGCCGTCTTCACAGTCCACCCGTCGCCTGCATCCATAGGACGCGCGGACCCCATCGCGATAATGGGTTCGACGGTCAGCACCAAACCGGGAGTTAGAAGTCCTCGAGCAAAGCCATCATCGAAATTAGGCACGGAAGGTGCCTCGTGAATCGTGCGCCCGATGCCGTGGCCGCCGAGTTCGCGGATCACGCGAAACCCGCTAGCGTGAACTTCCTTCTCGACGGCGCGTCCGATTTCGCTGACGCGGTGATTTGCCCGGGCAAATTGCATGGCCTTTTGAAAGGCGCGTTCCGCGCAAACCGCGAGCCGCCTGGCATCTTCCGAGACGGGTTCCACAGGGACCGTGATCGCGGCATCGGCCATGTAGCCGTTTTTTTCGAAGGTGACATCGAGCTTTACCAGGTCACCCGCTCGAATTTTCCGCGATTCCGAGGGGATGCCATGCACGGCTTCATCGTTCAGGCTGATCAACACATCCCCAGGAAAGCCGTAAACGAGTGCGGGAGCGGAGCGCGCACCGTTCTGCCGCATGACTTTGCCGCCAATGTCGGCGAGTTCGCGCGTGCTGATGCCTTCGCGAACGCTGTCGGCCATCGCCGAAATCGCGAGCCGAACGATTCGTCCGACCTCTTTAAGGGCTAGCAATTCTGCGTAATCCTGTATGGACATTCAAAGCCCCTTGTACAACGGAGACTCCAACGTAGCACAAATCAAAAACAGCCACCGCCGGAGTTCGAGATCGGCTCGCCTTGCTCGTGGTGCGCGAGTCAAGTAAACTTAACTGTTTTGCGAAGCCTCAAATTCTAACATCGGTGCACTGCCCCATCGTCGCACAAGATGTCGGTTCCGGTTGGGCCGGAGCCGCCCAAAAAGGCAGAACCTCAAATGAAGATCCACGAATATCAGGCAAAGGCCATCCTTGCGCGCTACGGCGTTACGACTCCGCGCGGAGAAGTGGCGTTCACCAAGGAAGAGGCGCGGGAAGCGGCACAGCGGCTGAAAACGCCGGTGGTCGTCGTGAAAGCGCAGATCCATGCCGGTGGACGAGGAAAGGCCGGCGGCGTGAAGCTTGCCCGCTCAGCGGATGAAGCGGCGGAACTGGCTTCGCACATCCTGGGCATGACTCTTGTGACGCCGCAAACCGGGCCGCAAGGACGCTTAGTGCGCCGCCTGTTGATCGAAGAAGGATTGGACATCAAACGCGAACTGTATCTCGGTTTGCTGGTGGATCGCGAAACGGGACGCCCCATGTTCATGGCCAGCGCCGCGGGCGGCATGGAAATCGAGGAAGTGGCCAAGGACAATCCCGGCGCGATCCTGCGCGAGCAGATTCATCCGGCTGTCGGGCTGCAACCCTATCAGGCGCGGAAGATTGCGTTTGGACTGGGGCTGTCGGGCGAACTGGCGACGGTGGCCACTCCATTTTTGCAGGCGCTGTATCGCGCGTTCATTGATACCGATGCCTCGATGCTGGAGATCAATCCGTGCGTGGTGACGGGCGACGGGAAACTTGTGGCGCTGGACGCGAAAATGACCTTTGACGACAACGGATTGTTCCGCCACAAGGATTTGCGCGAACTGCGCGACCTGGACGAGGAAGATCCGCTGGAAGTGGAAGCCTCGAAGTACGGGCTTAACTACATCAAGCTCGATGGCAGCGTCGCCTGCATGGTGAACGGCGCGGGCCTGGCGATGGCAACGATGGACATTATCAAGTATGCGGGCGGTTCGCCGGCGAATTTCCTGGATGTGGGCGGTGGTGCCTCGGCCGAACAGGTGAAGAATGCGTTTCGCATTCTGTTGAGCGATCCCGAAGTGCGCGCGGTCTTCATCAATATCTTCGGGGGAATATTGCGCTGCGACGTGCTGGCAACCGGCGTGGTGGCCGCGGCGAAGGATCTACATGTGAGTGTTCCGGTAGTGGTGCGGATGGAAGGAACCAACGTGGAGCGGGGGCAGCAGATCCTGCGCGAGAGCGGGCTGAATTTCACAATTGCCGATGGCATGAAGGACGGAGCGCAAAAGGTTGTCGCGCTGGCTGGAGGTGCGCGATGAGCGTGCTGGTGAACGAAAAAACACGATTGCTGGTGCAGGGATTTACCGGGCGCGAGGGAACTTTTCATGCGCAGCAGATGATTGAGTATGGGACGAACGTTGTGGGCGGCGTGACGCCGGGCAAAGGCGGCACGAAACACCTTGAGCGGCCGGTGTTTAACACCGTCGCGGAGGCCGTGAAGGCTACGGGCGCGGACGCCTCGGTGATTTTTGTGCCACCACCTTATTCGGCCGATGCGATTTTGGAAGCTGCGGATTCACAATTGCCGCTGGTGGTCTGCATCACCGAGGGCATTCCGACGCTGGACATGGTGCGCGTGGCGGAAGTGCTGAGCCGGTCGAAGACGCGGCTGATTGGCCCGAACTGCCCCGGCGTCATTTCGCCTGGGAAGTGCAAGATCGGGATCATGCCCGGGCGCATTCACAAGCAAGGGCACGTCGGCGTGGTCAGCCGCAGCGGAACGCTTACGTATGAAGCGGTGCACCAGTTGACGCAACTCGGTATTGGGCAATCCACGTGCATCGGCATCGGTGGCGACCCGATTATCGGGACGTCGTTTCTGGACAGCATCAAGATGTTTAATGACGACCCTGATACGCACGCCATCATCCTGATTGGTGAAATCGGCGGGAATGCCGAGGAGCGCGCCGCGGCGTGGATCAAGGTTCATGTGAAGAAGCCGGTGGTGGGATTCATTGCCGGGCAAACCGCCCCTCCGGGGCGCCGGATGGGCCACGCGGGAGCGATCATCAGCGGCGGCCAGGGGACCGCAAAAGATAAGTACGCGGCGATGAATGCTGCGGGAATTCAAACTGTGGAAACCCCCGCGGACTTGGGCTCCACTGTGGCAGCGGGTTTGAAATAGTTCTTCGCATCAGACGCGCTGACATGAAAGCCAGCGCTACATTCTGTTAATTCAATGTTGAGGAGAGTTTTGTGGCGATTGAGCGGACATTTGCAATTATTAAACCGGACGCGGTCGGCCGGGGCCTGCAAGGGGAAATTCTGTCGCGCATTCATAAGGCGGGATTCAAGGTTGTGGCCATCAAGTCGATGCGCTTGACGAAAGAGGAAGCCGGCGGTTTTTATGCCGTTCACAAGGAGCGCCCGTTTTTCGGCGAGCTCACCGACTTCATGAGTTCTGGCAAGATTTTTGCGCTGGTGTTGGAAGCCGACGGCGCCATCGGCAAGTGGCGCGACACTATGGGCGCCACCGACCCGAAAAAGGCCGCACCGGGAACTATTCGCCACGACCTCGGCACCAACATAGGCAACAACTGCACGCACGGCTCGGACGCGCCGGACACCGCTGCGTTTGAGATCGGGTATTTCTTCTCGGGCCTCGAATTGATCTAAGATCATAGGCGCAGAGATGGACCCACTGCGAGAACTCGGAAGGACGCTGCTGTTTTTGGCGGGCGTTCTCGCGCTCATTGGCGCATTTTTCTATTTCGGCGGAAAGCTGCCGTTCCGGCTCGGCCGATTGCCCGGCGACATTGTTCACGAAGGCGAGCACACCACGTTTTATTTTCCCCTCACGACCAGCATCCTGCTCAGTGTGGGACTCAGCCTGCTTCTCTGGCTGATCTCGCGCCTCCGTCGCTAACGGTTGCGCAACTCCTGAGTCCTGCTAGAGTAGGTTTGTGGACGCATCAAAAACACAACTGACATTTAATTTGCAGCCGGAGCGGCGGATTTATACCGTCAGCGATTTGACGGCGCGCATTCGAGAGTTGCTAGCGAAGAATTTCACGGATGTCACCGTACAAGGGGAAATTTCGAATTGCCGCGCGGCTTCGTCCGGCCATTATTACTTCACATTGAAGGATGAGCGCGCGCAGGTGCGCTGCGTGCTTTTCAAGCAGCAGCAGCGCGGGATGAAGTTTCTACCTAAAGATGGAATCAAGGTGACCGTGCGAGGGTCTGTCAGTGTTTATGATGCGCGCGGCGAATATCAGATTTACGTGGAGTCCATTGAGCCGGCCGGGCGCGGTGCGCTGCAGCTTGCGTTTGAGCAATTGAAGAAGCGGTTGGAAGCCGAGGGTCTTTTCGAAGCCGGGCGGAAAAAGCCGCTGCCGCTGCTGCCAAATCGCATCGGTTTGATCACTTCGCCAACGGGCGCCGCGGTGCGCGACGTCGTCCGCATCCTCAAGCGACGCTTCCACAATGTTCATCTCACGCTGTATCCCGTGCGCGTACAAGGAGAAGGCGCGGCGGCGGAAATCGTGGCGGCGCTCGGCTACTTCAACAAGAGGTTGCCCGTGGATGTGATTCTGCTGGTGCGTGGTGGTGGCTCGCTGGAAGATTTGTGGTCGTTCAACGAGGAGAGCGTTGCCCGGGCGATCGCCGGCTCTGCGATTCCGGTGATTTCGGGCGTGGGCCATGAAACCGATTTCACGATCGCCGATTTTGTTGCCGACATGCGCGCCTCAACGCCTTCGGCCGCGGCGGAGCTTGTACTGCAGACGCGGCGCGAATTCGACAAGCACGTGATGGATCTTCGCGCGCGCCTCGAAGGGTCGCTGCGCTACCGCTTGCTGGAACTTTCCCGGCGCGTGCATGCGCTGACCGCGCGCAGCGGATTTCGCCGCCCGCAGGATTTGCTGCGGCAACAGCGGCAGCGCGCGGATGAATTTACTTCGCGCCTTGCTTTGGGATTGCGCGCGCGGCTGGAAGATTCGCGCAAGCGCCTGAACAACGCACGCCTGCGCGTGGCATCTTTTGATTTTCGCGCGAAGATTGGTGTTCTGCGATTGCGCCTCCAGAGGCTCACGCAGGGGCTGGGCGCACGCGAAGAACGCCTGCTGCGATTGAAACGCGAGCGCTGGGAGCGTCTCACCCTGCAATTGCAGGAACGCAGCCCGCTGAAAGTTCTCGAACGCGGCTACGCCATAGCCACAGACGCCGCCGGCAACGTACTCCGCTCAGTCGATTCTGTTTCTCCAGGAGATTTGGTGTCCGTCAGGTTGTTGGACGGCAGGTTAGGCGCCCAGGTGAAGGATAAAAGCAAAGTTGGCTGAATTGGGCTCAGCGGTAAATTTCGCGGCGATTTCCAACGTTGGTGATAGTGACCGTACGGCTCGCGTCGTCAATTCTGTAGAGAATCCGGTAATCACCGAAGCGAATCCGCCAGCCTCGACGATCCGCCAATTTCTTGCAGCCGGCAGGACGGGGATTCTCCCGGAGGCTTTCAATCTTGGACTCGGCAACCTCAAATTGCCGAGGAGGCAATGCAGCCAGCTCCTTTTGTGCGCGAGGCAGGATGAAAAGGGAGTAGCTCACTTTCGTGAGCGCTTAATCTCAGCTATCGCCTGTTCAAAAGGGATGGGGGTTTCGCCCGAGGCTATGGCCTCGTCATAAGCACGGATGTCTTCGAGATCTTCCAACTCATCGAGAAGCTTTTCATACTCCTCGATGCTGATTACGACAGCCACTTTTTCCCCTTTTTCGTTTGTGAGAAATTGGGTCGGTTCCTTCATAGCGTCACTCCAAAGGAAGTTTACTTTACGTCCCTGCGGCCAGCAAGAGCCGCGACTTACTGTGGTCGCGGGAAAGAAACTCTATTCTTCTTCGCCGCCGTCGACTTTTAGGACGGCTAGGAAGGCTTCCTGGGGGATGTCCACCTGGCCGACGCGTTTCATGCGCTTTTTGCCTTCTTTTTGTTTTTCGAGGAGCTTGCGTTTGCGGGAAATGTCGCCGCCGTAGCACTTGGCGAGGACGTTTTTGCGGATGGCGGCGACCGTCTCGCGGGCGATCACGCGGCTGCCGATGGCGGCCTGAATGGGGACTTCGAACATCTGGCGGGGAATTAGTTTGCGGAGGCGGGTCACCAGGTCGCGGCCGCGTTCGACAGAGAATTCGCGGTGAATGATCAGGGCAAGTGCGTCAACGGGCTCGCCGCCGACTAGAATATCCAGCTTGATCAGGTCCGATTCGCTATAACCAGCCAGGTGATAGTCGAGCGAAGCGTAGCCGCGCGAAACGCTTTTCAGCCGATCGTAGAAATCGAGCACGATTTCGTTCAGCGGCAGTTCGTAGGTAAGCATGACGCGCGTTGGGGAGAGGTATTCGAAATTTTTCTGCGTGCCGCGCTTGTCCTGGCAAAGCTGCAGGATTCCACCGACGGAATCGTCGTTGGTGATGATCATCGCCTTGATGATGGGCTCTTCGATCTTTTCGATATCGCCGGGATTTGGAAACTTCGCCGGACTGTCCACTTCGATTACTTCGCCGGTCACGCGCGTGATGCGGTAACGCACGCTCGGCGCGGTGGTGATCAGATTCAGGCCGAATTCGCGCTCCAGACGTTCCTGCACGATTTCGAGATGCAAGAGTCCCAGAAAGCCGCAACGGAAACCAAAGCCCAGGGCCACGGAATTTTCCGGTTCGTAAAAAAACGCCGCGTCATTTAGCTGTAGTTTGCCCAGCGCATCACGCAGCGGCTCGTACTCGTCCGCCAGTACCGGGAAAATTCCGGCGAAGACCATCGGTTTGATGGCTTCGAAACCAGGAAGAGCCGGCGCGGGCCGCGACGCTTCGGTGACCGTGTCGCCCATGCGCGCATCGGCGACGCGTTTGATGTTCGCGACTATGAAGCCGACGTCGCCGGCTTCCAGCTCTTCCAAGGCCACCGGCTTCGGCGTCAGCGTTCCGAGTTGCTCCACTTCGTACACTTCATTGGTGGCGACCAGCCGGATCTTCATGTGCTTGGTGATGCGCCCTTCCATTACGCGCACCAGCACCACCGCGCCGCGATAGATGTCGAACCATGAATCAAACACGAGGGCTTGGAACGGATTATCGGCGCTGCCCTTTGGCGGAGGAATGCGCTGGACGATGGCTTCCAGAACGTCTTCCACGCCGATGCCGCTTTTCGCGCTGATCATCAGCGCATCGGCGGCGGGAATGGCCAGCACGTTTTCGATCTGCTCTTTCACGAAATCGGGTTGCGCCGCGGGAAGGTCGATCTTATTAATGACCGGCAAAATGGTGAGGTTGTGTGACGCGGCGAGAAACGTGTTGGCAACGGTCTGCGCCTCGACGCCCTGGCTCGCGTCCACCACCAGCAAGGCTCCTTCGCAGGCAGACAACGCGCGCGAGACTTCGTACGAAAAATCAACGTGGCCCGGGGTGTCAATCAGGTTCAGGCGGTAGGTGTTTCCATCCTTCGCTGTGTAGTGCAGCCGGATGCTCTTGGCCTTGATGGTGATACCGCGCTCGCGCTCCAGGTCCATCGAGTCCAGCACCTGCTCGTGCATCTCGCGCTGCGAAAGAGCCCCGGTCATTTCCAGCAGGCGGTCGGCAAGCGTGGATTTGCCGTGGTCAATGTGCGCGATGATGCAGAAATTGCGTATGAACTTTGGGTCCATTCGTGTCCGTTACCGCCAGGATTTTTCCTGAGGGT
>Ga0210406_10001928_pt1 | contig 24288 bp, 27 predicted proteins | sample IncBWC30MmetaG_FD_155454 | JGI IMG/M metagenome (GOLD analysis project Ga0210406, IMG submission 155454) | Forest soil microbial communities from Barre Woods Harvard Forest LTER site, Petersham, Massachusetts, United States - Inc-BW-C-30-M | ecosystem: Environmental > Terrestrial > Soil >...
ACTAGACTTACATCTATTCTGGCACTCTCCGGGGACTGCGCCGCGGCCCATTTGCGTCCTGCTTCGTTCTGCTTTACGATTTCTCCATAGCATGAGTACCACCTCCTTTTTGCCTTGCGATGGCTGCGGTCAGCCAGCTTCTCCGGATCACTTTGCTCGCCGCATCCAGCGCCTGGAATGGTCCACTCGTTATCGCCCGGTTCACATCCACACGTTGCTCCTGAGTGCCTCTCCTCCTGACCAAGATCGCTCTTTCCTCTATTCCGAGGCTCTGCCGCCGGATGGTGAGGCTGCGCAGTTGCTCGCGGCGCTTCATATCTCTTGGGAAGGGGAGTCGCATCAAACCTATCTGGGCGAATTCCAGAGGCGCGGCCTGTTTTTAATGCATCTGCTGGAATGTTTCGTGGAGCAAGCCGGTCTTACGGAAGAAGGCCTGGGAAGCCGTCTGGAAGCGCACCTGCCGCTGGCCGCTGCACGGATTCGCCGCTCACTGAAGCCAAAGCGGGTGGTGCTAATTTCGCCGGAATTGCAGGTGGTGGCAGGGAAGTTGACCGAATCGTTTCTCGGCTGTCCGGTGTTGCTGCACTCGGACAAGCCCTTTGAGATCATGAAGAAGGACGGAGGTAGCGAACTTGCAGCGTTTCGCCTAGCGTTGGAAGGTGAGCGAACGGGAGCTCCATTGTGACGGCCGTCACTTAGAAAAGTGACGCTCTCACGCATTCTTCCATCCGCAGGCCCAAGTTCTTGGGTATGATAGGAATTCGGGCCACAGGACGCTCGTCGGTCGAGGTGATTTATGCGGCAGCGCGCTAAATTCGGAGTCGGTATCGGGGTGATGGTGTTTGCCTTGGCCTTCCTCGCCTGGCTCGGTTATGGCGAGAGCAAGACCTACTACCACACCATTGCGGAATATCAGACTCTGCAAGGCTCTGCGCGGTCGCATCGCATGCGTTTGGCTGGTACCGTGGCGCCGGGAAGCATTCGCCACACTGCTGGCCGCGTGGAATTTGTTCTGGAAGAGCAGGGCAAGCAGTTGCCGGTAAGCTACATCGGCACCGATCCATTGCCCGACACATTCGTGGACAAATCGCAAGCCCTGGTGGAAGGCCGTCCAGGTGACGACGGCCGGTTCGTTGCCGAGCACGTACAGGCAAAATGCGCGTCCAAATATGAAGCGGCGCCAGGCGGGGACAAGCCCGTTCCGGCTGCTGACGCACAACAAAAAAGCAGCATGTAGCGTGGCCTGCGCAAAAAGCTAACTGGGGAGAGGCGGAAGGCATGGATGTATTTGGATCATTTTCACTTCTGCTCGCGTTCGTTTGTGCCGTCTACGCGTTCGTAGGCGGAATAGCGGTGATAAGAACGCGCCATCCTCTGCTGGTGAAGAGCACTCGCCAGGCTGGCATCGCCACCTGCGTGCTGATATTTCTGGGCACACTGAGCCTGGAATATTTGCTGTTCACCGACAATTTCTCGGTCGCGTACGTGGTGTCGCACAGCAATCGCGATCTCTCCACTTTCTATAAGGTCGCCGCGCTGTGGTCCGGGCAAGAAGGCTCGCTGCTGTTCTGGAGTTGCCTCCTCTCGGTCTACGTCATTTCGGTTTTGATTGCCTATCGCAACAAGAACGGCGAATTGATGCCGTATGTCGGCGTGGTCCTTGCCGGCGTTCAGATTTTCTTCCTTACGCTGAACAATTTCGTGGAGAGTCCTTTCAAGACCCTTGCCACCGTCAATGCCAGCGGTGTGATGGCGCCGTTTGTCCGCATGGACGGCAACGGCCTGAATCCTCTGCTGCAATATCCGGAAATGGTGATTCATCCGCCGAACCTCTATTCCGGCTACACCGGTTTCACGATTCCGTTTGCTTTTGCGCTGGCCGCCTTGCTGGCCCGCTATCCTGGCGAAAAGTGGATTCACCTTACGCGCAAGTGGACCATGATTGCCTGGTGCTTCCAGTCGCTCGGCATCCTCCTTGGCGCACATTGGGCTTACGCGGTTCTCGGTTGGGGTGGCTACTGGGGCTGGGATCCGGTGGAAAACGCTTCACTGTTGCCTTGGCTTACGGGCACGGCTTTCCTTCACTCCGTGATGATGCAAGAGAAGCGCGGGATGATGAAGGTATGGAACGTCTGGCTGGTGTTCTCCACGTTTCTGCTGTGTATTCTCGGCACGTTCCTGACACGCAGCGGCGTGGTCAGTTCCGTGCATGCCTTCGCTAACTCGCAGATTGGTCCGTGGTTCGTCGGTTTCATGGCCATCATTCTGGTGGTGTGCTTCGCGGCTTATATTAAGAATCGCGACTATCTGGCCAGCGAAAACCAGCTTGATTCTCTCGTCTCGCGTGAGTCCAGCTTCCTGTTCAACAATCTGCTGTTTCTCGTCGCCTGTTTGGCCGTTCTCTCCGGCACGCTTTTCCCAGTCTTCTCCGAATGGTTTTCCGGTTCGCGCATCAGCGTTGGCGCGCCGTTCTTTAACAAGATCATGATTCCCATCGGGCTCGCCATCCTGTTTCTTACCGGAGTTGGCCCGCTGCTCGCATGGCGCAAGACTTCTCCTGACAGCATGAAGCGCAACTTTGGCTGGCCGCTGATTGTGGCCGTGGTCGGAACCGCGATCTTCTATTTGCTCGGCTACCGTGCCGCGTGGTCGCTCATGTGTCTTTACCTGTGCACCTTCGTTGCCGCGACCATCTTCATGGAGTTTTATCGCGGCGGCAAAGTCATCTCGGCGCGCAGCGGCATGAACATCATCATGGGCATGCACGAGCTGGCTATGCGCAATACGCGTCGCTACGGTGGCTACGTCATTCACTTCGGCATGGTGCTGATCTTCTTGGGCTTGGCCGGAGCGGCCTTCAACAAAGACGTCCTGAAATCCATGAATATGGGCGACTCCATGCAGATCGGTCCGTACACGCTGGTTTTGCAAAGTGCCGACGCCACCGCCGAAAAGAACTATACCTCGCAGCGCATGATCATCGAAGTCCTTAAGAACAATAAGCAGATGATGCTGCTGTATCCGGAAAAGCGCCGTTTCCAGGGAGACAATCAGGAATCCGGCACCATGGTTTCCATTTATTCCTCCCTTCGTGAAGATCTTTATGTTGTCTACTCGGGACAGGACCCGGACACCAACATGCCCGTCGTTCACGCGTACTTGAATCCACTTGTGAAATGGATCTGGCTGGGTGGCTGCATCGTGGTGTTTGGCACCTTGCTGGCTCTCGCGCCGAATCGCCGCGCCGCGATCGCTCTTTCGGCTGTACCTGAGCCCTTGCCATCTCCCGTTGTTCCTGCTCTGAATCCTTCCGTGACGCTGCGAGAGGGCCATGACTAAGTCACGCAGAGTCATCTTGTTCGCATTCGTCCTGAGCCTGGCACTTGTGCCGCTGGTGGCTGTGAATCTTCACGCCTATTCCGATCAAGCCAAGCAAATCGGCATGCATTTGAAGTGCATGTGCCGCGGTTGCGACATGAGTGCCGGCGGCTGCTCGCATCCCGGGGGCGCTTTTTCCGGCCCCTGCGAAACCGCCAAGGGCATGCTGAATGACGTTGACGCACATCTGGCCAAAGGCGAAACGCAAGAGCAGATCATCCAGGACTTCGTGAATCAATACGGCGCCATCGTATACGTCGAGCCACCGAAGCGTGGCTTTGGCCTTGTCGCCTGGGTTATGCCGTTCTTTTACGCCATCCTCGGCGTCGCGCTGGTCGCCTTTGTCATCAAGAAGTGGCTGAAGCCGCGGCCGCTTGCGGCGTCAGTCTCCGGTGGCCCGACAGTGTCCAACGAGGCGCTCGATCGCCTTCGTGCCCAAGCTGCCCGCGAGACAGAGGACTAACGTTATGCCCCTCGCCCTAACACTGGTATTGCTCGAAGCTTCCTCGGCGGACTATGCCGTCATCGGCGCTTGCCTGGGTCTTGCCGCCGCCGTCTTCCTTTTTGTCTTTTACATCCATCCCGATGCGTCCGACCTGGCGCCCCAGCGCACGAAGCTGGATCAACTCCTCGAGCGACGCGACGCCATTTATGACAACCTGCGCGACCTGAAATTCGAGTATCGCTCCGGAAAGTATTCGGAAGGCGATTACGAATTCATGAAGACTGTTTTGGAGAATGAAGCCGCATTGGCACTCACTGAAATTGAACAGGTCACTGAATCACAGGTGCGCCGCCCACGTCCTGCGCGCCCGGCCACCGTGGAGCGGGGCGCTCGATGAAGGCTATTTGGCCGCGCCTTCTTTCTCTCTCACTCCCAGGAATCCTCGCCGCCGCCGCCCAAGCTGGCACGCTGAGCGGCACGGTAATCAACCGCACAACGGGCAAAGCGACACCGAATATCGACCTGACGCTTCTGAGCCCGACGCAGGGGATGCGCGAACTTGGCTCCTCCAAGAGCGATGCCCAGGGACACTTCGCGATCACCAACGATGCCATCGGCACGGCGCCTGTCCTCGTTCGCGCCACCTATCACGACGTGAGCTACAATACCTTTGCTCCTCCCGGCCGCCCCAACGTCGAAGTTGAAATCTACGAACTTTCCAAAGATATCGAGACCGTCTCCATCGCCAACCACATCATCATTTTTCAGCCCGGCAACGACAAGCTGATCGGCGCGGAAGAATACATCGTCCGCAATGCCTCGCAACCTCCGCAAGCCTACTTCCGCACTGAGGGCAATTTCGAATTTGTCATTCCGGAGAAAGCTACGCTGCAACAGGTTTCCACGGTTAACGCCACGGGCATGTCCGTTCAGCAAGCCTCCATCGACAAGGGCAAGGGGCACATCGCCATCGCGTATCCCTTTCGCCCGGGTGATACTTCCGTTCGTCTCTCTTACGAGATGCCGTATTCCGCCAGCGCTACGACTCTGAAGTTGACCGCCGTCTATCCCGGTGTGAATACGCTCCTCGTCGTTCCGCCGGGTGTCACTGTTACAGGCGATGGCCTCACCGCTGCCGGGCAGGAACAAGGCATGTTCCTTTTCACGCACGCGCCGCTCGCCGCAAAGGCCAGTTTCAGCGTAAAGCTATCTGGCCTGGCCGCGCCACAACCCGCCGATGCGGGTGCAGGCGACGGGCGAGGCGCAGGCCAAGGCGGTATGCCGCAGGAAGGGAACTCACGCACACAAACGCAGGACGTCCAAGCGGTGCCTGGCCGTCTAAGTGAGTTCAAGTGGCCCTTGCTGGTTCTGCTGCTGGCTGGATTCGCCGGGCTCGCCATACTCTTAAGCCGCAAAAAAGTAGTGGTCGTGCAAGGTCCCGGCGATGAGATCGACGTCCCGGCGTCTCCGTCTGCGCAGAAAAAATCATCAAAGGCAACCGTCGCTCCTGCTCCGGCACGCGCCCCCACGCCAAATTCGTCGGATTCATCGGCTTCGGCGGCGGTGTTAGCAGCTTCGGTCGCCTCGGTCAACGCGCAGGTGAACTCCAGCCTCGACACACTAAAAGATGACGTTTTTAGGCTGGAATTGCGCAAGCAGGCCGGCACGATTTCCGATGAGGATTACGCTCGCGAAAAGACGCGCGTAGATAAGCTCCTGCGCGATCTCGTGCGCGGCTAGCGTTTCGTTATTTCCCTGTGACTGCGACAACTCTAGCTCCAACCGGCCTTCGCTTTGACAACATCGATAAGCGTTATGGCGGCCTGTACGCACTTCGCCGCGTCTCGCTGGAAATCGCTCCCGGCGAGTGCGTGGCCCTGGCGGGACGCAATGGCTCCGGCAAAACCACGCTTCTGCGCATCGCCGCTCAGATCGTTCTGCCCACGGCCGGCAAGCTGACGTTTCCTGGCGCCGCACCCAATACGTCCAATGGCCGACCTGGCTACGTTGCTCACGCCACCATGGTCTACGACGAACTCTCCGCCGAGGAAAATCTCGTTCTCTTCGCCAAACTTCAGAACGTCGACAATCCCGCCGCTCGCGCCGAAGATCTACTTCGCGAAGTCGGTCTCTTCGAGCGCCGCGACTCCCTCGTCCGCACCTTCTCCCGCGGCATGCGCCAGCGCATCGCTATCGCCCGCGCCTTGATTCATCGCCCGTCCGTGCTGCTCTTCGATGAGCCCGCCACGGGTCTCGATCCTCTCGGCATCACCTGGCTCGCCCATGCGCTTCGCGAAATGCACCGCGCCGGCGGCACTATCCTTATGAGCCTTCATGGCGAATCCGAAATTTCCGCGCTCGCCACCCGCGCCGTTCACATCGATGCCGGAAAAATCATCGCCGACACTAACACGGGCGGCGTCTCGCTCCGTTCCGTCCTGACCTTCGGAGCCGCCTGACCCGCCATGAGCCTCCTCTCCAACACCTCCGTGCTACTTGGCAAGGAACTCCGCACCGAGTTTCGGTCCCGAGAACTCCTCACCACCACCTGCGTCTTCATCATCATCGTTCTCGTGCTCTTCAGCTTCACCGTCAATCCCGGTACCGAACAAGCTCGCCAATTTGCTCCCGGGCTTCTGTGGCTGGCCATTCTGTTTGCTGCTTCGTTGATGTTTCAGTCGTGCTTCCTGCGGGAACAGGTCAACGATACCCTTAGTTCGCTGCGCCTCGCGGTCACCGACCCGTTCGCCATCTTCCTCGCCAAACTTGTCGCCAACACTCTGTTCCTTCTCCTGACGGAACTCGTCATGCTTCCCATCTTCGCCGTTTTTTACAACATTCCTGTGCTCCCCAATTTTCCCGTTCTCGTCCTTGTTCTCTTTGTTGGCAGCCTTGGCATCGCCGTTACCGGCACTGCGATCTCGGCCATCTCCTCGCAAGCCCGCATGCGCGAACTGCTGCTCCCGCTGCTGCTCTTGCCCTTGCTTACGCCCGTTCTCGTGGTCAGCTCCATCGTCACCACGGGACTGCTCGACCGCGACCCGGTCGTACAATGGAAGGGAATTGCTTTCCTGGGAGTTTTTGATCTGATCTTTTTGACGGCCTTATGGCTTTTCGGCCAATATCTACTGGAGGAATGATCGGCGATGGCGAAACGCACTCTCTTCGGCGCGGTGGCCACGTTGCTCGTGATTGCGGCTGCCTACGCCAACTTCTTCGTGGCTCCCACGGAACGCACTATGGGCCTCATTCAGCGCATCTTTTACTTTCACGCTGCCACCGCTTGGGCCGGCGAGATGGTTTTCTTCGTTTGCTTCGTGGCCAATCTCCTGTACATCTGGAAGCGCCGTGAACAATACGACTGGCTCAGCGTGACTTGTGCCGAAGTCGGGCTTGCGTGCATCAGTATTGTTCTGATCACCGGGCCCATTTGGGCGCATCCTGTTTGGGGCATATGGTGGACCTGGGACGCCCGCCTGACTTCCACGTTCGTGCTCTGGCTGCTCTACGTTTCGTACTTGCTGTTACGTACCCTAATCGAGGAGCCCAGCCGCCGCGCACTCCTCAGCGCTCTGTTCGGTGTTTTTGCTTTTCTTGACGTACCGCTGGTCTTTTTTTCCATTCGTTGGTGGCGCACGCAGCATCCCGCGCCGGTGATTATGGGTGGCTCGGGTTCCGGACTCGACCCTACCATGAGCAAAGTCTTCTTCTTTAATGTTTTCGTGATGCACCTGTTTGTTGCGTTTCTGATTGTCGAACGCTACATCCTTGAGAAATTGCGGCACGATGTCGATGTTCTTCAGCGGGAAGCGGAGGCACAATGAAAAACCTGGAAAGCGTTTTTGCGGCTTACATCATGGGGTGGGGAATCTTCTTCGTCTTCTTTCTCTCCATCGTCAAGCGCACCTCGGCGCTTCGTTCCGAAATCGAGCGTCTAAAAAACTCGTTACCGCGGCAATAGTCAACGGCCTCGCCCCCGAAAGGGCAAGCCACAATCTGTGACCGCCGAAATCCAGCGCGATTTCAATTTGTAAAAGGAAGGATCGTTGGCCACCAACCACAAAAAACGCGTCGGCATCGTCCTCTTTCAACTGGGCGGCCCGGATTCCCTCGATACCGTCGAGCCCTTCCTTCGTAATCTCTTCCTCGATCCCGACATCATCCCCCTCGGCCCGATCAATTTCATCCGCGGCCCCCTGGCTCGCTACATCGCGAGGAAGCGCTGCGTTCCCGTTGCCCAGCGTTACGCCATGATCGGCCGCCGCTCCCCGATCGGCATCCTCACCGAGCGCCAGCGAGTGAAACTCGTCGCCGCTCTGCAGCCCTACATCGATCCCGTCGCCGTCACCGCCATGCGTTACTGGAACCCGCTCACGGAAGCCGCCGTTGCTTCGCTCAAAAAAGCCGGCCGGCTTGACGAACTCGTCCTTCTCCCGCTCTATCCGCACTATTCCTACGCCACTACGCTGAGCAGCCTGAAAGAGTGGCGCCGCGTCTACGGCGAGCCTGACGATAATCTTCCCGAGCGCAGCGTCGAGCACTTCTACGATCATCCGCTGTACATCCAGGCACTCACCACCAACATCGGCAAAATTCTGCGCCAGTTTCCCGATAGCTCGCGCATTCACCTGATCTTCAGCGCTCACGGCCTGCCGATGAGCTTGGTGGAAAAAGGCGATCCTTATCCACGCCACGTTGCAGAAACTGTACGTCTGGTTTGCGAACAAGGAGCCGCGCGCTTTCCCAATTGGCCGCGCACTCACATCCTCTGTTTCCAAAGCAAGGTCGGACCTGCCAAGTGGCTTGAGCCCCCTTTCGTTGGCACCCTCGAACGCCTGGGCCACCAAGGCGTTACGGAAGCCCTCGTCGTGCCCGTCTCCTTCGTCACTGAGCACATCGAAACGCTGCACGAAATCAACATAGAGGGACGGACGGACGCCAAAAAATCCGGTATCGACCGTTTCCGCATGATGCCCGCCGTCGGTGACTCGCCTCTCTTCATTGGGGCTCTGAAAGATCTAGTCCTCCGCGCCGCGGAAGTGCCGCATGAGCAATCCGCAACTGCGTAGCTCAGCCCTTCGGGGTGAGGCTGTTCCGCTTTACCGCGTGATCGAGTCCGCACGCCGAACAAACCTCAGGCCTGCAGGCCCGACCTACATGATTTGTTGGATCGAATTTCTCTTTTGTTTCTAATGCTTCCTTGGTAGAGTTCTTCGCGGTTCAGTAGCCATGACGTCAGGTCTGAGCCTTGCGGTATAATCCTCGTTTCGGGAATTGGGGCCCGAAATCATGAAGGCGACGTATCATCCGGGAATTCACAAGTTCGCGATTTTCGTAGTGTGTTGGGCGGTCTTGCTGCTAACCGCCGGTGCCTTAGTCACGTCGAAAGACGCAGCACTGGCCGTCGCGGACTGGCCCACCTCCTTCGGTACCTGGTTTCCTCCACTTCGTTTGCTCACCGGCGGCGCATTGTATGAACATTCCCACCGCGTGATTGCCTTCATCCTGGGCGTATTCATTACCATTCTTGCCGGACTGCTCTGGAAAAAAGAGGAGCGCCCCTGGCTACGCGTTCTCGGCTTTATCGCGCTCGGAGGAGTCATCGTTCAGGGCGTCCTCGGCGGCCTCACTGTCCTGAAGCTGCTGCACTACTGGCTGCCGGTTATGCACGCCTGCACCGCCGAGATCATGTTCGCCATTCTGGTGAGCATCGCATTCTTCACCAGCCACTGGTGGATGCAGAATCTTCCGCAATATGAAGACCAAGGTGCGCCGCCGATCCACTCGATTGTCACGCTTAACGCCGCGGTGATTTTTCTGCAAGTGCTCGCCGGGGCCGGCTTCCGCCACCAGTACATCTCCGTGAAGCCCCATGTGATTGGCTCCGTCGTTGTGCTGGGCATGGTCATCTGGACCGCTTCCGTGCTGCGCCGCCGCTTTGGCCAAGTGCCGGAAATATCGCGTGTGTGCATCATGCTCCACGCCATCGTTGGCATACAGATTCTTCTCGGCCTCGGCTCGCTGTGGTCGCGCATTGCTACCGCCAGCGATCCCCAGCCTATGCCCGTGATGGTCGCGTTCACCGTGGTTCACACCGTTGTAGGGGCGATCCTCTTCGCTACCTCCATCGTCGCGGTGCTTTTGTGTTATCGTCTTGTCCCCCGCAGACGCGAGATGATCATTGCCACTACGCGAGGAGAGGTGCCCGCTCAATGAGCACAGCCCGGACCACCGAGCTAACCCAATCGAACAAGCTGGGGGCTTACATCTCTCTCACCAAGCCCGACGTTTCGTTCCTCGTGCTGATGACGACGGGCACCGGATTCTACATGGGCGCTCGCGGTCCCATTGATTGGCTGCACATGCTGCACGTTGTTTTCGGCACCATGATGATCGCCGCCGGCACCGCCGCGCTGAACCATTACATTGAGCGAGAGTCCGACCGGTATATGCGCCGCACTGCGTCCCGTCCGCTTCCCACGGGCCAGCTTACCCCCGCGGAGGCGTTGCGCTTCGGCGTTGGGCTCAGCATCGCTGGGGCAATCGATCTCTACTTCGTTGCGGGCTATCTCGCTTGCCTGCTGGGCGTTGTCACCAGCGTCAGCTACTTGCTCGCGTATACGCCGCTGAAGAAGCGTACCGTGTGGGCTACTTTTATTGGCGCGATTCCCGGGGCTATTCCGCCGATGATCGGCTGGACGGCTGCCACCGGCAAACTCGACGCCGGCGCTTGGCTGCTCTTCGCCATTCTCTTTTTCTGGCAGTTCCCGCACTTCCACGCGATTTCCTGGATGTACCGCGAAGATTACGCCCGGGCAGGAATTCTGATGCTGCCGGTCGTCGACAAGGACGGCACGCGTACGTTTCGGCAAATCGTTCTTTATGCCGCCACACTTGTAGCTGTGAGCCTGCTGCCCGCCATCATGGGCTTTGCCGGCGTGCTTTATTTCTTTGGGGCCCTGGTCACGTGCACCGCGCTGGTGCAAGTCTGCCTCTGGGCTGCGCACGCCAAAACGAATAGCCGCGCCAAGTGGCTGATGCACGCCACGGTGATGCACATCCCGATCCTGCTGGGCCTGATGATGTACGACAAGCTCCCACGCTGACCCGTGAGTGCGGTACATCGTTCAACTCCGAGAAATTGGACTCACTTAGAACTTATAACTGACAACTGTAACTGCCATGTTCTCCCACGCCGCATTCAACGCCACGCTCAATGGCACCAGCGCCATTCTCCTCGCCGCCGGCTATTCTGCCATCCGTTCCGGGAAGATCGCGCTTCACAAGAAGCTCATGGTATCCGCCTTCTTCGTCTCCTGCGCGTTCCTGGTTTCCTATGTCATCTACCACATTCGCATCCATCAAGTGATCCACTTCCAGGGCCAGGGTTGGATCCGCCCCGTTTATTTCACGCTGCTTACCTCGCACACCATTCTCGCCATCGTCATCGTTCCCATGATCATCGTCACGCTGCGTCGCGCCTGGCTGCAGCGTTTCGACAAGCACCGCGTCATCGCGCGCTGGACCTTGCCGCTGTGGTTCTACGTCTCCGTCACCGGCGTCATCGTGTATTTCATGGTTTACCAGATCTATGCTCCTCGCTGATCTCGCACCCTATCTTTTGCGGATCCTTATTTTTGTGTGATGATAGGCCAAACTGAGTCAGCCGAAGCCTGAAGGCATACATGAGATCGTTATCCGTCTTGTGTCTCCTCCTTATCAGCGCTTCCTTGTTTCCTGGCCGGTGTGCGCAGTCTCCTGCGGCATCCACAGCTCTGAACAAGGAGAACGCAACCGTCGCGGGAAACGTCCTCCGTCTCGATACCGGCGGGCCTCTCAAAAAAGCCGAGGTCATACTTTTGGGGACCGGTCCCGAGGGCGTCTACGTCTTTTATCTGACAGATGAACAGGGTCATTTTCTGTTCGAGAATGTTCCGCCGGGCCCATACCAGTTGCTCGTCTCCCGTAGCGGTTACATCGAAGCGCACTACGGCCAAAAGAAGCCTGGCGCTCCGGGCGCAATGCTCACTCTGAGCAGGGGCCAGCGGATGACCGATCTGGTCTTCAAACTCGCGCGCACGGCGGCCATCTCGGGTCATGTCCTCGACGAAGATGGCGAGCCTATCTCCAAGGCTGAGGTTCTGGTCTATCGCGCGTCGAGGCAGCCGGGAAAGGAGACACAGAACGGCTTCGATCCGGTTCTAACCAATGACTTAGGCGAATTTCGCATCTTCGATTTGGCTCCGGGGCGCTACTATCTTGCCGTCAACTACCGGCTCGACGATTCCATGCGGCCCGCTGTTCCCGCTCCGAAACAGAAATTTACGACCGGCTATCTGCCGAGCTACTACCCAAACACCAGCGATTCCGCGAAAGCTCAGGCTCTATCCGTTGCGCCGGGCGATGAAATACGCTCCGTGGACTTCTTCCTTCGCGCTTCTCACCTCGTCACTGTGAGCGGAAGAGTGATCAGTGTCATCCCTGTGGCTTCCGGCACTTCGGGATACGTCCACCTCGCGCCTCGTGGTGCGGGAATGACGAACGCTGTCCGTGGACTCGATGACAACTTTGACTTGAAAGATGGTAGCTTCACCATTCGCGACGTGCCCCCTGGATCTTATGTTCTTTTCGCAAGTTGGTCAGATCGTGAGTCAAGAGTGTCGCACCAAGCGAGCCGGCAACTGGAGGTGGGCAACTCAGACGTGGACGGCGTGACGATTACAATTTCCAGCGGCGTCGACATTACGGGTCACGTGAACTGGGAAGGTGCACCTCCTAGCGACCTGCAGCGTCTCCACGTTATGCTGTATTCGCTTGACGAAAACCCAGGTGGTCTTCCGAGCCAAATGCTAAAGCCGGACGGAACATTTCAGTTCAAGAACGTGCCTGAGGGCACGTATCGCCCCACCGCCTCTTTGTACGGCCCGGACGAGACCTCTTTCTTAAAATCGGCACGTTACGGAACCTCATCCGTCACCGACTCTGGCTTCACCGTTCAACCCGGGGTGGATGCGTCCCTTCAACTCACCATGAGTTCTCGCGCGGCTCAGCTCAGCGGAGCTGTTCTCGACGCCGATTCGCTTCCGGCCCCCGGAGTCCACGTCGTGCTCATTCCCGACCCTCCTCATCGCGACATCCAAGACAAATACAGGTCTACGACCACCGATCAGAACGGTAAATTCACGTTGAACGGCATCGCCCCGGGTGACTACAAACTCTTCAGCTGGGATTCTGTCGAGCAATCCGGACGGTACGACGCCGATTGGAGTGATCCCGAATGGCTAAAGCCCTACGAAACCAAAGGCGAATCGATACACTTTGATGAAGCTGACAAAAAATCCGTCAATCTCACGGTGATCGAAACGCGCAACGAATCTCCGGTATCGAATTAATGCTATGAAGATCCTTCTTTTTGGCGCATCAGGTTCCGCGGGCGGCGCGGTTCTCTCCGCTTGTCTGTCCACGCCGGTAGTCCAGGAAGTGCGCGCCATCATGCGCCGGCCTCTCACCAACACCAATCCAAAGCTGCGCACCGTCCTCCACAGCGACTTCCTCAACTACTCGGTTGTGGCCGAAGCTTTCGATTCCATCGACGCTTGTCTGTTCTGCCTCGGCGTCTCTGTCACGCAAGTCTCCAAGGACGAGTATCGCAAGATCACGCACGACTACACGCTGGCCGCGGCACATATGTTGCAAATACGCTCTCCCCATGCCGCGTTCCACTACATTAGCGGGCAGGGAACCAGTGCCGTGAGCCGCATGTTTTGGTCGCGCGTGAAGGCGCAGACCGAAATCGAATTGATCGACGTCATCGGCGCCGACTGCTGGCGTCCGGCGTTCATCGATGCGCGGCCGTCGGCGAGTCTCCCCAAGATTTTCGCCACCGTGTATCCCGTCTTGCGCCTACTAAAACCTTTCCGAAACCTCTACGTCGCGGGCGAGGATCTCGGCTATGCCATGCTTGAAGCCACCAGAGAGAACTTTCGCTCGCGAATTTTCGAGAACCCGGAAATCCGCGAGTTGGGAGCGCGTTTTAAAGGCCGGTGATGACTTGAATTTCTCGCTGAGGTCCTTCCGGCGCAAACTTCGCGCCGTTCAGAATGACACTTGGTACGGGTGATTGTACCGATGGGTGTGATTCCTCGCGCCCCTGCACCTTAACGCTTACTCAGGGATCGCGAAATCGTAGACTCGGCCGCTGGCGCTTCCGCCGGAACGGGCTGAACCCATGTTCCCGCCGGACATATTGGATTGCGCGCCGGTGCCGAGGAAGAAGGCGTACTCGCCGGGTTTCAGACTGGATTCCAACGTAATTTTGTAAACTCGAATGCCCACATGCTCGGCATGAAAGGCCACTTCTTTATCTTTCTTTACGCCCGACTTTCCGCCGGTTACACCGCCGAAACTTCCCACTTGAAATTCGCGGTGGTCGCTTTTCTTCTCTAGCTTAATCAGAACGTAATCCGCCGCAGTGTCGCCGTCCGGAACGTAGAAATAGAAAACCGGCTGGCCGTCTTTGACGCGATTTTTCGAGGTCGGACCTGCCACAGTCGCGTCCCAGTGCTCCGATCTCATTCCGTTGGTAAAGAAGGCGCCCGCGCGGCCGCCAACTTTCGCCTGAGTAACTGTCATCCCTTGAATCAGCACAAAGTTCTGCGCGTCTTTCCAATAGACACCAACCTCGGGCGGCGGAAGATTGGGATCGCTGGAAACCGCCGTGGCCGCTACAACAACGGGCGCGGGCGGTGGCGTCGGGTTCACCATTACCTTGATGACCGCATCGGAAACCTTCGCCGCCTTCAAGGCCTTCAATCCCTCCACCGACGTGTCGAACTTCAACCCGCCTCCAGACACACTCCGAATCTTCGCGATGATCACGTCATCGGAGAGGCCCATGGCGGTCATATCGATCACGTCCTGATTGGTAAGGCGCTTGGCCAACTCCTGGCCTGGGGCGAGTGTGCTAAGAGCAACGCAGAGAAGCGCGAGCTTGCATAGTAGTCTTCCAGCCGTCGGAGCTGGTTTGAAGTGCTTGAACGGCCCAAAGGCTCGAGGCATGAGGTCGTCCTTTCCGTCTTCGTGGATCAGATGCAGGATTCGGCGTTTCCGAAGCCTGAAGCCGGTGCGCGGTGGCGCCCCATTGAGCAGCTACAGCCAGCCGCGTTCTCGATAGACCTCCGTTGCCAAATCTAGCGCCGCTTGGATGTCCTTGCGTAGACCGAGGTCCAACGTCTTCACATGGAAGCACGCCTTGCCCTTCAACAGCTTCAGCAGAGCGGGAGACAGCTTCTTCTTGGTCGCGTCGTTCATGTCGATGCACATCAAATAGAACCCAACGTAGCCCTTCTGCAGAATTACCGCCGCCATCTGCAGGTCAACGGGCTTGCCACCATAGGCGCCGGGAATCGCCACGGGCTTCGGGACCGTCAACTGGAACGAGGGTTTGCCGCCGCTCATGCACGGTACATCGGTCCTGAATGGTGGAGCGTGTCGCTGCAGGATCTTCACCAGCGCCTCGTAGACGCCCTCCAGCGAGGCTTCCACCATTTTGGGGTTTGTCTTTTTGACCTGGACCTGTTTGACCGTCGCTGCTGTAGCCATTGCGCGAAATACTACTTCATTCGGGTGCCCACCGCAACCGAAGGCTCAACGTTATCAACGTTAGACACGAGTCGGTGAATGCGCCGGCGCCAGAAGATGAGCAGAAGTATGCCGATGAGAATGAGCGAAAAGCTCAGTCCCACCCATAGTCCCAACGCGCCCCAGTGGCGGCGGAAGCATAGATAGGTTCCCAGCGGAAGACCCAGCAACCAATACGCGGAGAAATGGCACATCATCGGCGTGCGCGTGTCTCCTGTGCCGCGCAGGCATCCGGTGGCGACAGTCTGGATGCCGTCGAAGAGTTGGAACGCGGCGCCGGCCGCCAACAAGGTGATGGCATTGCGGATCACGGTCTGGTCCGTGGTGTAGATGCGCGCGATGTAGCGAGGAAAAATGAGCAGCGCGATGCTCATGCAGGACATGAAGCTGCCGCCAAGGATGATCGCCGTGTTGCCGGCAAGGCGCGCGGCGGCGGGATCGCGCCGCCCGATTGCCTGACCAACGCGCACCGCGGCCGCGGCGGAAATTCCCAGCGGAACCATGTACGTGAACGCGACGGTGTTCAGCGCGATTTGGTGAGATGCCTGCGCGATCGCGCCCAGCCGAGCGATCAGAGTGGCAACCAAGGCGAAGACCGCGACCTCGGCAGTAATCTGAATGGCCGCGGGCAGTCCCAGTGCGATGAGCCGGCGAAGACGCTGCAGGTCCGCCTGCACCGGTGTTTTCAGCAGTTCGGTTTGGTGACGAGCGTCGTACCACAACAGATACCCGACCAGCACCACAGCGAGGTAAGTGCGCGAGATGGCGGTGGCCCAGCCAGAGCCAGTAACCCCGAGTGCAGGGAAGCCAAACTTGCCGAAGATGAGGAGGTAGTTGCCGACTACGTTGACGAGGTTCGCGGTCACCAACGCAAACGCAATAGGCCGAACCATGTTCATGCCCTGCAGGGCGCGGCGGACCGCGAAATAAAGAATCAACGGCAGAAGTCCGACAGCGAGCGTGCGCATATAAGGAGTGGCCAGGCCTGCAACCGTGTGGGTAACCCCGAAGCGTTCGAAGTAGAGAGGAATATACCAAACCGGAATGGTCAGAAAGGGCGCAACGGCAAATGTAAGGTAGATGCCGTTGACCAGAGAGCGGTGGCAGTCTTCCCGATGCCCGGCCCCGAAAGCCTGCGATACCAGCGTGTCCAGGCCTGCCATTAGTCCTTCCGCGAAGAACGCGAACACGATGAAGATACTGGAGCTGATGCTCACGGCTCCGATGGCTTCGGCGCTGTACGGCAGCCGCCCCACCATCATGGTGTCGACGATCACCATGCTCATCCAGCCGAGTTCCGCGAGCACCAGCGGCAACGCCAGGCGAAGTGTGGGACGCAGTTCGGAGCGAAATGTGGAGAATAAGAGCATGTGGAATAGGAAAGTTTATGATGGGCATGGGGAAAAGGAGAAATCGGAAAAGGGGAAGGGGAAGGGGAAAAAAGAAAAAGCAGATCCCTCGTTTCACTTGGGATGACATGAATGATAAATGGGAGGAGAAAGGGTTACTTTTCGAACGCTACGGGCGGCGAGTTCCATTGACGTTGAAGCCGTTGAGACCTAGGGTGGGACTGGACCGAGGGACTCGGCGTGCGTTCATGGCGAGCCGTGCGGGCAGAATTGCGCGCTTGGTTGCGCGGAAAGCAGGGCTAGATCGTGGGAATTTCCAATGAGGTGAATCACGCGCTGAAGATGTTGGACTACATGCGCTCGGCAAGGCGCGTGAATTCGCGCGTTCAAGTCGCCGTGGAGTGGACTGAAAAGGGCGAGACGCACCGCGCCGAGGGCTACACGGTGGATATCAGCCCGAAAGGATGTTTGGCCGTAGTGCCGCAAGGATTCCCGGTGGGGCAGAAGATGAAATTGCTGAATTCGGTGAATGGAAGAGTGTCGGAGGCGACGCTGATTTGGCGGGGACACGAAGGAAGAACCGGATGGGAGCTGGGTCTGGAATTGCAGAACGCTCCGGCGGAATTTTGGGGCGTGGACTTTTAGCCCGGGAAGATCAAACAACCGGGATCAGCGAAGAGGAAACGGATTGAGTGGCGCGAATGGGTTCGCGCCGTTTTCGTTTTTGGGGGCAGCCGGGACGAGGGGGCCACGCGACCGGAACAACAGTGGACGCCCGCTGACCGAGATTTCCACTGCCAGCCCGCAAAAGTGGCACTTTTGGCTTGCGTTGGCGAGGTATGGAACGTAGAGTGCTGAGTATGCCTAGGGGCCCGTCTGCCGGCATAACAATCATAAGATATACTGAACTACAAGTGCCTCGCGAGACGATTTCTGTCTCGAGGCGGGCAGAGAGTGTGCGAGTGGAGGCAGAGAGTAAATGACTGCCATTATCACGATAGCGAACCAGAAGGGCGGCGTCGGTAAAACGACGACGGCGATCAATCTGTCCGCGGCAATCGCGAATAAGGGAAGGAAAACCCTGCTGATCGACCTCGATCCCCAGGCGAATTCCACCATTGCGTTTTTCGATATGGGCGAAGTCACTACCTCGATGTTCGACGTTTTAGGCGACGCGCGCACACCCATGGCCAATGCCGTGAAACCTACGAAGGACCCCAACCTGTTCGTCGGTGGAGGCCGGTTGGCGCTGGCGAAATTGGAGACTGTGCTAGCGGGGCAGTTTGACGCGCCGTACCGCCTGAAGGATGCGCTCGCGCCGCTCTCGAAGGAATACGATTACATTGTGCTGGACACGCCGCCGTCGCTGGGAATCCTGACGGTCAATGCGCTGGTGGCATCGACGCATTTGCTGGTGCCGATTCAAGCGGCTTACTTCGCGATTGAGGGCACCGACGATTTGCTGGAGACCTACGAACGCATTCGCGCGCGGCCCAATCCGCAGCTGAAGATGCTCGGCGTGGTCATCACGCTCTTCGATAAACGGACGAATATTTCGCGCGACACGCACGGACAGATTCGCAGCGTGTTTGGAGAAGTGCTGTTCAAGACCAAGATCAGCAAAAACGTGCGCTTGGAAGAAAGTCCCGCGTACAAGGAAACGATTTTGACATTCGCGCCCAAGTCACCTGGGGCGGTGGAGTACAAAAAGCTCGCAGCGGAGGTCGTACAACGTGTTGAAGAAAGCCGGGTTGCCCGTCACGCTGAAGATGCGGCATGACGCACACTACGTAGAATCACTCACCAGCTATAGCGGAGCCGCGGTGGGACGGATGATCCCTGTCGATCAGATCCGGCCAAATCCGGAGCAGCCGCGTAAGGCCCTGGGAGATTTGCGCGAGTTGACCGCATCCATCCAGGAAAAGGGCGTGCTGGAACCGCTCTTGGTGCGCTACGTGCCGCGTGAGGATTGTTACCACATTATTTCGGGTGAGCGCCGTTACCACGCATCGCGCGCGGCCGGAATCCGCGAGGTGCCGTGTATCGAGAAGATGGCCGACGATGCGGAGACATTGGAAATTGCGCTGATTGAAAACATGCAACGGAAGGATTTGACGCCGTTTGAAGAAGCGGACGGCCTTGACCGCTTGATGAACCAGTTCGAATATACCCACGAGGACATGGCCAAAAAGATCGGCAAGGCGCGGTCTTCCGTGTCGGAGACACTGACGCTGCGAAATATTACGGAAGCGGTGCGAAAGAGGTGCCTGGAGAGCGGGGTGCTCAGCAAATCGGTGCTGCTGCAGATTGCCAAGCAACCTACCGAGCGCAAGATGCTCGAGATGTTGGCAAAGATCCTGCAGGGAGGGTTGACGCGAGATGAAGCGCGGCGCGAGCGGCGCGAAGAGAGCACCGCGCCAGCGAAACCCCAGCCGTTTATTTTTCAGTATGAGCCGGAGAACGAAGCGTTCCGGTTCCGCATGCAGTTCAAGAAAAGTCATGTATCCCGCGATGAGTTGATCCGCACGCTGCGCGAAATCCTGGCGCAACTGGAAGGCACGTCGGAGGCGGATTCCACCGCGGCGTAACAGATAGTTTTCAGTTATCCGTTTCCAGTAATAGGATTAAAAACAGAGGCGCGGCTTCGGTCGCGCCTATTTTTTGGACAGCGAGCTTGCGGCTAATTGCCTTTAAGGGCGGGCGCGCTCAGCGATTTGGTGCGTGTATAATTCGGACCGATGCTGGAGTTGACGCAAATACAGATGCAGGTGCTCGAACACCTGTTTATGGCCGGTTTCCGGCCGATTGCTATCCCACCCTACGAGAATGCTTTATGTGTGCACCGTGGCGAGTGTGCGGCCGTGCTGGCGCCAGTGGAGAACGGCGGCTTGCGCCTGCTGGCTCCCGCAACGTTTTTGGTCGAAGGGAACCTAAGCGTGCGGCTGAAGAAGCCGGCCGGGGATGTGTTTGTGTGGAAGAAGAAAGAGATTCCGGCAACGGAAGAGCGACTGAAGCAATTAGAAGAGTTTCGCACGGCCTTGATGGAGATCCTGGAGATGCCCGCGCCGCAGTGACAGGAAGTTCACAGCTAAAAGTTGAAAGTTAAAAGATCAGGAGAAGAGGAACGGAGCACCGAGCGGGCAAAGGCTCAAAAAGGCAAAGACGAAGGTGGCACGTCTGGCTGCGGTGGGCATGCCGCGAGTATGACAATTTCCGCAATCAGTGAATTCATTGACGTGCAAATGGGGAGAGTGCCTATTGTTTGCATAACCGCCGGGGAGCGGGCAGACTCAAATAGCTGCCTAATTCCATTCTGGAGCGCGGCTGCCTGCTGTTCACATGTTGCGAGTAAAATGGCGGCCGTTACATGAGGACATGAAAAACTACGACATGATTTGTGTGGGAGCGGGACCGACAGGACTGGCGTGCGCGATGGAAGCGAAACGCGTCGGTATGCACCCGTTGGTGATGGATAAGGGCTGCTTGTGCAATTCGCTTTACCACTATCCCGTGAACATGGTGTTTTTTACCACGCCCGAATTGCTCGAGATTGGCGATTTGCCAATGGTGTGCGCCGGGGAAAAACCTACACGGACAGAGGCGCTTAAGTATTACCGCAAGGCTACGGAACATTATCAATTGGAGTTGCGCTTGTTTGAACGAGTGCTGCGGGTAGAGGGACACGACGGAGCATTCGTAGTGGTGACGGCGACGGAAGATGGGCAAGAGACGCGCTACGGCTGCAAGAAGCTTGTAGTGGCAACGGGCTACTACGATTTGCCGAATGAGATCGGAGTCCCCGGGGAACATCTGCCGAATGTCAGCCATTACTACACGGAGGCGCATGAATTCTGGGAACACGATGTGGTGGTGATTGGCGGGAAGAACTCGGCGGCGGAAACGGCGCTGGATTTGTATCGCAATGGAGCGCACGTAAGCCTGCTTGTCCGCAGTGCGCATCTGGGAGCTTCGCTGAAATATTGGGTGAAGCCCGACATCGAAAACCGCATCAAAGCCGGGCAGATCAAGGCGATTTTCAACTGCAAGATCAAGGAGTTCACCAGGGAAGGCGTGCTGATCGAGGAAGGGAAGGAGACCAAGTTGATCCCGGCGAAACACGTGTTTGCCCTCACTGGCTATCACCCGGACTTCGCCTTCATCGAAAGCCTGGGCGTACGTTTGGACAAAGAGACCCGCAAGCCGGATCTGAACCCGGAAACGCTGGAGAGCAATGTGAAGGGGATTTACCTGGCCGGAGTGGTGATTGGCGGCCGGCACACTGGAGAAATCTTCATTGAGAACGGCAGATTTCATGGCAAGCAGATCGTCGAGGCGATGAAAAAAGTTATCAGTCATCGGCAGTGATCAGGCATCAGTAAGTACGTGATCAGGAACCGGCAATTCGCGTGGAGTCCTTCACTTGCCCTTGGCGGTAGCTCCGGAATCTTCATGGATTCGAAGGCAATGGTACAGCGAAGACTAAAGCAGATCCCTCGCTTCGCTCGGGATGAGAGCAGGGAAAAGCTCACTAGCAGCACGGAGAAACTGAGGAAGAGGCGGGAAAACCTACGGACACGAAGGAACCGATTCTAAAGACCGTCTAGTACAAAACCGATGTGCCCTCTAGCAGGTCTGGATGGGTTGAGGATGACAGTTTGCGGGGGCTCGAGCGGGTTTGTTAGACTGAGGACCTATGGCATCGCTCATACGGGAAGTCGGGGAAAGCACGATCGCGCTGGTGAAGGGTTTCGGCGTGACGATGAAGAACATGCTGCGGAAAACGGTGACGGAGAACTATCCGCACCAGCCAGTGAATTTCCAGCCGCGATACCGTGGCATTCACGTGTTGCACCGCGACGAGGGTGGTTTGGAGAAGTGCGTCGGGTGCTTCCTGTGCGCTGCGGCATGCCCGTCGAATTGCATTTACATTGAGGCGGCGGAGAACACCGAAGCGACCCGCATTTCGGCCGGTGAGCGCTACGCGAAAGTGTATAACATCGATTATTCCAGGTGCATTTTCTGTGGCTATTGCGTGGAAGCATGCCCCACCGATGCGATCACGCATGGACACGGATTTGAGCTGGCAACGTACGACATCAATTCGCTGGTCTATCGGAAAGAGCAAATGCTCGAAAGCACTGGCGGCAAGCCGCCAGCAGGTTCGTTGACGCAAATCAGTCACGAATAGCAAAGCTTAGATCAAAATAGGAACGACAAAAGGCGCTCTGGCGGTGCGCGGAGCGTTTTTGGCCCAAAACGCCGCAAACCACAAGCAAAAATCCAAGATGCCACCTGAAGTAAGCGCCGAGAAGATGTGCGCTGAAGTCTGTGTCCTCTAAGAACTATAAAGCTATCACGACGTAAGTTGGCGCGGCGGTGGATGACAAGATGGCAAGCAACGGCCCAGGGCAACGGACACGGGAAATCACAAGAGGGGAGCCAAAAGGACAACGAGGTCGCAAAGGGAAGTCGTGCGCGATGTGATGCCGCTGGCGGTATCGCGTGAAGGCTCGCGGCGTCGAGACGAACCGAAGCGAACCACTGCAAAGAATGAGCTAAAGTCGCGCCCTCCCGTCTCTTGGTTTCTTGGTTTTGCGGTGGCCGACCTTCAGAATCTGTGTGAAAACTCCCGCAACGCGAAGAGCCCGCCCGCCTCAGAAGTCGGCCGCTACAGGAGAACGGGGTCGCCAACGCGAAGGAGTTGGTTGGACTGGAAAGTGGCGACGCGGGTGTTGGTCGAAAAACGGTAGAAATGGTCGAAGCGATCGCGCGGCGACCACGCTGGCAACGTGGACTCGCGGAATTGCGTGAAGCGCTTCTGGAAACCATCCAGGATGACGCCCGTAAGCGGATCGCGGGGCGGGACGGGGCAACGCGCACAGGGATTGCTGCCCTCGAAGGCAACTTCACCGATTCGGAAGCGAACAACGCTGCGTTCATCTTCGCCGAACAAACGGTCTTCCCAAAAGGCCGGCACGCCGTCGATTTCCAGAGACGCGCGGAAGCGAAGCCGGACATCGTCGACCGTCAACCCAGGAAACCACTCGCACACGGATTGCAGCGAAGCCGTCGAAACGATCGTGGGGCCGTTGGCGATGGTGTCGTCGGGGAAGCCCGCCGGCGAATAGCGCACGATGATTTGTTGCTCGAAGAACACGCTGAACCATTCCGCTGCGTCTTGGTGCGCGGCAGGGAAGTCGAAGGTGCGAATGGGGATTTGCCGGCGGTCGCCAGGGACGGACAACGTCACGCTGCGAAGATCGGTCGAAAAGTTGGCGCGGATCAGATGAATCGCGGGAGTGCGCTTGCCGTTGACCCAGCGGCCGTCGACGGAATAGAGGGCCCAAGCGCGGTCCAGCGCCAGTCCGCCGGAAGGGCCGATGCGCCATTCCGGAACACATACCGGGTCCAGAGACTTGATAGGGTGCAGACGAATGTTCGTGAGCCGTGGAGCGACCGGAGTAATCACACGAGAAGTTTAGCAGAGCGAAGTTAAGGAGTTACAAAGGTTCCCGCACGAAAAGAACAGGCTGAGCTCCGCAGGAGAAGCAGCGGCCTATCTTCCGGCGGCAGCCGCCATCACGTGATATGCGTGGTGCTCCTCTGAGGGAGCCGCGTGAACCAAATTGGAATTGCGCCAGCTTTCGATGGCTTGCATGGTGCTAAGCAGTGGGATCGTCTGAATACAAGCAACGGCGCCGCCGGTGGAAAATGCGACGGCGATGGAAGCAGAAGATACACTCTCCGGAAATTCGGAGATCACCAAGAGATCATAATTCCCGGCCGTGAAAAAGGTGGCATGAATGGTCCCGCCTAGATTTTCAATGGGGACCCGGATGGGGTCGAAGCGATTCTGGGGGTTACGAACGAGTGTGTTCCAGGCGTCTGTGGTGTAGCTGATTTGATGGCAGTAATAAGGCATCTGACCCTCCTGAGCCAGTAGGGGCGGCATGGGGGTCACGCTAATATGCGCGTGAGCGAAGTAGCAGTCAAGATAAAAAGCATACATATGATAAAAAGATAACGCGGTAACGTACACGTGTAGTGCTTTAGGGTTACGTATTCTGGAAATGTGAGCCAAACTGGACCTCAGTGCCCGCCTGACGAATAGCGCGCGCCACCAAATGGCTCGTAAGTCGGCGCCGCCGCCGGAGCGATCGCCATAAAAAATCGCAACCCACTCAATCGGATAGCGGCAAGCCTCAGGCCTTATTTGAGGCTTTGTTCTGGCGTTAGATATCGACAGAAAACAACGAGAAACCCAAAGAAACCCCTTAACCATGCGTCCTATAAGTTATATTATGTCAACTAAAAAATCAGGCAGTTCCAGGTGGCGCATCTGCGCACTTCCTGACCTCGAATCGGATCCGATTGTTACTTCTTTGCCGCTGCGCCGGCCTTCAGCTGCGCCACTTCGTAATCCAAATATTGCTGCACCGTGCGCGGATCCGCGCCCACAATCCGGCGACCATTCAC
>Ga0210406_10001929_pt1 | contig 24284 bp, 22 predicted proteins | sample IncBWC30MmetaG_FD_155454 | JGI IMG/M metagenome (GOLD analysis project Ga0210406, IMG submission 155454) | Forest soil microbial communities from Barre Woods Harvard Forest LTER site, Petersham, Massachusetts, United States - Inc-BW-C-30-M | ecosystem: Environmental > Terrestrial > Soil >...
CCGTGCGTCGTTGCACTGCAATCGATGAGATCTTTCACGAAGATGCAGTATTCTATGACCCAAAAGGCGGTACATTTCGTGGCCGAGACGAGATTCATCGTATTGCTGGCGTGATAAAAGCAACACATCCAGATTTTAAGTATCAGCCCATCTTCCCTCCCGAGGAATTAGGTGATGCCGGACGGGTTCGATGGGTATCTGGCACTCCCGGCAAACCACCAGCTTACGCGGGAACCGATTTTATCCTCGCCCGGAACGGTCGCATTGCTTCGCTCTATCTCTTTTTCGACAATCTTCCTTAAACCTGTTGGAGCGCCCGTGGAAACGCTTCAGTGTTTGGTCTTGGGAGACTGTTCGCCAGCCTAGATTGAGCACAAGGGGAAAAGGCATCTCGCCGGAAGCTTGCCCGCCAATCCGAAGCTGGACTAGAGGAGCCCTGTATCGCCTGTAAACCATTGCAAATGGATAAGTTACTTACAGTATCAAACAACTTGACAACGCAACACTCAACCTATATAGTTGCTTACGTTTGACGCTCTCCCTGGCTGGCCAGGCTGCCATGCCACGGATCATTTTCATTCAGTCGGGATTCAAGCGCCGGGCATCTATACGGATGGCCGGGCGATCTCCGGACAAGCGCAAACACAAGAGTTTCTGGAAGGTTTCGGAAGGAGAAGGAAGCGATGAGCAAGATTATTGGAATTGACCTGGGAACAACCAACTCGGTGGTGGCCGTAATGCAGGGCGGCGAACCGGTGGTGATCCCCAACCAGGAAGGCACCCGCACTACGCCTTCCGTCGTAGCTATTACCAAGTCCGGCGAGCGGTTGGTGGGGCAGGTGGCCAAGCGGCAAGCGGTGACGAACCCGGAAAACACGGTCTATTCGATCAAGCGTTTCATGGGCCGCCGCTATGACGAAGTAAGCGAAGAGATGAAGCGCGTGCCCTACAAGGTGGTGAAGGGCAATCACGATGACGCGCGCGTGGAAGTTGCCGGCAAGCTGTATAGCCCGCCGGAAATTTCCGCGATGATCCTGACGAAATTGAAGACCGCTGCGGAAGATTTCCTTGGTGAAAAAGTGACCAAGGCGGTCATCACCGTTCCGGCGTACTTCAACGACTCGCAACGGCAAGCCACCAAGCAGGCCGGCGAGATCGCGGGCCTGGAAGTGGTCCGTATCATCAATGAACCGACGGCGGCGGCGTTGGCGTATGGCCTTGAAAAGAAGAGCGACGAAACCATCGCCGTGTACGACCTTGGCGGCGGCACGTTCGACATTTCGGTGCTGGAAGTCGGCAGCGGCGTGGTGGAAGTGAAGTCCACCAACGGCGATACCCACCTGGGCGGCGACGACGTTGACCAGAAGATCGTCGACTGGCTGATTGACGAATTCAAGAAAGAGCACGGCATCGACCTGGGCAAGGACAAGATGGCGTTGCAGCGGCTGAAGGAAGCCGCGGAAAAGGCCAAGATCGAGCTCTCGCAGATGATGGAGACGGAGATCAATCTCCCGTTTATCACCGCGGGGGCGAGCGGCCCGATCCACATGCAGCAGAAGCTGACACGCATGCGCCTGGAACAACTGATGAGCGATCTGCTGGAGCGCTCGATGAAACCGGTAAAACTTGCTTTGGAAGACGCGAAGATGTCGCCGAACGATATTCAGGAAGTGGTGCTGGTCGGCGGGTCCACGCGAATTCCGAAGGTGCAGCAACTGGTGAGCACGTTCTTTGGCGGGAAGGAGCTGCACAAGGGCGTGAACCCGGATGAAGTCGTCGCGGTTGGCGCGGCCATTCAGGGCGCGGTGCTTGGCGGAGAGGTAAAGGACATCCTGCTGCTCGACGTGACGCCGCTTTCGCTGGGCGTGGAAACACTGGGCGGCGTGATGACCGTGCAGATTCCGCGCAACACCACGATTCCGACGCGCAAGGTGGAAACTTATTCGACGGCTTCGGACAACCAGCCGGGCGTGGAGATCCACGTGATGCAGGGCGAGCGGAAGTTCGCGAAGGACAACCGGTCGCTGGGCACTTTCAAGCTGGATGGCATCCCACCGGCTCCGCGCGGGACGCCGCAGATCGAGGTCACATTTGACATCGATGCGAACGGCATCCTGAACGTGAGCGCGAAGGACAAGGCCACCAGCAAGGAGCAGAAGATCACCATCACGGCTTCCAGCGGTTTGAGCAAGGAAGAAGCCGAAAAGATGAGGGTCGAAGCCGAATCGCACGCGGAAGACGACCGCAAGCGGATGGAAGAGGTGGAAGCGCGCAACCGTCTGGACGGCATCGTGTACCAGGCCGAAAAGACGATTCGCGACAACCGCGACAAGCTGAATGACGCCGACGTGAAGCAGGCTGAGGAAGCCATCGAAGAAGCCAAGAAGGCTGTTAATGAAGGCGGTGTGGCGCGCCTGCGTTCCGCAGCCGAGAACGTGGAGAAGACGCTGCACAAGATGGCGGAAGAGCTGTACAAGAAGGCGCCGGCATCCGGCGCGGAACAGGCGGGAGCCGCTGGTGCGGGCGCGGGGGCCGGGTCCGCTTCAAGCGGCGGAGGCGCGCAGGGCGGTCAAAAGCCCGGCGACGTGATCGACGCGGAATATGTGGACGTGGACGAAAGCAAGAAGCCGAACTAAAAAAGGTAATCAGTAATCAGCGATCAGTAATCAGGAAGCGGTCCGCGAATGGGATCGCTTTCCGGTGAAATGACGATGAACAAATTTGGGTCCAGCACGCGGCAACTTCATGCGACGGGTGTTGGACCCATTTGTATGATGGAAAGGGCGGTCTGACCGAAAGGTCTGCCGCTAAAATACTCAGAATGGCGACGAGCGCTAAACACGATTATTACGAACTGCTGGGAGTGGAACGCAAAGCGACGGCGAAGGATATTCGCACGGCGTTTCGAAAGCTCGCGCGCAAGTATCACCCAGACCTGAATCCCGGCGACAAGTCTGCGGAAGAGAAATTCAAGCAGCTGCAGGAAGCCTACGACGTTCTTTCTGACACCAAGAAGCGCCAGATGTATGACCAGTACGGCTTCTACAGCGACAACGCTCCACCTCCGGGGTATTCCGGCGGCGCGGGTTCCGGCGACCCCAATGTGAATTTTGATTTCGGGGGATTCGATTTCGGCGGCGGCAGCGGCAGCGCAGGAACCGGCGGAAGTTTTCGCGACCTCTTCAGCCAGTTTTTCAGCGGCGGCCGCGGCGGCGCGATGGAGGTAGAGCAGGAGCCTGGCGGCGACCTGGAATATCAGATCGAAGTTAGTTTTTGGGATGCGGTGCGCGGCGCGGTGAAGAAGCTGCAAATCACGCGGCTCGATTCCTGCGAAGTCTGCCACGGCACGGGAGCCGTCGGCACTCCACAAACCTGCCCGACGTGCAACGGAACGGGACAGGTGCAACAGGCGGCAGGGAAGATGCGCTTCAATGTGCCCTGCAGCCACTGCGGCGGAACCGGAAAACTGCGCACCGCTTGCAAGAATTGCGGCGGCGAAGGCCGTGTGCGCCGCACGGAAACCATTGATGTGCGCATTCCCGCGGGCGTTGCGAATGGCGGGCGTGTGCGCGTGCCGGGCAAAGGTAACGCGGGCACGATGGGAGCGCCTCCTGGCGATTTATATTTGCGCGTGGTGGTGCGGCCGCACGAATTTTTCGAACGGCGCGGCAATGATTTGTATACCAAGGTGCCGGTTACCGTTGCGGAAGCTTCGCTGGGCGCAAAAGTGGAAGTGCCGACGATTGACGGCCGGGCGCTGGTGAGGATTCCTCCCGGCACGAACAGCGGCAAGACGCTGAGGCTGAAAGAAAAAGGCGTGCCGAGCGCGCGAAACGGCGAACGCGGCGATCAGTACGTGGAGATCCAGGTGATCGTGCCGGAGCCGACCGATGAGCGCGTGCGCAAGCTGATGAAGGAACTCGAAGAAGTTGCGCCCGCCGATCCGCGCAAGGATTTGTTTGCAAAGGCTGGAGTGTAAGGAGAAAAGTTTTTAGTTATTAGTTCATAGTTTTAAGTAAATCGCGCAACCGCGCCTGGTCTTGAAACTGAAAACTTATAACTTAAAACTGAAAACTGTCTCCCATGCCGCCAAAAACCAAAAAACGCGCCAAAGCTGGGTATATGATCAGCGCCGTTGCGGAAATATATAAGCTGCATCCGCAGACGTTGCGGTTGTACGAGCGCGTGGGATTGCTGAAGCCCTCTCGCTCGCAGGGCAACACGCGGCTGTATACGGATTCGGACCTGGAGCGGCTGGACGTGATTCTGACCCTGGCGCGGGACATGGGCGTGAACCTGGCGGGGATCGAAATCATCTTGAATATGCGCGAGAAAATGATCGAGATGGAGCGGCAGATGAGCGAGTTCGCGCATGTGGTGCAGCAGGAGTTGTGCCGCATCGCCGCGCAGCCGGATGAAAAGACATCGAAGCATGCGATTGTGAGGATGGGACCGAGGGTGGTGAAGACGTGAGGAGTGATTGGTGACTGGTGAAGGGCTGGTGAACTTGCAGCACGAGATTAACGGATAACGGAAAACAGATAACAGCGAACAGGAATCGTCGGAGGGCCCCGAGCGAATCGGGGCTTTTTGCTTTTTGTGCACAGATTTCCGCAGGGGAGACGCATTGTGAGGCACGGCGATGGGACGTATGATGGCGAGTGTCGGTGGAATGCCTCAGGCCTGAAGGCCTGAGCTACAGGGGAAAATGGCCAGGGAAGATTGCGCGCTTTGCAAGGGAACGGGCTGGAAGCTGGTGCCGCGGAAAGACGGCGCGGCGGGCCAGATGGCCGTGGCGTGCGAATGCGGCATGGAAGAGCGTGCGGAAAAAGTGATGGAGCGGGCGCGCATTCCGAAGCGCTACGAGCATTGCGATTTCGAGAGTTTTTCCACCGATTTAGAGGATGGCAAAACCTGGAGCGCGCAACACGAACAGGCGTTGAAACAGGCGAAGCTGCTGACCCAAGCGTTCGTGCGCGATTACCCGGCCACGGAAAAGGGATTGCTGATGATGGGGCCATCGGGCGCGGGCAAGACGCATCTGGCGGTCGCCGCGTTGAAAGAACTGATTCGCCGCGGGCACAACGGGATGTTCTGCGATTACCGCGAACTCCTGAAGGAGATCCAGGCCAGCTACAACCCGGCGAGCGAATCCACGGAAATGGGCGTGCTCGAGCCGGTCCGTACCGCGGAAATTCTTGTACTGGATGATCTGGGCGCCAGCAAACCCTCCGCATGGGTGCTGGACATCATCGGCCTGGTGCTGAACGCGCGCTACAACGAAAAACGCATGACAATTCTGACCACGAACTATCTCGACGAAACCCCGACGCCCGAGCCAATGCCGCGCCTGCCGGGCGGACAACGCATCGCCGTGGTGAAAGAGGACACGCTTGCGGATCGCATCGGCGCACGCATGCGTTCCCGCCTCTACGAAATGTGTCGCGACCTAATGATCCACGCCCCCGATTTCCGCCGCGAAACCCGCCAGGCCGGCCGCGCCCGGGCATAGCCACCTTCTTGGGAAGAACTCAGGTGCTAGACCATGGCACCGCTTTAAGTCCGTTTGACCATAAGCCTAATAAGAACGCTTATCGAGACGATCAGCAGGCAAAGCCGGAATGCTATGCCGAAAACGCCAAATTTCAGCCACATTAAACGTCCAAAGTCAGCTATCGCGTGGATATAATCACCTTGCCGGAAGTACGCGAGACGCCGGTTACTCAACACACGGACATTGGCTGGATTCATTTGTAGAGCCACGTTGTAATCCTGAATTGCTCGTTGATAGTCACCCTTCTGGGCATAACCCCAGCCGCGTCCGTAAAAAGAATCTGCATCCTTTGGATTCAGCCGCAACGACTGATCGTAATCAGAAATCGCACGGTCATAGTCGCCCCAATACCCGTACATTCGTGCACGGTTATAAAACGCGTCGGCGGAGTTTGGGTTCAAGCGAAGCGCTGCGTCGAAATCTCGGACGGCCGGACCGTATTCGTGCTGCTGGCCGAAGGCGTTGCCGCGGGCAATAAACGCGTTGGCGTAACTTGGATTGATCCGCAGTGCTTGATCATAGTCCTGAATAGCACGGGTGTAGTCGTCCTTGTGTGCGTAGGTCATCCCGCGCGTATAGAAGGTATTTGCATCTGTTGGGTCGATCTGCAAGGCTCGATCAAAATCGCGGATTGCGTGGTTATTGTCGCCTTTTTGCATGTACGCCCAGGCGCGGCCATAAAATACCTTGGCAAGATTTGGATCAAGATGGATGGCCTGATCATAGTCCTGGATCGCTCTATCATAGTTGCGTTGGTGTCCGTAGATGGAACCCCGCTGGTAGAACGCATCGGTAGAGTTTGGATTTAGCTGGAGCGCATGATCGAAGTCTTTGATCGCATCGTCGAAATCACCCTTACGTCTATTTGCCAAGCCCCGATCGTAGAACGCTTCAGCGAGGTTAACACCCTCTTCGCGGCCAGACTGGATAAGGGCCGAGCATCCTCCGAGGGCCTGCTGGGGATCATCACTCCTACACCGCTTCCAGTTATCGTCCTGTGTTTGGTCTGCAAGGCCAGTAGACGCACTCAGGAGCGTTAACAGCACAATAATTGACAAAACACGCATTGGTTTTTCGTGGAGAGCATATCACTCTCTCGACTTCTGAATAAGCTCCTAAATGGGCCTGAACCCTTATCGCGCCTCACGATTGATTGACACGGGGTTTGCGCGGCGAGTATGCTTTTAAGGCTGTAGCGCTCCCCGCGACGTTTGCAGCATCTCAGTAGATAGAGACCGAGTTACTTCGAGCAGGAGCACTTCCTCTCTGACCCGTTGTAACCCCTCCTTGCAATTACCCCGGTTGGGATTCGGCAAGGATTGACTCGACAAAAACAGGGATACATATCCCGGAGGCGATTGAACATGTTTTCTGACCACGATAACCCCGTATCTTCCGCAGCAACCGCAGCAGCCCAGGAAAGCGAAACTCCACAAAACGCGGAAACCACGCCGGCAGCCGAAACAGTACCTGCCGCTGCCGAAGCTCCCGCTACAGTTGCGCCCGCGCAGGCCGTGAAGCCCGAAGAGGCCCACGCGCACGCCGAAGCGCAGGCGCAGACGGCCGCCGTTGACGCAGAAGCCGCCGCTGCCGCCGAAGAGGCCGCTAGCGCGGAGGAGATGAGCAAGCTTATCGACCAGTACAGTGAGCCGCAGGAAGCAGCTCCGCAGAACGAAATTATTGAAGTGAAGGTGGTCGCGTACACCGAGCAGGGCGTGGTGGTGGACATTGGCGGAAAGACCGAAGGCCTGATCCCCGCCTCTGAATTCACGGAAACCGAAGTTCCGCGCCCGGACCCCAACTCCACCATCGAAGTGCAACGCACCGGCGAGACGAGGGAAAATTTCGTCATCGTCTCTTACCAGAAGGTGCTGCGCCGTCGCACCTGGGAAAAGCTGGACGCTCAATTTAAGGCCAAGGAAACGCTGACCGCGAAAGTTGTGGACCGCATCAAGGGCGGCCTGGTGGTGGACATCGGCGTTCGCGCGTTTCTCCCCGGCTCGCAATACGATCTGCGCCCTACGTCGAACCTCGACGGACTGCTCGGCCAGGAAGTGCAAGTTCGCATCACCAAGCTGAACCGCCGCCGCGGCAATGTGGTGGTCAGCCGCCGCGCGCTGCTGGAAGAAGAACTGCACGCCAAGCGCGCCGAACTGATGGAGAAGCTGAGCGAAGGGCAAACGGTGCACGGCACGGTGAAGAACGTGACCGAATATGGCGCGTTCGTGGATCTTGGCGGCATAGATGGTCTACTGCACCTCACCGATATGAGCTGGGGCCGCGTGCGGCACCCGAGCGACGTTGTGAAGCCGGAGCAGGAGCTCGACGTCATCATCCTGAAGTTTGACAAGAGCAAGCAGCGCGTTTCGCTGGGCCTGAAGCAGCTTCACAAGGATCCATGGGTGGATGCGGGCGATCGCTATGGCGCGGGCGGGAAATATCACGGCAAAGTTGTTGGCGTAGTTGATTACGGCGTGTTCGTGGAACTCGAACAAGGCGTCGAAGGCCTGGTGCACGTCACGGAAATGTCGTGGTCGAAGAAGCCCACGCATCCGTCGAAGCTGGCGAAAGTCGGCGACGAGGTGGATGTGATCGTGCTGGACATCAAGCCGAGCGACCGGCGTGTTTCGCTGGGCATCAAGCAGGCGCAACCCGATCCCTGGCTGCTGGTGGCGGAGAAGTATCCCGTCGGCACAGTCGTAACCGGCAAGGTGCGCAACATTGCCGAGTTCGGCGCATTCATCGAAATCGAAGAGGGCTTTGACGGGCTGGTGCACGTCGGCGACGTCAGCTGGACCGGCCGGGTGAAGAACCCGCACGAAGTGTTCAAGAAGGGCGAGCCGGTTACCGCGAAGGTGCTGCGGATCGATCCCGAGAATCGCCGCGTGTCGTTGGGCATGAAGCAAGTGAACGACATCTGGGGCGACTGGTTCAAGCAGCACAAGGTGGGCGACATCGTGCGCGGCAAGGTTTCGCGCATCGCCACCTTCGGCGCGTTCGTGGAGTTCGGCGAAAACATCGAAGGGCTTTGCCACAACACCGAAATCGAGGAGCGCAAGCGCCGCGATGAGGGCGTCGGCAATTTCCGCCCGTCCACGGGACCGTTGAAGAGCGCCGGCCCGTTAGAACCCGGCAAGGAATACGATTTCAAGATCATCAAGATCAGCTCGGAGACGCGGCGCATCGGTTTGAGCTACCGGGCGGCCGTGCGGCAGATCGAGCGCAAAGAGATCGAGCAGTACAAGTCGTCGAAGTCTTCGGCGACGGCCACGATCGGCGATGTGATGAAGCAGAAACTTGCTTCGCGGTAACCGCCGGGAACATATCCTTTGCCCAGCCGGTTCATCAGATAAATTCATTTACCTGCGGGTCATTTTAATGATAGGAAGAGGGACATCCGGGCAAGGGATGTCCCTCTAAGTCGCCTCGCCCCAGAGAGTTGTGCGGCACGAGTGGTTCCCGATTAAAGAGGCATAGACCGATGACAAAGCAACCGACGCTCACGAAGGCCGATTTGATCGAGGAAGTGCTCCGGGTGACGGAGCTTCCGCGCAAAGAATCGGAAACCATCGTCGAAACGATTTTCGAGAGCATCATTGACGCGCTCCAGAAAGGCGACAAAATCGAAATTCGCGGCTTCGGCAGCTTTCGAACCCGGCAGCGGCGCGGGCGCATCGGGCGCAATCCGAAGACCGGGGAAAAGGTGGACGTGCCGGCGAAGAAGATTCCGTTCTTCAAGCCCAGCAAGGAACTGAAGGATTTTGTGAATACGTCGGCAACCGCGGCGCAAAGCGAAGCCGCCCCGTCGTAAGCTGAAGCAAATTCAATCTAAGATTTCACCGACGCCCCGAACTTACGGGGCGTTTTTTTTCGGAATGCGGAAACCCAGCTTCCGGATAACCGTCTTGTCCTCAATTACGCTATCCTGACATCCGTATAATCCACACGGCGGTGCCACTCAATGGACTATCTTTGGACTCCCTGGCGTTACCAATACATGGCGCAAGCGGCCGCCGGCCCGCAGCCGGACTGCATCTTCTGCGACGCGGTAAAGCGCAACCAGGATGCCGAAACGCTGATTGTCCATCGTGCGAAGAAATCCTTCGTGATCCTCAACCGCTTCCCTTACACCTCGGGCCACGTCATGATCGTGCCCTATGCGCACGTGGCGGAGCTTAAGTTGTGCGAACCGGGTGCCCTCGCCGAAATGATGGAATTGGCGCAACGCATCGAAACCATTTTCCGCGCGACATATAGGCCCGATGGCATGAATCTGGGCATGAACCTGGGACGCGCCGCGGGGGCCGGGGTCGCCGACCATTTGCATCTGCACATGCTGCCAAGGTGGATTGGCGATACGAATTTCATGACCGTGACCGGCGAAACCCGAGTACATCCCGAGGAATTGAAGACTACTTACGAACGCCTGGGCACCGCGTTCGCTCAGTAGCTCCAAGGGAAACCTGAGATGAGCTTCGAGCTGTATCTTCAGTGCTTTGGAGAAACGGAAAGACTCGGACTTCCGAGGGAGTCGATTCGGGCGCTCTTTCCCGTGGACGAAGCGAGTTCCGAACCGGATTATTGGAGATTGCGCTACGATAGTCAGAACAGCTGCGACATCGGAGTGCATACCTTGGCGACCGATGTTACGAAAGTGGCCGACTTTTATGTGGAACGGCCGTGCAGGGATATTCGACTGTGGGATTCGCTTTTCACCGTCTTGAACATGGGCAGCGTGGTGCTATTTTCCCCGGAAGGTCCGCTAATCATCTCGAAGGCAACATCCGGAACTGGAATTCCGGAAGAGATGTTGAATTCCCTGGGTACGCCCGTCCAGGTGCATTCGGGTGAAGAGCTTCGCAGGATTGTCGAAGCATAATTAGCGTTTAGGGAGAATCGGCTTGAACCTGGAATTGACTGAAGACCAAAAGCTGCTGCAGAAGAGCGTGCGGGAATTCGCCGAGTCCGAAGTGCGGCCGCTGGCGAAAGAAAATGACGAAACGGGCCACTTTCCGCGCGAGCTTTTCCGCAAAGCCGCGGAACTCGGGCTAACGGGGGTGGCGTTCCCCGAAGCCGAGGGCGGGGCGGGTTTCGACCACATCGCGTACAGCATCGTCATCGAGGAGATTTCGCGCTGCTGCGCGTCTACTGGCGTCATTTTGAGCGTGCAGAATTCCCTCTTTTGCGATCCGATTCATCGCTACGGCACCGACGAGCAGAAAAAGAAATTTCTGCTTCCCTTCACGCGCGGCGAGAAAATCGGTTGCTATGCATTGACGGAGCCGCAGGCCGGGTCGAATGCGGCGGCGCTGCAAACGAAGGCTGTCAAGAAAGGTGAGACGTACGTCATCAACGGAACCAAGGCGTGGATCACCAATGGCGGCGTGGCCGACGCGGCGATCGTCTATACGAACACCGATCCTGCGAAAGGCGAAAAAGGGATTACGGCCATCGTAGTTGAGAAAGGCACGCCCGGCTTTAAAGTCGGTAAGGAAGAAAAGAAACTCGGCATCAACGCCACAGCTTGCAGCGAACTTGTGTTCACGGATTGCGTGGTGCCGGCGAGCAACCGCATTGGAAACGAAGGCGAAGGCTACAAGGTGGCGCTTTCGACGCTCGACGGAGGCCGTATTGGCATCGCCTCGCAAGCGGTCGGTATCGCGCAGGGTGCGTTTGAGGCGGCGCTGAAGTGGTCGCAGGAGCGCATGGCCTTCGGCCACCCCATCGCGCAATTTCAGGCTATCCAGTTCATGCTGGCCGACATGGCCACAGAGATTGACGCGGCACGGCTGCTGGTCCGCAAGGCGGCTTGGAAGCAGGACTCCGGCGGGCGCTTCAGCCAGGAAGCTGCGACTGCGAAACTTTTTGCCAGCGAGATGTCCACGCGCGTGGCGCACAAGGCGATTCAGATTCACGGTGGTTATGGTTACAGCAAGGAATATCCGGTCGAGCGAGCTTATCGCGACGCGCGCATCACGGAAATTTACGAGGGCACCAGCGAGATTCAGCGACTGGTAATTGCAGGTTGGCTTTTGAAATCATAGTTTCCCCCGACAACATCGCCCAAACGATCTGTAGGGGCAGAGCTTGCTCCGCCCGCCGCTGCGAGTGAGGGCGCTGCTCCCTTGGACAATCAAAGAGGGGCCTGGCAAGCCCGGCCCCTACGAGAGTCTCCTGGACAAGCGGCACGTGAAAACGCTCCGTAGTATCCTGACGAGGTGCTGGAACTTGACGCGGGGCTTGAATTTAATCCTGAAAAGGACGAGGGATTTTTCTCCCTGCTGCCGGAGCGGCCGGCGGTTTGCCTCATCGAGGCGCACGAGGAAAAAGCAGAGCCGCACCTGATTCGCACCGCCAACCTGCGACGCCGCTTGCAGCGCCTGCTCGGTCCACTCGATCCCACCAGCAAACGCCTAAACCTCCGGGAATTCGCGCGGCTGGTGCGATATCGCGTCACAAACTCTGCGTTCGAACAGTCGCTCACCTATTATCAAATCGCAAAGCAGCGCTTTCCGAAGCGGTACCGCGACCTGATGCGGCTGCGGCCGTCGCCGGTGCTGAAGATCAATTTGAAGAACGCCTACCCGCGGTGCTACGTGACCCGGCACATCGCGGTGAATGAGCAAGGTTTGCCCACCGGCGGAATTTACTACGGCCCGTTCCCCTCTCGCCGCGCCGCGCAAATTTACGCCGACAGTGTGCTGGATTTCTTCAAGGTGCGGCGTTGCCAGATCAAGATTCGCCGCGACCCGGCGTTTCCCGGCTGCCTCTACTCCGAAATGAAGATGTGCCTGGCGCCGTGTTTTGCGGGATGCACAAAGGAAGAGTACGACGTGGAAGTAAATCGCCTGGTGGGATTTCTGGAAACGGGCGGCGCATCGCTGCGGGCAACTTTCGAACAGGAACGGGAGCGCGCGAGCGAGGATCTTGATTTCGAGCGGGCCGCGGCAGTTCACAAGAAACTCGAAAAGCTGGACGATGCACTGCGGGCCGGGCCGGAAGTGGCGCGGCGGGTGCAAGACCTCGATGCGGTGATTCTGCAACGCATGGCCGAAGAGCAGACCATTGGCATTTTCGGCGTTCATGGCGGCCGGCTGGCGGCGCCGTATGCATTGCGATTCGGCGATACCAGCCAACCGCGCTCCGCGGAGGAAACCGTGCGCGATTATCTGGAAGCGATGATGATCGCGCCGCACACCGCGATCACTCCCCGGCAATCCGCGGCCGAATTGGGCGAGCATCTCCGCCTGCTGGCGCGCTGGTTTTATAGCAACCCCCGCGAGGGAGAGATTTTCTTTCGGGAAAAGGATTGGCCGTACCGGCGGATTTTGCGGGCGTGTTCGCGCCTGTTGGCTCCGCCGAAAGAAGAAGCCAACGAATTGAGCAAATAGAGGGACAATCAGAAGGCAAAGCAAAGGCTTCTCACAGAGTGCGCAGAGATGGAGCGCAGAGGTGACGGAGAAGAGAGGAAATTGAGATGAGCCAGGGTGCAACGCCGGAAGGCACGGAGCGGTACGCACAAAAATTCAAGGAGATCTCCGCCGAGGGCCATTTTCGAAAGGCGCAGGGGCTTACCGTCTCTTCCCTCGGTGTCGGCACGTATCTCGGCCAGCCGACGGACAGCATCGACGCAAGTTACGCCGCGGCTCTTGTCGAGGCAGGCATCGCGGGCTTCAACGTGTTCGATACGGCGATCAATTACCGCTTTCAGCGCAGCGAACGCAACGTTGGCACGGCGTTAAAAGTGCTGGCGAACAAGGGCCTGGCGCGCGATGAATTCGTCGTATGCACCAAGGGCGGCTACCTGACGCCCGACGGCGCGATGCCCGCCGACGCCAACCGCTATTTTTTTGACGAATACATCCAGCGCGGCGTGTTCACGGCGAAAGAAGTGGCGGGCGGTTGCCACTGCATGGCCACGCGCTTCCTGGAAAACCAGTTGAATCGCAGCCTGAAAAATCTGGGCGTCGGTTGCGTTGACGTCTACTACCTGCACAATCCGGAAACGCAACTCGGTGAAGTGCCGCGACCGGATTTCCTCAATCGCGTGCGCCAGGCGTTTGAGTTTCTCGAATCGGCTGTGACGGCAGGGAAAATCCAGTTTTACGGCATGGCAACGTGGAATGGGTTTCGCCAGGAAGCGAAGGCGGCCGATTCCCTGTTCCTCAGCGAACTTGTGAAAATCGCGCGGGATATTGCCGGAAACGCACACCATTTCCGTTTCGTGCAACTGCCCTACAACCTGGCAATGACCGAAGCCTTGACCCTGGGCAATCAGACGGTAGATGGCGTGACGCGCACGATGATGGAAGCGGCCGGCGACCTAGGCATCACGCTGGTCGCAAGCGCTGCGCTGCTGCAGGGGCAACTCTCACAGAATCTGCCGGCGTTTGTGGCGGAAGCGCTGGGCCTGCACAACGATCTGGAGCGCGCGCTGCAGTTTGCGCGTTCCTCACCGGGGATCGCAACTGCGCTGGTGGGAATGTCCCGGACATCGCACGTGGAAGCGAACGCAAAACTCGTCGGTATAAAACCGGCGGGCATCGATGAGTTCAGCAAACTTTTCGAGCGGGGCAACTCGGCCTAGCTGGACAGCAGTGCGGGATGCCGTTCCGTCAACCAGGCGGTGATGGCGGCATTATATTCGTCCAGATGGCCCGCGAAGAAGTGGTCGGCGTTTTCCACGACAACCAGGCGGTTTTCTCCAGTCAACACCGCGACAACCTCTTCCACTTTTTTTCTCGCACCAAATTTATCGTCGGCGCCATGAACGAATAGCTTCGGCTTTGGGCACTCCGCGAGAAAGGAAAAATCGTTGCTGCTCACTGGGATGCTGATCCCGATCAATTCACTCACGCGCGCATCGCGGCAGCCTGCGCGAAGGCCCACGACACTTCCGAAGCTGAAGCCGGCCAGCAGCAGCGGGATGCCCGGAAATTGTGCAGCCAGATAGTCGAGCGCCGCCTGCACGTCGCCTTGCTCGCCGCGTCCTTTGTCGTGCTCGCCCTCGCTTAAACCCGCGCCGCGAAAATTGAAACGGAGTACCGGGATTCCCAGCGCGTCCAGGGTTTTTGCTGCGTTATAAACCACCTTGTTGTGCATGGTTCCGCCGAACAGCGGGTGCGGATGGCAAACAACCGCTGCCAGCAAGGGCGAATCCGCGCGGGTGGGCGTCCAGAGGATCGCTTCCAGGCGGCCGGCGGGGCCTTCCAGGAACAGATTTTGTGAATTGTGAAGGGTCTGCATTTGAGAATTGGTCGACAAAAGTTTACCCGAAATGGAACTTTCTTCCGAATCTTGGGATGGTCCTAGTTCTAGGCCGCCCACTACGCCATTTGCTCGTACTAGTGCTAAATTGTGGCACTTTGACATTGCAGTTTGCTGCTCCCGATGCTAATTTCGCCACGTTCGGCAATCCAGGGGGCTGAATGAGCGATCTTTCCGACCGGCGTGAAGCCCGGCGTTTCTCGATGAATTTGCCAGTTCGTGTGCTTTTGAACGATGCGAATGGCCCGGAGCTTAAAGCCAACACGCGCGACGTCAGCTATCGCGGCCTGTATTTTGTCGTTGAGGCGCCCTTTGAAAAGGGCAGCGAGATCGATTTTATCCTGACACTTCCCCAACAGATTATTTCCGCGGGCGACGTACACATCCGCTGCCGCGGCCACGTGGTACGCGTCGAAACCGACGACCACGGCAAAACCGGGATCGCCGCCAAGATCGAAAAATACGAATTCATCCCCGCGAGAGCCTCCGCAGCATAGTTCCGCGTTTTCTTTTTCAGCGACAATCTGCCCCATGAGCCAGCCTGCTGAAAGTTGCCTGCATTTCTGACAAGCGCCGACATTCTTTCTCCTGCCGCTCTATTTCAAGCAATGTCCAATACTGAACTGTACGCGCCGCTCGCAGCCTCCATGCTGTAGCTCGGATTTCACAAAGCTGGCTTCGGTCAAGCATCTTGTAGAGTCGGCAACTTTGCACTTTCTGTGCTGCGCTTTGAGGAGGTATCCCCATGAAAGCGACTGAGAACATTCCGATCAAGAACCGTGAGGAATTGAAAAACAAGCGGAAGTTGCTCTTCAAGCTGTTTTTGAATAACCCCATGCATACCAGCCTGGCCGTGGAAATCAAGGCCCTGGACGACCAACTCGCCGATTGGACGCAAACCGTTGGCGTGGGCGTGAGCGAGGCGAAAGCCAGTTCGACGCACTTTCAGTAGCACCCGCACTTAAATCTGTGAGGATGCGGTTGGAGAATCCCCCCTTGTGCGCCGCGACAGTTTTTGAATCCGCTGCCCAGTAATGTCGCTTTTGTTGATTGTGCAGTCTCGGCCCCATTCTGAAATCAGTGGATCGAAACTCTCAACTCCCTATCCCCTGAACAACTGAATCGAATGTGGCCGACCGGAAATTTCCGGGCGAGATTCCCCACTCGGTTTGCGCGTAGAATAGGGGCTTAGCATGGGGTACAGATGGGCTGAGGAAGCCCAGGGGAGGGTTATGTATCACTACAACCCGAAAATTGCTTTGGAAGAGTTGCAGGAGGAGGCGGTGTTGCCGCATCCGGTGAAGCTGCGCGACATGATTCTGCGCAACCAACTGGGGCCGCAGGATGCGCAATTGCTGAACCACGACTTCCAGGAATATCTGACGCGCTTCGGCGAATTGCAGAAAATCGCCGGCGGCATCCTGGACAGGCTGGCGAACGGACAGAGGAAGACGGCCTGACGGCGCCGATTAATGAAACTATCCCTTTCGCTGAACCGGAGGCCGCGCGTTCTGATCCTATCCGCTTCCTCCGGCGCGGGCCACGTGCGGGCCGCGCAGGCGCTCGAAAAAGCGTTCCGCGCGCTGGGTGATTGCGAAGTAGAGCACATTGACGCGCTCCAGCACGTCACCAGACTCTTCCAACGCCTCTACGACAAAGCCTACATCCGCATGGTGCGCCGCGCGCCGGACCTGATGGGCCTGCTCTACGAACAGACCGACAAGCCCTGGCGTCATCCGCGCGAACGACTGGTGATGGATCGCCTGAACACCCAGCCGATGATCCGCCTGTTGAAGAAGATTCAGCCGGACCTGTGCGTGGCCACGCATTTTCTTCCCGCCGAAATCCTGGCATGGCTGATCGCGAAAAAGAAGTTGCAAGCGCGGCACGCCATCGTGGTGACGGATTACGATGTCCACGCCCTATGGCTGTGCCGCACCGTGGACCGATACTATGTGGCGATGCAGGAGTCGCTCGAATACCTGGCCAGCGTCGGCGTGCCCCGAGAAAAGTTGCACGTCACGGGCATTCCCATCGATCCTCTTTTCGAAAATTCCGTCAGTGCCGCCGACGCGCGGAAGAAGCTGGGGCTGGCAGCGAGCGATCCGGTTTTGCTTCTCTCTGCCGGGGGGTACGGCGTCGGGCCGCTGGAGCAACTTGTGAAAGACTTGTTGGCGCTGCAGCGGCCGTGGCAGATCGTGGCCATCGCCGGAAAATCGGAGCCATTGAAGAAATGGCTCGAAGCGCTTAGCAAGGGCGCGGGGAAAACACCGTCGGGCCAGTCGCGTCTGGTTCCGGTTGGTTTCACAACCGAGATGGATCAATACATGGCCGCCGGGGACCTGCTGATTGGCAAAGCAGGCGGATTGACGACCTCGGAAGCCCTGGCGCGCGAACTGCCCATGGCTCTCGTCGAGCCGATACCGGGGCAGGAGGAACGCAACGCCGATCATCTGCTGGAAGCCGGCGCTGCGATCCGCTGCAACAATCTTCCCGCCGCCGCCTGGAAAATCGCGAGACTGTTTGACCAGCCGGAAAAATTGCGCGCGATGAAACAAGCGGCGCGATCCATGGCGCATCCCGAAGCCGCGCGCGTGATCGCCCAGGATGCGCTCGGGCTGTTACACTAGAATTTCGCATTGTTTGGGGCATCGCGAAACGAGCTGACCCTTCGAGCTTATGAAACGCAACACACTGCTGATTGATGCGGACGACACGCTGTGGGAAAACAATGTTTTCTTCGAAAAGCTCATCGAGGATTTCATCACCCTGGTCGAGCCCTGCGGCTATAGCCGCGCCTACATCCGGCACATCCTGAACGAAACCGAACGCAAGAACATCCGCCAGTACGGTTACGGAGTGCGCAGCTTCGGCCGCTCCCTCGAAGAAACGTATCTGAAGCTGGCCGACCAGATGGCCAAGCGGGAAACATTGGCGCAGATTCACGTGCGAGTCGTCGAGTTGGAGCGCACCCCGCCGAAAATTCTGGATGGCGTGCCGGAAACGCTGGCGTATCTGACCGCGCGCCACCGGCTGATTCTCTTCACTAAGGGCGAGCCCGCAGAACAGGCCGCGAAAGTAGAGCGCTCCGGCCTGCAGGGTTTTTTCGAAGCGATCGAAATCGTCGGTGAGAAAGATTCCAAAACATACCAGGTGCTGGTGAACAAGCACAAAATCGTGAAAACGCAGGGCTGGATGATCGGCAACAGCCCGCGCAGCGACATCAACCCCGCGATGCAAGCCGGCCTGAATGCCGTCTACATTCCGCACGTGAACACGTGGCAGTTGGAACACGAGCCGGTGGTGGCGGGCTCGGGAAAACTGGTTATCCTGCCGGCCTTCCGGGAATTACGCAACCACTTTTGATGTAACTTTCCGCGATTTCGATGAATCCGAATTGCAGGACAATTCCAAAATGACGAATGAACAAAACTGGCCGAAGGTTGCTGTCGTCGGCGCGGGCGCAGTCGGCGGATATTTCGGCGGGCTGCTGGCGCGTTCCGGCGTTCCGGTGACGATGATCGGACGTCCGGCGTTTGTCGCAGCGGTGCAGAAAACCGGGTTGCGTCTGGATACGATGCAATTTCAGGAGACGGTTCATCCCTCGGCCTCAACGGAACTCTCCGCTACGGCTGGAGCGGATTACATTTTGTTTTGCGTGAAGACAACCGACACGGCCGCGGTGTCAAAAGAATTGGCCAGGCATATTTCCCCCTCCACCGTTGTGCTGAGCCTGCAAAACGGCGTTAACAACGCGGAGGAAATTCGGAAAACCTCAGGCATCGAAGCGATCTCTACCGTAGTTTACGTCGCCGCGTCGGCCCCCGAACCCGGCACTGTGAAGCACCTCGGCCGCGGCGACCTGGTAATCGGGCCGCACTCGCCCAAGGTGGATGCGACCGCGGACTTCTTTTCGCACGCCAAACTTCCCTGCCGCGTTTCCGACAACATCGAAGGCGAATTGTGGACCAAGCTGGTGTGGAACTGCGCGCTCAACGCCGTCTCCGGCCTCGGCCGCGTGACCTATGGTGAAATCATCGCCAGCGAAGACGCCAAGAGCGTGGTGGAAGCTGTTGTTTACGAAGTGCTGGCCGTCGCAAAGAAAAAAGGAATTCAGCCTCCGGGGCTCGAAGATCCGCAGGCAGCGATTGCAGGAGCTTTCTTAATTGGCAAGCAGATGAGCGGCACGCGCTCTTCCACGGCGCAGGACATGGCCCGCAGCAAGCGCACGGAGATTGATTCGCTGAACGGCTACATCGCCAGGCTCGGCGCGGAATTGGGCGTTCCTGTACCCGTGAATCACACGCTGTACACACTGGTGAAATTGCAGGAAGCGAATTTCTGAGTTGCATTCCTCATTAGTTAAATCGCGCTCACAAATTGTCATCCTGAGGCTATCCGACGAGGATAGCCGAAGGACCTCAACGTTAAAATTCTGCATGACGTGAACGTTGAGATCCTTCGAGGCGCAAACGGCGCGCCTCTCAGGATGACAAGTTTCGGCTTTGGTCAAAGAGTGGACGAGTTGATGCACCCAGCGGGATGGGGGCAGAGAATGGACGCAGCGGCTACCGTTACTGGCGGGGCGGGGCGTGGAACGGAATGTGCACGATGGCTTCCAGGTCGACGGGTTGTCCTTCGCGTGTGGCCGGTTCGAATTTCCACTCCTTGAAGGCGTCCATCGCGTTGGCGTTCAGGCGCTCATCCACGCCGCGCACCAGCTGAATGCTGTCCACGGTGCCGTTCTGCCGGATCACGCCGTAGAGAATCACTTCCCCTTCGATGCGGTCCTCAACCATTGTGGACGGATACTTCGGGTCCACCTTGTGCACTGGCACAGGCGCGGCAACGTTACCCGCGTGGCTTGCGGCCCCGGGTAGATGCAGCTCCGAAAAATGAATAATCCAGCTGCCTGTGGCGCTGTTGAAGTTCGGCATGTTGACGTTCATCGAGTACACGCGCCGCCGCGAAAAAATCTGTTCCGGCGGCGAGCCTGGCGGCAGCAAAGCAAAATTCGGCGGCCCCGTCCGCACCGGCTCATCTTCCACAGGAGTATTCGGGTCCGGGCGCTTGATGTAAGCCTGCGGCTTGGCCATGCTGAATTTTCCGACTCCGCCAAGCCCCGACACGCTCGAGTTGGGTTTTGGATTTCCGCCGCTGATCACGATGCCGGTTGCATTCGATCCGCCAGCGCTATTGCTGGCCATCTCCGCAGTTCCACCATTCGAAGCGGAAGGCGCCGCTGAACCACCTGGCACACCGGGCTTTTTGCCCTCGGGTGAAATCGCCACGCGTGCCGACAAATTTCCATCCGGCACGGGCACAACCGGCGCGGGCGGTGCAGGCGAAGCAGAGAGAGCGATCAACGTCCCCGTCGAGCCTGTCGGCGCATTCGACGCCGAGGGCGCAACTTCGGGCGCGGCGGCCAGTTCGCCATCCTGTTTGCGCGCGCCGAGTCGCGGCGTGGAGCCCGCGTTAATTTCAAGTTTCGGTTTTGCGGGGCCACTTTGCTGGGCCATCAAACTGACTTCCGCGGGCCTCGGCTCCAGATTCGGCAAATCCGGCGAGGGAACATCCGTTGTCGCGACGGTCTTTTTCGTCTTCGGGCGAAGCTTCCTGAGCGCCTGCTCGCTAATCTCGAGGCGGGGCCGCGGGGGCGCGGGCACCGAAGCCAGATGCACCACGTTGGGCATATCCGGCAAAATCTTTGGCGCTTCCAGTGGTGCCGCGGGATTCACAAGAGTTTGCCGCGGATGCGTGGGCCGCGAAGGATCGGTGAAGATGCGCTGCCGGGGATGAAACGCGTCGGCGCCTTTCGCGGGCGGCGGCTCGGCGGGAGCTTTGGCGCGCGGCGTGGCTTTCTTTTCGCGCGGCATGTTGAGCAGCGGAAGATCGTCAATCGGCCCGGACCAGGTCAGCTGCGTATTGTCGAAAGCGGGATTGCGTTTTGCCGACACCGGCAAATCCGGCCAGGGAATCAGCAGCAAGAGAATCTGGAGAAGCGCCGCCAGCAGGATCGCGCGGCGAGGCGCGGGATGTTCCACACGGCAATCGCGAAGGACGTAGACGAGCGGCACCCCGCCCGTCAGGCGAGTGCGCTCGAAAAACACCGGGATGTTGCTGAAAAAATTCTGGTGGAAGCTGCCCCAGGCGACGTCCAGCTTCGGCTCCAGCGTGCCGGGCAAAACGATATGCGGCGGATAAGGCTCCGCCTGGCCGAGCAAATCATTTCGATTAACCTGGTACCTCTTGCCCATAAACCTCGAATTCTATCGTGCCTTGCGCAGCCTCGCCGTTTGCTTATGGTCCATCAAATGACTCTGAGATAGATGAACAGGGCCGAGCTAAGGTTTACTCGGAGCGGGGCCTCTCCGGCAGACTGGGGGGACGAAACCTGTAAAAACTGAGTGCCGCGTCGCCCTGGCGCAGAACGCGGACTCGTTCGAGCTTACCAAAGGTTTCGGGAAGGTCAAGCGAGCGTTGGTGTTCGGCGATAACCACTGCGTTTTCAGTGAGCAAATTCGCGCCGCCCAAAAAAGCAAGCACGGTTTTGTACGCTTCCGCTTCGGCGTATGGCGGATCGAGGAAAAGAATATCAATGACGCCATTTGAAGCTGCTGGTTCTTTGGCGAGACGCTCAAGCGCTTTCAGCGCATCCGACGCCACGACTCGCGCGCCCGTTCGAATGTCCAACACTTCCAGATTTTTCTTGATGAGCGCAGCCGTGGGCGGATGCTTCTCCACGAAAATCGCTTCGCGCGCACCGCGGCTGAGCGCTTCGATGCCCACCGCACCAGTGCCGGCGAATAAATCCATAAACCGCGCGTCCACTACCAATCCGCCAAGGATATTGAACAGGGTTTCCCGCAGCTTGTCGCTGGTCGGGCGCAGCGCCATACCCTTGATGCTTTTCAACTGACGGCTGCGAAATTTTCCAGCGATGATGCGCATAAGCGGCGGACCTTATCCGATCCGCGCCAGATGATAGCGGCGCTGCCACTGCGGGGGCAGAAGCCGCAGCATATGTTGCAGGGATTCTTTCTGTGCAGGCTCCTCAACCAGCAAAAACGCCTCTTTTCTGGCACGCTCGAGCAGTTCGCGATCGCGCAAAGGATTCGCCACATGAAAACCAAGTTCGCCGGATTGCCGCGTGCCGAAGAATTCTCCCGGCCCGCGGATCAGCAAATCGGTTTCGGCAATTTCGAATCCGTTCGTGGTGCGCACCATTGTTTCCAGGCGTGCGCGCCCGTCGTCGGTCATGCGCCCCGGCGCCACCAGGATGCAGTGTGATTTCTGCGCGCCGCGGCCGATACGCCCGCGAAGTTGGTGGAGTTGCGCCAGACCGAAGCGTTCCGCATGTTCGATCACCATCACTGTGGCGTTCGACACATCCACGCCGACTTCGATCACCGTGGTCGCCACCAGAATCTGCACTTCGTTCCGGCGGAAGCGCTGCATTACGTCGTCTTTTTCTTCGCTGGACATCCGTCCGTGCAGCAGTCCCACTTTCAATTTCGGAAATACATCGCGCGAAAGCCGCTCATACTCTTCCATCGCGGCCTTCAGCTCCAGTTTCGATTCCTCGATCACCGGATAGACGATGTAGCCCTGGTGTCCGGCCTCGACTTCACGCCGCAGAGATTCCCAGACGCCGGGAAGATGTTTTTCCGTGGTCATGCGCGTTTCAACCGGCGTGCGTCCCGGAGGCAGTTCGTCGAGGACGGAAACGTCGAGATCGCCGTAAAGTGTAAGCGAGAGGGTGCGGGGAATCGGCGTGGCGGTCAGCACCAGCACGTGCGGCGCGAAGCCAGTCTTCGCGGCTTTGTCCATCAGCCGTTTGCGTTGAAGCACACCGAAGCGGTGCTGCTCGTCAATGGCCACGAATCCGAGCCGCGCGAATTCCACTTCGTCCTCAATCAGTGCGTGTGTCCCAATCACCAGGCGCGCTTCGCCTGTTCGAATTCGTTCGCGAGCCGCGGCCTTCTCCGCCGGTTTCAAGCCGCTAATCAGAAGCTCCGCTGTGTATCCGCCGGGCGCCAGAATGCGCCGCGCCGAAAGAAAATGCTGCACCGCCAAAATTTCCGTGGGCGCCATCAACGCGGCCTGGCAACCGTTCTCCATGGCGATCACCGCCGCCTGCATCGCCACAATCGTTTTCCCGCTACCGACGTCGCCTTGCAGCAGACGATTCATCGGCACGGGTTTTTCCAGGTCGGCGGCGATTTCGGCCAGCACGCGTTTTTGCGCTCCCGTCGGCTTGAATGGCAGAATGCGCTTCAACGCCTCGCGCACTTTGTCTTCCCGTACGCGAAACGCGATGGCGTTTTCCTTGCGCTGCGCCTTGCGTCCCAGTGCCATGCTCAGCTGGTAGAGGAAAAACTCCTCGAAGATCAGCCTCTGCTGCGCGGGCGACCGGAAGAGATTCAGCGCTTCCAGCGATTCCTCCGCTGGAGGGAAATGCGTGCGGATCAACGCCTCGCGCCGCGAAGGGTAGTGAAGCTTTTCCCGCAGCTCAGCCGGCAAGACATCAGGAATATTCGAATCCAGATTCTGCAGCGTGCTGTAAATCGCGCGTCGAATCATCCGCGAGCCGAACGTGCCGACGGCCTCATAAATCGGCACGATGCGCCCCATCTCCGTAGAGTCCACCTCCTCACTGCTCAGCACTTCGATTTGCGGATTCACCATCTCGCGGCGGGCCGGGCGCAGTTTGTCGATCTCCACCTTGCCGTGCAGGATCAACTGCTGGCCGGGCTTCAGGCGGTCTTCCAGATAGCCGCCATGAAAAAATTTGCAGGGCAGCGAGCCGGTGTCGTCCTGCACCAGCAGGTGATAGATCGCGTCGCGGCCATACATTCCGCGCACCGCCTGCCCGCTCATCACGCGAGCGCGCAGCGTGTAGGTGCCACCGGGCTGAACATCTTTAACCCTGGAAAAATGGATACGGTCCTCGTAGCGGAACGGCAGGTAATTCAGAAGATCTTCGAGAGTGTGAATCCCGCGCTTCGCAAGAAGTTCGGCGCGATTTGGACCGACTCCTTTGACCATGCGCACTTCGGTTTGCAGGCTGATGGGCATCCTTCCTTCTTTATATCATTCCCGCCTAAGCTTCGCTTTTCGTGAAACTTGCGCCATCGGCATGCGTATCGTTAGAGTGGCTGTCGCAGTGTGTTTTGTCTCAGGAGGCTGCCTTGCCGGATGCACGATTAACAGTGTCGGAAAAGCGCGCGCTCATATTGTGGATCCTTTGCGGCGCGCTGGGCCTGCTGTTCGCGCAACGCTATTTCTTTCGCGCCTTCCCCGAAGCCTCTATCGATTTCAAAGTGTCCCAGAACGAAGCCGAAACTCGCGCCAAAAAATTCCTTGGGGATCTGGGAGAAAACGTAAACGATTACAAATCGTCAGTCGTGTTCGAGGTGGACGACAACGCGAAAACGTATCTGGAGCGCGAACTAGGGCTGCA
>Ga0210406_10001930_pt1 | contig 24275 bp, 16 predicted proteins | sample IncBWC30MmetaG_FD_155454 | JGI IMG/M metagenome (GOLD analysis project Ga0210406, IMG submission 155454) | Forest soil microbial communities from Barre Woods Harvard Forest LTER site, Petersham, Massachusetts, United States - Inc-BW-C-30-M | ecosystem: Environmental > Terrestrial > Soil >...
GTGTTTTGAAGGAACTGGCGGAGAGGGAGGGATTCGAACCCTCGGTACAGGTGTTAGCCCGTACAACGGTTTAGCAAACCGCCGCATTCGGCCACTCTGCCACCTCTCCGGCGTGTGCGGAGCTACAGTTTATCACGGTGGGTTTGAGTGCGGTTACCGCTTCAATCATAAGCGTTTGATTCGCTTCGGGCCTCAATTCACCCAGCTGTTTTCTTCTGTTCCTGAACGTCCTTTTTTGGCGTTTCTGGGGAGCAATCTAGAGTTTTCGATAGCGGAAAGCGTCTCGGAACGCTTCTTCATGGATGGTTGCGGTCGCTTCGAGTGTGGCGGCTTGATGTAGTGCTTCCGCGTCACAGCGTTGGAGGAACTCTCAGAAACGGCTTTTGGACTGCACTAGGACTCAGACGACGTTCGACTGCCCTCTGGTTGGTTTGCTCCAAGTTGCCACAGGATCCGTCCCAAAATCGTGGTCACGATTCCGGAGCGACTGGACACACCCATCTTGATCGAAGCCATACGCAGAAAGGCCTTGACAGTATTCGCGCTAATTTCCATGCTTTTCGCCATTTCTTTATTGCTGAAACCTTGCAGCAAAAGTCCCACGGCTTGTTGCTCTCGCCGGGTAAGGTGGAATTGTCGAGAGACTTGGGACAGGGCAAGAGGTCCGGATATTCCTCGCTCCAGCACAATCAGAGTCGCACTGCCGCCGCCGGAACCTCGCCCATTATTGTTTAGTCCATACGCGCGACAGAAGTAGATCCGGCGTCCAGACTTGAATTTCATAAAAGGAGCGTGGTTCCCGTTCGTCGGCAAGTTTTGAACGCTAATAAGCCTCGGACGGACGTTCTTGTGGAATGCGTCGGCGAAACTCTGCGACGACGGTCCCGGATAGCTCAGAATTGCGAGCGCTTCCTCATTGGCAAAAATAGGTTTTAGAGATGCGTCCGCCACGAGAAGTCCCAATCCTGCTGGCCACGCAGTAAACGTGTCACTATCTTTGGGCAACCGCGAATTCGACCCGTTTGATTCCGACGTCGGCATGATGCTCCCGTTTTACGAAGGCCTTCTTGGCATCCCAAGCCCACAGACACAAGCCATCGGCCCAGGTCGTTCCCGAAGTAGAAGGCATGGAACACGGTGCAAGTCACAAGACTGCAAGTTTATTCAAAAACGATGCTGTCCGCGGTGCGGAGAGCATCTTTTCTAGTCAATATCGACCTAGTGGCACTATTGTGCTGTGCCGGTTAACGGTGTCGATGTCTGCGTGCCGGCAGCATCAGTGATAGTGAGTGTTGCTGGGCCCTTCGCACCCACGGTGTCCGTCGTGGGTGGCCGGAACTGCACTGTAACAGCGCAGGATGCGCCAGGTGCCAGGGTTGTCTGACCCAGCAACTGGCCACCACCCGCCGGTCCGCAGGTCGACGTTACTCGCACCACCGGGAAGTCCGCCGCGTCCGTGCCGGAAATTGCACCCTGAGTGATTCCTGTCAGAGTTACATTTCCCGTGTTAGTAAGCCTGAACAGTTGTGTTGGAGCAGCGAAAGCACTGACGCCTCTCGCCGAACTTCCGAAGTTGCGCGATGTGGGAGACAGAGAAGCACCCACTACAGGCGCTACCCCAGTACCAGTGAGGCTGACCGGCGACCCGGCCACCACAGCATTGGCTGTGATGGTAAGCGTTCCCGAGAAGGCCCCCAGCGCGTTTGGCGAGAAGACAACGTTGATGGTGCAGGTCCCCGGTGTCAGGGTTGTGCCACAAGTGCCGCCCGACAGCCCCGACGGACGCGAGAATCCCGGCGAGAAAGCGAGTGTAATCCCGGTCAGGTTTGCGTTGCCGGTGTTGCGCATCGTAAGAGTCCGAGGTGCGCTGGAGGTGACAGTAGTGCTGACACCCACGTTTCCGAAGTTGAGTGGACCACCCGTAACACTCGCGTTCGGTGCTGCTGCCGCTCCTGCAAATTCAACGGCTCCAATATCGAATCCAGCACCTTGCGGTCGAGGGTTACCGAAGAAATCGTGATTCGGCGCCCCTGTCGCGGACCCGACATTGAGGGCAGGTGAAGTCGCCCCGATCGCGTAGTTCCCAAGCGGAGTTGCACTGGGAACCGCACTCGAAAGATTGAACAGCGACAGCGGACCGTAAACCATGTTGACCCAGTTATTGCCTTCATCCACGGTCGCCGCGGCAGTCAGGTTAAAGATCGGATTGGGCATGGTCGCGTCCGAGATGCCCGGAGGTACCACATAGCCCAAGCCACCGTTTTCGGGCGGAACTCTCGATCCGTTACAGTACTGCGCGATCACGGGGCTGGTGCCGGGTGCCAGGTTGCCGTTGCCCGTGTAACCTCCGCTCAGACTAGTCAGGATTGAATTGAAGGGTCCCAGCGTGAATCCCGAGCTGTGGTTCACCGGTCCCGTATCGCCACGAATACCGATATCCCAGTAGCTCGCTCCACTGACACACTGCCCGGTCGTCGTCTGGCTGAGCGTCGGAACCAGGGTTACCAGATTCTGCTGGCTGAGGAACCCCGTACCCAGACCACCGACGCTAATGTTGAATGCCCGGTTCTGCCAGAACAGATTGTTCTCGAGGACGGGATACGACACTGTCGCGCAATTTGGATGGCCGACTGGGCATGTGATTCCCCCGCCGGGCAAGGATCCAAGAAGGTTTGCTGTGTGTCCTGAACTCGACAGTCCTGCGGGTTGACGGCTGGTACACACGGCGTTGCCCGCGCTCGGAGTGCAGTTCGGTGCGCCAGCACTGGTTAGGGGGGCACCAATCGCGTTAAACAGCACTCCTGCTGACGCGGTGGTGTCATTCGAAGCCACCGTGTTGTTGATGACATTCACCTTCACCGCATCCTGGAGAGCGATTCCACCCCCGTCCCAACCGGCCACATTGTTCGCGATGATGTTGTTGGTGACTGACACCGCGTACCACTGGTCCGGAATCGTGGGGAAGCGTCCAATTTCAGTACCGTTGACAGTTTGCAGACGAATGCCGCCACCACTGCCGCTCTCGGCAGTGTTTCCTAAAATCAGATTGCTGTCGATCACCAGCCCTGGTCCGGTGCCGTCGCTAAGTCCAGGCGCACAATCCACGTCGGTGACCGAACCGCACTCTGCAACACCTGACCCCTGGGGACCGGGACCATCCGGCGCCGCACCAAGCACAGCGATGCCCCCTCCATGTGTGGGAATCGTCGGATTGGTGCTCTGGTTGAACAGAATCTGGTTGTGCGAAATGTCCCCGTTGTACATGAACCCTAACTGCATCACGCCCCCACCGTCGCCTGAGCTCAAATTGCCGCAGACCCAGTTGTAATTGAAGTGGTAATAGTCGGATCCGGTACTGAGCGTGACTCCACCCGCTCCCGCCGGAGTGCTCGAAAACAGTTCGTCGCCATAGGAAGCGTTGCTACTGATCGCGTTGTGATGTACGTGCACATTCAAGTTGTAACAATATGGCAACTGTTGCCCCGGCACTGTTCCCGGAGGCGAGACTACCTGGTCGTAGCCATAGGGTGTGGTGTTGGTGGCGATAACGGCTCCAGGCAGACATGTCCACGGCTGCTGGTCGAACCCAGCCAGAGTCCCTCCGTTGAAGCCAAGCGGGTCGCCGCCATTGCCCGACAATAGCGCGTCTGGTGCTTCACCTTGCCCAATGTTGATACCGCCAGACAACGTTCCGGCATTGCTGTAAATGCGGTCGTTGGAGATTTCCAGGTTATGTCCCCAGGCGTGAACGAAAATACCGCCGCCCCCCTGGGAACTGTTGGTGACACTGATACCGTCGATGCGCGAAGGATTACATTGGAAATTACTGGGATAGTCATTGCAATCCTTGGCGCTGTTGGTGAGTTCGATGGTAGGCACAGGCATCTGGCTCTCGTGCGCGAAGAACGATCCGGCGGCGTTGTCGGCTCCGGTCCCGAACACATCAACTCCGGGCGGGAATCTGACTCCTTTCGCCAACACCGTAATACCAGCTCCTTCATAGGCTCCCATCAATGACGGCTCCAGTAATTGCTCCGCCAGGTTGCCGTTCACCGTGGTGTCCCAGCCAACAATGCCTTCCAAGGGCAGCCGATCTACCTGGGGATTGTTGGGCCCTCCCGTAAAGCCCGTCCAGCCTCCGCACTGAGTTTGCCCGCTCGGATCGTAGACATTCAAAGGTTCGAACCCTCCGCCTCCAGGAAGGGGAACGAGATTGCCCATGGTGCTGTATGGCTGACCATTGAGCGCCAATCCAAACAGGCAATTGACGCGCTTGCGCCAGGCATCCAACTTGCCGGACGGATGGGTGTTCGCATTGATCACTACCGAGCCCGCACCCACACCCTGCAGCCGAACTGGCTTCCACATGAGCACCATTTCGTAGTACGTGCCCGGGCCCACGATGATCAGGTCGCCCGGAACTGCCGCGTCGATGGCTCCCTGAATCGCGTTGTTGGCGAGATTCTCTCCGTTGACGTAGCTCGGCGGCTTGCCACCGATGGTGACGGTTACGCTGTCAACCGACTTCATTCCATTGCCTGAGGTGATGACCAATTCCCCGCACTCGGTTGCCGTGGCCACGCCCGCCTGTTGTATCGTGCAAGTCGACGCCGCTCCCAACTCTGGCATTGTGACTTGGATGGCGGTATCACTCCACGAGCTCACGGGGGCATTGACACCCGCAATCGTTACCGATCCGGTTCCTTGAGTCGGACCGAAACCATAGTGGCGCGTAAGGAATTTCTGGTTGAACGGCGCCGTAGTGGCCGAGGGTCCGGAATATGCATAGTTCGACACCTGCAAGCCAGTATTCGCAATTGTGCCTGCGGTCGTTTGTGTCGCCCCGAGTGCCGTGATGGTTAAGGTGTGACCCACCGCACTCACCCAGGGTCCGGCACCACCGCTGATCGAGTCGCCGGTAACGGCAGCGATTGCCGGGGTTGCATCCGGGTAAGCACAATCCGGCGGGTTGTAGCCTTCCGCGAACGCCGAGGTCGGCACCACGGGCGTATCCATGTATTGAGTCTGTCCCGGCATAAACGGAATTTCGTAACAGAATTGGCTGTAGCTCGGGTTGTACAGCGGATCGGTCACCAGCGGACTGGTCAAATCGAGCGGGTTCGTATGGATCGGGCCCGGATCGTTCATGCACGTTACCATCATCGTGGGCGCGTACCCGGTCGGATTCGGTGGGTTGACTTCCCAGGTTGAGTAGCTCAACCCGTTGAAGAATCCCCACTGGTCGCTGTAGGTGCGGGAAACTTCGTAACCGCTGAAATCCTTTATTGAGATGGGAAGATTGGGAACGGCAAATTTCTCACCAAATTGTGGCGAGAACGGATCGAACTCCGAAGAAAAGTCATCGGTGATGATGCCGGTGTAGTGGGCAGCGACGTGGGCCGAGGTGAAGACCCAGAACTTGGCAAGCGCTGCGCTCTGATCCTCGAGCGTCACTTCCTTGCGGTCGCAAAGGTGACGAGACGCCCCTGCGAATGGCGCTACTTCGCCCGATTGCGGGAACAAGCTGATGTAATCGGGGACAATCCGCAGTGCACCCACGCACGGCCAGAAGGTCTCGACGCTTCCCGTGTCTCCTTCATGCCGCGGGGTGGCTCCAAGATCCTGAGTAGGATTCTGCGGGTTGTTGGCGTTATAGGTGCCTCTGAGGGCCGCCTGGTCGGGCAGAATAAAGATCGACCCCAAGCCTCCAAACTGTTGTGTAACCGGTGCGATATAGTTATCGCCGATCAGAATGTTCTTGTCTTCTTCCTTCACCAGTTCGTAGCCGGGTGGCACGATCATTTCGACCACGTACTTGCCGGCGGGCAGCATCGGGGTACCGTCAGTCGGATTGATAACGCAAATGGTGCAGTTTGTTCCGGGACGCGATCCTGACGTACCGGCGGTTGACCCGAACCCTGTCGGTACACCGGTATTCGGGTTTCTCCCAATGATGCTGGGGAACTGGTACATACCGTCATAGGGCGCCGGCTGCACCTGGTTGAACATCAGCATTCCGTCATAGCACTTGAACTGACTGTTGTTCGGCAGGGGAGTGTTGGGGTTCAGCCACTGCCTGCTGTTCCGCAACGTATAGAAGAAGAGACTTCCATTACCGGCGGTCTCCTGTCCCGGGCAGTTCATGTTAGGAACACCGTTCGAGCGGAATCCCTGTGCCCAATCATCCCAGCTGCTGGTCTTGGTGGTGTCCACCATCTTCAGCGTCTGGGTTCCGTCGGTCGCGGTAAGCTCTTGATACAAGTTGATGGTCACACCCGGCACATCTGGCGTCCAACTGGTGTGGATGAGGAGCGCAGGGTCATCGAAGGGCCGCGTCGACGCGTAAATAACTTCACCGTGAATGCCGCCGGTTTCCCCGACCGCATATGGCTTCTTGCCAAATTCGATGAACGAGTACTGCCCCAGAAAACCTTGCCATCCCTCGGTGGTCACCCAAGGCGGGTCGATTCGGCCCGTGGAGGGGCTGGCGGCACTGCTGGCTGGACCGTTTGCGATCGAAAATCCCTGACAGTCAGCATTGTCGCAGTAGACCGCACCCGGTACGCGTAGGTTAACCGGAAGGTGCGCAGTGGCCGACTCTCGCGTGCCCGCGAGGTTCGCAGCAATGTTGGAACAGGGTGGCGCGGGAGTGAAACCTTGCGGCGTTGTGCAGTCCGCCGGCCCACCCGCGTCATAAACAACGTGAACACCAGTCTGTTTATAGCGTGTCGTATCCGCCTCGACTACGTACCAATTGAACAGTGGAAAGATTTCATTCCATCCTGCGAAGCCGTTCAAGTCGGTATTGTTGAAATTGGAATAACTGCCGTCCCGGAACCTGACATTAGTTGGGAGCAGTGTCAGACCGGGCTCCGTGGGGTTCCCCTGCGCATCGACATTGGAGACGCCGTCACCGTTGAGGTCGAAGAAAGTCCGCGTCGCAAGATTCGTGTGCCATTGCTGCTGCGGAATGTCTCCCATGTTGACGCCGCTACCTGTCAGCCTCACTGGCGTCGAAAGACCGTCGACAATCTGGTCGTTCCATTGATCAAAAACCGTTACTCTCCAGTCGCCATTGGGAATGCCGCCGATGCTAAAGGTCCCATCGGAATTGCACTTGGTGAATGCAAAATCTTCGCCGTCCGGATCGCCTATGGTTACATAACACTGGGTAAAACTCAGGGCATCGTGCGAACCGCTGCTGAACAGTCTCTGGTCCGGCGAGCGGCTGACGCGCATATCGGTGATTGTGCCCGTGACCGTATTGGTGCCACCGGCAGGTTTACGAGCGTTAATGATGGCCGGATTCGCGAAGCCGACCAGGACGTGGAATCCAGCCGGCCCGAACTCCTGGAAGTAAGATGGTCCGCCGACCTTGATGAAAGCATCGTGCGCCTTCTGTCCGTCCAAGGTGTTGGTTTGCAGCCATTCTTCTCCTCGCGCAATTCGGTCTGCTCCCGGCGTCGCGACTACGCCGTATCTGCCAGGCATCATATTGGCAACGATCGCCTGACCTGCGAGGGATGACATGGTTAAGCCATCCGACTCAAACGTGGGACAAGTGACAATCATTCCCACGACACCGTCGGTCGACTTGGAGATGGGACATGCGTCCATGCCCGTCGCCGGATCGATCGTGCCCGCCAAGCTGTTCGACAGCGGCATATTGAACATGTCGTACGTCATTTGTCCGGTCGCATCGCCCGTACCACCGGCATCATCGAACAGTGTGATCTCGAACCCCGACAAGCCCGGTTCGTTCGTTGCTAAGACGTCGATTCCTCCACCGGCGTCATGTTCACCATTGAGCGGAAAGTCATCCTCGAACACAAAAACCGAGATCTTGGCCGTTGGCAGGGGTGTCTCCTGCAAGAGCACATTAACCGCCGTCTGCCCCGGCGCGATGGGTGCGCCACCCATGCCGTGACCGCATGTGCCGGTGCCGGGAGTCCAACTCGAAGCGTTCGAACCGCTGGTTGCGTAATCGCCGCAAGCCTGCGCGATGCCGAACTGTCCCTGTGGCCCGTTTGGATTGTTCGGATCCACTGGTTGTGGACCGCCGGCGCCCGCAGTGAAAGAGTTGCCGGCATCGCCGGGCAGAATCGAGATGTAGTAACGCTTGGTCGGGTCGAGGTGCACCTGGCCAGGATCGGTCGGCGCCTGTTGCTTGGCATCCGTCCGGCAAACACCGTTCCCGATGTCGCACACCGAGGGCAAGTGTGATTTTGAGATTGGGTCGAAGACCGTCTGCCCGGACTCACAAGCCACAGCTCCCGTTGGCCCGGCGCAACCCGCCGCAACCACCGGCATATGGCTGGTGTGGAAACTGGTTCCGATACTCGGAACATTGGCCGTGCCGTTCTGCACCTGCGTCGCAGGATTGATCTGGAAAGTGCGGTCCTCTTCGATGATCCAGCGGTAGTCAGGAATCGACACGCCGTTTAAGGCATCTTTGACCGCGACCAGGAGTCCACTGCCGCCATTGAACGTGACGGTAACCGTCGCCGAATTGCTAGGAGTGGCCTGCGAATTCTGCGCTTGATAGTGGAAAGTCACGATGGCAGTTCCAGTACCCGTCGGAGGTGTCGTAGGAGCTGCGGTGAATGAGCCATCCGCATTGAGAGTGACAGTGCCACCCAGAACGTCGACAATGTGAGCCGTTAAGGGATGGCCTTGTGGATCGGAGTCGTTGGCCAGAACTCCGGGCGGTGCGACCTGCAACCTGGCAGAGACATTGCTGGTATATGAATCATTACGCGCCGTCGGACTTCCGCCCAGGCAGCCTCCGGCAGTCCCGCATGTGGCTATGGAGACCCCAATCGTGCTGGAGGCATTGCCGTTCGCGTAATAACTGAAGCTGCCTGCGCAGTTGGTGCTGCTGGCAGGAGTGTACGTAAATGTGCCGTCAGAATTCAGGGCCACGGTCCCGCCCGACGGTGTACCGGAAAGAGTCACGCCGTAGACACCGGTGTCGTTGGCGATCACACCCTTAGCAGGATCAGAAATGGTGAGTGGAGTTCCGGCCGTACAGAAGTAAGAATCAGCACGAAGCACAACACTTCCCGGGCTGACTGGGAGAGTGCTGCTGCTATTCACACTGACGTAGGCTTGCATGCCGCCATCACGCTGATTGTTGGTCGACAGACTGAGCTGGCGATCGAACACCGGGAGAACCGGAGGAGCGGCCGCGCCTGCGGCCGCCACCGGCGCGTTTAACATCACGTCGTACGTCTTGCCCGCCGCCAGAAAGACTTCGCTCTGGACTCTGAAGTTGCCAGGTAGCACGTTTCCGTCTTCCGCAATAAGCGAGAAACCATTGACAACTTTCAGAGTCCCGGAGCTGCTGTCGTTCGTCTGTGCGCCGACGATGGAGGGCACGTGCATACGCAAGCCTGCATTTACAAAACGCACCAGAACTGATCCAGCCGCAGGCGCAGGAGTGGTCAAGAATGAAGAATGCGTTGGATTGTTCCTGTCCAGCGTCACTCCGTTGATCAGGTAGTAGCGTGGATCGTAGTTGACGGCCGGCGGATAGCAAGTATTGAACGTGGGGGAAGTGGGATTCCCGCAGGCTCCCGGCTGGCCCGACCAGACCGTGGTCTCCAAAAAACCGTCGGTCGCAACCGCAGTGGCAACCGCCGCGTTTTGTACGGGATCAATTTCACTGAGGACCAGCGGGACTTCCGCGTTGTATGTCACGGCCGCTCTGGATCCTGCTGCTGGATACGCCGTGCCCGTGAGGACTCCAACCGGCGCATTCGTCACGACCAGTACTCCGTACAAACCCATGGGGCCCTGAATCGAGGGGTGTGTGCCCGACTCGATAAGGTAGGTACCGGGTTTGAGGCTGGACCAAGTTAGAGTAGTCGTGGCTCCTGCTCGGACTTCGGTTGCGAAGGATTGGACACGATCCAACTGAGAGGGCGGATTGAAAACTGGATCACCCGCCGCGGGCGGGTTCGTGCCCGCAGTGGGCCATGTAGCCACCTGTGGCGCATGGGCGGGACTCGGGGTTCTGCTGGGTGTACCTCCAAGGCCGCCGCCCAGCTGACCAACAATCACAAGCGAAGTAGGTACGGTATTTGTTGCACGTAGACGCGTGAGAAAAGACAGGTTGTTGGCCAGATTGATGGTCAGACTGCCCGGAGGCACGGTGATGACGACGGGCGACCAGTTTGCGCCGGCGTTCGGATTCGAGGCTGCGCACGTGGCTCCGCCAGTCGGAGCCGCGGTCGCGGCGGGAGGGCTCACCGTCGTGTCGTTGCCGCAAACCAACCCCCACATCGGAACACTGTTGCCGTCCGGCAAGAGCGCGGTTTGTGAGGTCGCCGTCAGGCCGACGGATTGCGCGAAAGACGCACTTACTCCCAGTATGAGCACTCCTGCCGCTAAGACCGTGGCTTTCACTGTTGCTTCAAGATAGTTGGGTCGCATCGCACGTCCCCCAAATTAGAAGAACTCGTTGATCTGGAATTCTCGAGAGTCCACTAGCATCATCATCAGCATTCCACCCGGGAAGATATTGTTGGTCGTAATCTCCCGCTCGTTATGCGAGTGCCACATGAAGGCAAACCCAGCTTCGGTAGTTGGGGGATTCGCGATTGTTCCCGAAGGTGGAGTTGACCCTGTGGATCCAACAGCACGGATGGTGGCGTCCGGTCCGAGATAAGGGCTGCCACCGTACCAGGCGCCATTTGTCAGGATGTTTGAGTCGGGCAATGTGGCTGGGCCGCCGCTGGCGATCTCGGCGCTGAAGGGCGCTTTTTCAAGAGCGTGCGTATGGTCCGCGCACCACTCGTAGTAGTTGATCGCGCCCGGGGCACTGGTGTAATAACCGTTGCTGTCGGCCACGCAGGGCGTCGTGTCACCCGAGTAACCGTGGCCATAGACGTCCCAGTTCAGTCCTCTTCCAGTCCAGTAGAAAATGCCATCCATGGCGAGGCCAGGCGTCGTTGTGGTCGTGAACAGCAGAGGTCCGGCAAGCTTGGATGGATCGGTGGCACTCAGAAGCAAGTTGCCGTCGCGAGCCAGGATACGTACGTGGTTGCCGTGCTCGTGGAAGGGATGCTGCCAGCGGCCTTGGCCAATGATTCGCAGCAGGACCAATTCCCCGGGGTGCATGTGGGGGTTCCCGTTGTAGGGCTGGTGCGGATACTCGGCGGCGTAATTGCTATCCATGTCGTCGGGCATGGAGCGGCCGTTGATCATGAAATACGCTGGATGGTAAGGCTCGATTTGAAGTTCCAGTCTGCAGGTAGGCGCTGTGACGAGCGCGCAGTTTGCGGTGGCTACCTGCTCTTCTGCCTGCCGATGGATCCTCGGATCTATCTCCGAGAACTGGAAAAGATATTCACGGTCATAACAACTGCCCGGGTGATCGTACGCAGCCGCTGCCAACCGGAAGTCAGCTTCGCCGTGTGCAGCCTCTGCGGCGAGGTTATTCTGCGCACCCACACCCGTCGTGCAATTTGTGGGGATGGTGCTAGGAAGAACAATGATCGCACCGTAGAGGCCCATCTCGATTTGCAAATCCCCCTGGGTACCGCTGTAATAAGCGCGTGTACCTGGGGAACTCGCCGTGAAGGAGTAACTCACCGTGCCGCCCGGAGCCGCGTCTCCCGCTGGTCCGGTTAACACACCCGGCGCACCACCAGTCGCTGTTACTTGAAAACCGGGAAACAGGATGGAAGTGTTGCCCGCAGCGGCCGGCAAATTGTTGGTGAGGTTGACGGTGACTGTCTGTCCTTCCGTAACGATCAGAGTCGGACCGGGAACCTGCATGTTCGGACAGTTCGCACCCGGCATCCTCGCAACTGGCGGATTGAAGCCAGTCGGTGCGCTACTGCAGCCGTAGCCCCAGGAGTAAATCATCGATCCATCCGGCTGGCTGATGAAACTCGCGCGGGCAGTCAAATTAAATGTGGGCCCGGTTATCCCGGGCGCCGCAGCCTGCGCGGTGGCAGTGAGCAGTAAAGTCACCACGACCATCACGATTGGCAATGACCGTGACGTCGAGACCGTCCTATTCGGATTCTTTGCACGCATCGCCGCTCTCCTACTGGATATGGATCTCGGTCATGAGCCCACCAAAGTTCTCGGCATCGTTCGACAAATGGTCGAGGTTCGGCGTGTAGAGGTAGAAGGTCTGGCCAGACTTGTAACCGGTAGCGTCGAGGATCACATCGATCGATTCGCCTCCCGCCAATGTGATCGAGTTGGTGGTGTAGTAAAGATTGTTTCCAGACTGGTCACGCAGCAGGCGCGCGTTGATGGCAATGACCTGCATCGGAATTCCGAGCGAAGCGAGCGTCTGATACTCCGAAACATCCAGGTCCGAGATGCGCAACAGAGCTCGGCCACCTGCGGGAATATTGATGACCGTGGGGAGGGGCTGTGAGGGACGCTGAACGCCATCCGCATCCTGCGTGTAAAACGAATTCGAGGCATGGGGCGCGCCAACAAAATCGGAGTTGCCGGCAGCCGCCGCCGAGTCGCGATAGCCACTCGCATTAATCGTGTCGGGATAGCTCCGGCCGTTCAGCAAGAAATACTTGTCCTTCATGTCCGCAAATCCTTCAGGGTTGAAGGTCATGCCCACGAAGTGAAAATTGGGATCGAAGCCGTGAATCTGGATGGGGTACTCGACGTCGTAGCGCGTGGAGCCATCGCCGTCGTTGTATGCGTAGAGACCCTTGGCGGCCCGGCTCGACGAATTCGACGGTGGCAATGGACTGGTGCAAAGGATGTCGTTGATGCAATCCGAGCGAGTGCGAGGGTCGGTCTGCTGCGCTTGCAGTCCGGCATACAGGCTCGCTCCAGAGGGCAAACGATTCTGCCGCGGGCGCACATACAACTGACCCACCATGCCCATTTGTAAGTGCTCTGGCGGAGTTATGTGGCAATGCCAGAAGTATGTCCCCGCGTCGGGAGCCAGATAGTAATAAGTGAAGCTGCCCCCGATGTTGATCGCGACGGATGCATCCGGCACACCGTCATAGAAAGCGGATGCATTTGGGTACCCGTGAAAATGGACGGTGTGCTGTTCAAACAGATCCGGCCGCATAATCATGCCGACATTCGTCAGGGTAAGGAAGAACTCGTCGTCCTCATCAATGGCCATCATGGGCGCGGGCAAGTTTCCGTTCATGACGCCGACGTCCATGATCTGGCGAGGATCGACGTGCCCGGTAAGGGCGCCACTGGCATCCGGGTCGGGCATTAGCCCCACCGCCCCATTCGACGCGACAGAACCGCTGGCGGCGTTCGGATCGTAGGGGGTAAGAAAGACCGAGGCAGGCTGGGTGCCGGGCAGACCTTTGGCGATGTCATTCAAGCCTGACAGAGGGCCGAACGCGAACAGATACGTTTGCGTTCCGTCCGCCATCGTTGCGTACCCGTCGCCACCTGAGATTTGCTGGCACTTGATATCCCCGGGATTGCCCGAAGTGCTACTGTGAAACCGCGTGGAAGTGGGACACTGCACTCGGAACGACTGACCGCTCGCGACCGCTGCCGCAAGCAAAGTCAGAAGCATTAGCACTACAACTGGGCGCAGCTTACTCATGCTGAAGGGCCTCCTTCTGGTCTGCCGGTGTGCCGGCGTCCAAGTTGCCCGCAAATGGCAACGAGTGCCTTCCCAAGGCCTCGGATTGACCCAAGGCTTTAGAGTGCATGCACTCAGGCAAGAGCCTGCCCGAACGAATATTGACAATTTGCGGAGAAACGCGACCCGAGTAGCAAAGGGGGAGTGGTTGTTAATGGCCCGTTACGCGGCAAACCGCCCCGCGGTTTGCAGATCAAAACGTTAGCTTGGTCAGCTCACTCAAACACACCCAGTGCATTTGCTGAGTTATGGAGGTTAGTTCAACTAGACGCCATCTTCTGGACTAACCCCGAGCACGGCGGGAGACTATTGGCAGTTGCGAATTGCGTCAAGGCAGGTGCTTATTAATTTACTGAGAATTTAATCTCTTAACATGCACTGCAAATGTTTTCAGTCGTGTGCGACGGGAGCATTGCTGGATTGTTATGCAGAGGTTAGGTGAATGCTTAAAACGATATCGTGCGAACAGACATTGTTCCCATGTGATCATTGTTCTCATGTGCGTTCTAGACTTTTGACAACAGTAGCAGCTCTGAGGGTAAGGTGGAGACTAACGATTCTCGGGCTTCCGTGCCTGTGACGGCAAAAGCACATCGCTTCCAGGAGAAGAGCTGTGAGAAATGCAAGAGGCGTGAGATGCAACAGATGTCGATGACGTCGTTCGGATTTGCAATGTGAAGTTAAGAGTCTCTGGAGCCCGCGAACTTGTACCCAACACCTGCAACCGTGACAATAAGTTCGGGTCGACTGGGTTCGTTCTCAAGCTTCTGGCGAAGGCTGAAAACGTGGACGTCGACGGTGCGAGTAAAGGCTCCCGCGTCGTAACCCCAGACCGCACGCAGAAGCTCGGCTCGCGAGATCGTCGTTCCTGGACGTTCCATGAAGTAACGCAGGAGCTGAAACTCTCGTCCGGACAAGTAGAGGGGTTTGCCATCACGGGTTAGTTGCTTTCGGGCGATGTCTACCTGAATTGAACCGATCTGGTGAACACCCCGGCCAGTATGAACTGGTGCCCGCCTTAGCAGCGCTTCAACGCGCGCCATGAGCTCGACAGCCTCGAATGGTTTCGTAACGTAGTCGTCTCCACCAAGCTTGAACCCGACGACTTTGTCGATGGTTTCGTGGCGTGCAGTTAGAAATAATACCGGAGTCGCCAACCCAGCCTGTCGGATCTCACGACACAAGTCGAAGCCACTGCGATAGGGAAGCGCTACATCCAGGATGAAGAGATCGAAAGGCAACGCAGTAGCCTTCTCGAAACCTTCCTCACCATCCACCGCCGTGTCCACGACGTACCCCTCGCCGCGAAGTCGATCGCGCAAGGAGATTCTCAAGGCTTCCTCATCTTCGACCAATAGAATGTTTTCTCTCATCTGGCTGCCCCAGAGCCTTCCATTCAAGCAACCATTTCCGAATTCACGCTCGTCGCAACTTGAAAGTAAAGAGTGAAGGTACTTCCAACACCCGGCTCGCTCAATACGGACACACCACCACCCATCGCTTCAACAAGGTGCTTCGTAACCGACAAGCCAAGTCCGGTGCCATGTATCTGACTAGCGAGCACGCTTGGGCTGCGATAGAACGGTTCGAAGATTCGTGGCAGTTCCGATGGACAAATGCCGATACCACGATCCGCGACACTGATCTGAACCCGCTTCTCGCTGGTGTATGGTGCTAGCTCGGCGGAGACACCGATCCAACGACTATCGCCACTGTATTTCGCCGCATTCCCAATGAGGTTGTGCAGACAGCGAGAAAGAAATCGCCAGTCGGCGACGATCGGCGGTAGGGATTCGGCTATCCGGAAGTCCACTGTAAAGCCCGATCGCTCGAACAGTGGCGCCGTATCTCTTTGAACCTGTTGCAGAACACTTGTCACCTCCAGCGGCTGTAAGACGTAGTTTTTCGCACCATTGTTCGTCGAAGCGAACAATAAGATCTGATCGACGAGATCGATCTCTTGTCGTGCTTGAGTCGTAATGAGCCATCCATACAGCTTGAGATCCGTAGCGAATCCATCCGTAAGGTTTTGGCCAGCGGACAGGATAGCCGCCAACGGAGTGCGCAACTCATGGGAGATAGAGGTGACGAAATTCATTTGCAGATTTGCGAGTGCTTCCGCGCGCCGACTACTGACTATGACCAAAACTATGCTTACGGCGAGCAACAACAGCACCGTTGCACTGGTAAGCAAGTGGCTGCGCCATACGGTTGTTACGGCCGTATCGAGCGGCCCCCTGCGGCTCTTCAAAGTAAGTAGCCAGAATTCGCCTCTGGATGTGTGTTGAATCACGGGGAACCAGACAGGACCAGAAAACCTTTTCCAGTTGTCTGGCGTTGATGGATCTCTGCCCGTGTCGGTTTTCCAAAGCTGCTCCCCGAAGTTTCCTGAGGAAGCCCCAAAGATATTCATGACGGCATCAGAGATGTGCACGTCCCCCACGAAATCAGAGTCGGAGGAATACAACACTCCGGGAGTCCGGCCGGCCTTGACCACCGCTACTTTGTATTCGAGTTCGTCGTTACTGCTGAAGTAGTGCTGCGCGAGTCGGGGCAGGAGTCGCTTTTCGATCGGCTCAAGATTGAGCACTGCCACGACCCAGTCAACGGGTTCGTCGTTGCTCAACGCGTTGGCCGGCAGAGGTCCGCTGCCGATACGGCGAAGGATCGGATGAACAATCGCGGGGACTTCCTCATCGAACTGCCAACCGGCGACAGCATCTCCTCGCAGCATTCGCGAGGAGGCAAGACGACCTTCGCTCGCACGGTTTCCGTTGGTGAACTGTTCGAGTTTCCAGGAGTGCAACGCAACGCGCAAACTGGATGCGTTTCTCTGCAAATGAGTCAGGAGAAATACCAGGTCTGTAGGTACTGTGGACTTTTCGATTTTCTGGTTATCAGGATTGAGCCGTAATAACCGGGGCCTCGGCTCTGCGCTCGTTTCCCAAATGTAGACATCTTTCACGAGATCGGGATTCGTGTAGATGTTTTCGAGTTGATCATCGCTATTGCTGGCATGGCGCCATTGCGTGTAGCGTTGCAGATAGTCGTCCCAGTTGTCGCGCGCCCCCGAGTCCGGGCCGATCTGCAACACGTTACAAATGGCGGAAATCTCGCTATAGAAATCCAGATGCCATTTCATCATCGTCGACTCGAGCTCGGTTCCGACTCGAGTCTCCGAGGCCTTCCGGATCTCAGTGCTCCAACGGTACTGGAGCATACCTAAGATAATGATCGAAACCGCGATGGTGCACAGGACCGCAATCCAGAAGAGGAGGGCAGACCGCCTGGGGGGCGAACTCAGCGTCCGCAGCTTGCTGGATGGAAAATCAAGGAGACTCACCGGGCGCCCTCTGCCAATCGCTGGCGATCGCTAACTCGCTACGCGATCGGTTCTCGGCATCTTGCCCGGCACCCCGCATCGGTAGAGGGGGGAAGGCTTGTAATTTCGCAGTGTCTTAGCATAAATGCAAGGGAAAAATCGCTGGTCGCCGCCGTTAGATAGTCACACAGCCTTCCTAATCAGTCACTTGCGGAGAGCACCAATGCAGGCTGAGAGGCTGAAAATTATCCCGTACCTGTGTGCGCCATGATTTACCGGCGCGATGCGAGGATTCTCACCCTTATCTCCAGAAGTGCTAGTGAACAATCTGAATAAGTCTAAAGATGGGCGGGTGGGAAATCACCCACATATCCGTTGCGGACTACAGTCCGAGAATGGCGTCATTAAGTACCTGGGTGAGGAAACTTGACCTTGGAATGCATTATGAGGCAAAGAGAGAGTGATTAAAGCACAACGGTTACGAGAAGGACGCAGGCGGGATAGGGCGGGAAGTTTGCCGCAGAAGCGCCTCGATCCGTGCCAGAAGCTCGGCTGCTTCGAAGGGTTTCGTCACGTAGTCATCGGCTCCCAACTTGAAGCCCACCACCTTATCAATGGTTTCGCAGCGTGCGCTGAGCAGCATGATCGGCGTGTTGATTCGCGCCTGTCGGATATTGCGGCACACCTCGAACCCGCTCGTATCCGGCAACATCACGTCCAGGATGATGAGGTCGAAGTCCAGACCGCGAGCCTTATCGAAACCGTCTACCCCGTCACTGGCTGTTTCGACAAGATAGCCCTCGCCCCGCAGGCGGTCCGTCAGGGCAAGTCTGAGCGCTTCTTCGTCTTCGACCAGCAGGATGTTTGTTCTCACGGGGGGATTCGCAACGAGCGTGAGTCTAGGCACCTACCTTGGGTGAGTCAAGCTATCCAAAATAGTTTTTACGTTTGACAAGCAGTTTTTACGTTTAGCTTGCAAGATACTTGCGAGCCCTTGGCCGGAACGTCACATTCCAACTGCGCGGGGCGAAGAGTAAACAATTTCTTCGCCCCGCTATGCAAAGGAGGAACTCCGAACCGAAGTTGAATTCGGTTCCCTAACTTTTGCACGTCGAGTTGGAGTGTGGGCCGCTGAGAGTCTCGCGACCACACTCTTCCCGGTTTCGGCTACGGGTTGGTCGCGCAGTAGCCCTGCGTGCCATTAAACCCAAAATACTTTGCAAGGTTTTCGACCGTGTTGTTCAACACAGTTCCGTCGGGCAGCGTAACTCCCGCCGCCGAATTTGCTTCCCACATCCTCTGGTACGTCAGCAGTGCAGCAGGCATGGGCCGCAGTTTCTTGTCGACTTTGTAAAATGGATCAAACGCATTGCAGTATGGCATCAAGGCCAACTGCGAGAGATCCGATTCCTGTTTGAAATTCTTATATGTCCCGAAATCGAGAGAGACCTCACGGTTGAAATGGCAAGACCGGCAGGAAGGAGCGACAACAGTTTTGTAAAGCTGCTCCGAACCTGCGGGAGCGCCCAGACTCTCACGCCAGCCTACGGGAATGAAGTCTGAGTTCTGAGTTGCCCGCGACAAGGTCTGATCGCCTTCAAAAGAGGCATACCAGCCCTTAATCACTTCGGCAAGGTGCGCTTGCCGTCTCGTGCCAGTACCGTCCGACTGGATCGATTTATCAACGGTTATCAGCACGGCCTGATTGTAGATCTTGATGTCAGCTTCCTGGCTGGCTCGGGACGTGGATTCACTCCCTGCATCCGAGGTAAACATGAGATTTCTGATATCCAAGGGCAGGAATCTAAATCCGCTGATATTGCCACCGTTGGGATACGCCCCAGTAAGTGTCAGTTTTGCCGGTTTTCCACCATGACACATCAGGCAGACCCCAGGATGCTGCTTGAATCCACGAAAATCAAGATTCGGAGGAAATGGATCGTCCGCCTGGATTGTGAGGGTGTTGTCATTCGGGTTCGCAAAATTGGGAATCGACGCACCCGTCAAATTGGGGCTGAATCCCGGGGGCGGTACGGATATCGTTTCAGCAACATTCCCACTCGCATCGGTACTGAAGATGAACGCCCACGTGGTTCCGTAACGGGTCGACGACGTAGGATTGGTCTCCGGAGGCGCCCATTCAAAGGCGACGTCGGCAATTCTCTGGATACTGCACCCGAGGAACGTATCGCCGGTGGTGCAACCGGCCAGCTTACCTAGAGGGCGATTGAGGGCTGACTGAACGGCTGCTGTCGCCTCCGACTGCCTCGGGAATCCAGTTTTGATCGGGAACCCAGAGCCGCCGCCGGCGGATTCCGCGAAAGGGTTGACGGGGTAATTTTCCAGATAGGTGTAGACAATCGGATTCTTTGCCGCGCAGTTGGGCACGCAACGGATGAACTGGTTACGAACGAAGCCCAAGTCCGCCGCGTTCAACACAATGACATGCGAATCCGCTAGGATTCTAGCGTACCCGTGTTGACTCGGATCGTGGATCACGGTCTGCGGGCCGCTTGGATTCCATTCACTTGGATCCTGAATGAACCCTGCGTTCACCAGCCACTGCACAAACGTGCGCTTAGTCTGCAATGGGTCAATTGCGTTGTAATAAGCTTTAGCGGTAGCGGCACTCTCGGGCTTAAAGCTTCCGAGAAACGTGAGAAAGTGCGTCTGTTGCTGAAACGATGTTTGGTGAGCATCGATTATTGTCGGCACACCTGTGGTTTGTGGAAATGGAACCTGCGCCATTGCGCATACCGCGACCAACAAACAAGCGATCCCCAAAAGTGTTGTGACAGAGCTTCTTTTAACGCTTTTCATTTTTTCTCCTCTCCGTTGCATCGCCATAGATTCTCGCGTTTGGCTTATTCCCCGACGACTGGCCGTGCCGACGTCCAAGGCCTGTGTGAACCCGCCATCACATCTCTGACTCAGTGGGTTCTTTCCCCCGGGAGCCCTCGACGATAGAGAGGACGAGGTAGCGCTTGGCTTACGCCAAATGCAAAAACGGCAATCTCACTCGATCGCGCCTTTACAACCCCAGAAGATTTAAGAGGGGAACCTTGTTACTTGAAGGCCTTAACTTGATGGTGCACTTCACCACCTGTTCCGCTACAGGTCAATTACCGAAATGTCCTAAGTCCACTCCGTAATCCCTTTGGACTAGTCTCTATGACTACTCCTTTGGACTAACTGTGCGCACCTACGGGTTAGAACATGATGATCGAACGGTGCAAACTAAGCATTGCAATGTTATGAAATGGTGCTGTAAGGAGATCGAAGTTGGCGAATGCAGAGAACATACTCGACAATGCTCCCATCTCGAGGGAAAGAGGCAAAGGACTGGATTGGTAAAGTTTTGGTGGGGATACCTCGCCTTACACCTCTGACCCGCCGGGCGTTTGAGGCTCTGGCAACGAAAGGTTTAGATCGGAAAAGTTACGAACAGTTGCCGCTGCAGTTGCAACTCCAACCGTACACGCCTTCGCCACTCTCCGTCATTTAAACAGTGGATGCGGTGCGAAGCCGCTCGGAAGAGTCAACTCGGCCCGCATGATTACTTTGGCCTCATAGTCGTACTCCTCTCCGCATTCGTCGCATCGGGCCTGAAACAATCCGCTGAACGAAGGCGGAGGCGAGAAAGAATCCGTTTCACCCAGCGGAATCTTGTGGCCAAACAATGAATTTGTTTGCTGATGAAAGCGCGTGTTTTTGCAGATGACCACCCAACAATAGTTGGGATTTTCCCAAGGATCCCACGTCCCCATAGAGCCTCCCCATAATGCTCCAGGATGTGTCGTCCAGCAGAACCCCCCACGCCGGTTGTTTGACAAGGGTAGAGTGGAGCCCCGACCGCATCAACCGAAACGGGATGTCCTGGCGAATGTTGCAGGCCGGACGCACCTTACTACTCCTGCGTTTGGTAATGCAAGAGGGTGCACACTTAACAAATATAAGATGAGGGACACAACTGGCCGGGCGAAAGAACTCTCGAGGAATCGGCCAAGACCGGCGTCAACGTCAGATACAGACTCCTCGATCTTGGTATGTTGGGGGCAGAAGGAGCCGTGCGATGAACTGCTCTACCACTTCGATGGCAAGCCGTTAGTGCGTGCAATCCTCTAAGTACAACAGTGCGAGCACGTCCCCGCTCGTACGTGGCGGATATTCTGAAACCACCCAGGTTTTACAACGTGGGGTCCAGCCGGCCCGACGATCTCTGGCCGTTCAAGGGGTGGGCCCTTCGGTGAGATTTCTGCGGCAATCGACTGTGCCTAGGTGTTGCCTCCTGAACCGAAATGCCGTAAAACAACCACCAAGAACCCGACCCCGCCGATTACAGCGAAGTTAAATATGTAGAAGACCACGACTCCCTCGCTCCCTTAGATAATCAGCAACCCCACTCGGCCTCACCAGGCTTTGCGAAATAACGCCTTGAGTCCTCGCAGTTTTGGTCCGCAGCGGCCAACTGCAGCAGTGCCAAGCGGGCAGCCGCGACCAGGCGGCCTCTTTCCTGGGGCGCTACCTCTTCCCACATTTCAGGATTCGCCTTGCTCACGCCGCCAAAATCCGGGCCCAACGCCTGGTGATAGTGGTGAAAGAGTTCTGCTAATCGTTCTGGAGATACTTCCTGGATCGACATCGAATATTTCCTTTCCGTTGCCAATGTCAATTGGACACGAGATCCCATAAATTCCGCATAAACGTGCCGTAAGCATTTCGTAAGGGACACAACCGGCTCCAGTGGTGTGAGATCCGGGGGATGGGGTCGGACGCAGAAACTCCTTTGCCGTGACTGCCTCAATCGAAAGCCTATTTAGCGATTTCATCCGTGGTAGTAGCGCGTTATGCTGTAAACGGCGGCCGCTTCTTGACGACTCGACACCGCTTGCATTTGCCGGGGATAGGAGCTTTTCGGGACCCACGACCACGATGAAGAAGCTCAGGATATTGCTGTCTCTCACCACGAACGACAATGACTATCAGATTGAGCAGGCCGCGTCCGCCGAAGAGGCGGCGCGCAAACTCGGCGTACAGTTGCAGATCATTTACGCCGACAACGATGCGATTAATCAAAGCCAGCAATTGCTGAAGATTATTCAATCGGGGACCGAGGGCCGCCCCGATGCGATTGTGTTTGAACCGGCTGGGTCGACCGGCCTTCCGCAGGTCGCCAAGGCTGCGGTGAGTGCGGGCATCGGATGGGTGATTTTGAACCGAGAGGCCGGCTACATCGCGCAGTTGCGCGCTGCGCACAGTGTGCCGGTGTTCTGCATCACCTCAGATCACAAGGAAATTGGGCGCATTCAGGGCCATCAGATCTCAGTCCTGGTACCGCGCGGGGGCTCGATCCTTTATATTCAGGGTCCCTCGGGCAGTGACGCCGCGCAGCAACGCACTGATGGGATGCAGCAGAGGAAGCCGGAAAACGTCCAGGTGCGAATGGTGCGTGCGCAGTGGACTGAGGGGAGTGCTTACCAGGCCGTAAGCGCATGGTTACGGCTGTCGACCTCGCGCAATCTTCAGATGGAGGCAATCATCGCGCAGGATGATTCGATGGCAATGGGCGCGAGGAAAGCATTTCAGGAGATCACGGATATGGAGCAGCGCGATCGATGGCTGGCGTTGCCCTTTACGGGATGCGACGGGATGCCGAAGACCGGGCAAGCTTGGGTGCGGAACGGGATGCTGGTGGCGACAGTGATTGTGCCGGCAAATGCCGGCGCGGCGATCGACATGTTGGCCCATGCGCTCCAGACAGGAGCGATGCCTCCGGAACGGACGTTTGTCGATGTCCGCTCATTTCCGAGTATTGAGGATCTGGCGCGGCGCGGCCGGTGATCATCTTTTCATCGCCTAGATCTGCTCACGCGATGTTTTGCGCGCTCTTTCTCCTGGAACGTTTCGGCGTAGTGCCTGCAACTTCTACTCGATTGCGGCCGCCCCTTTTCGCCGCGTAGAGGGCCTGATCGGCGAGCTTCAGGACATCTTCTACTTTCATTTCTTCGCTTTGGGGTTCGGCTACTCCGATACTAACGGTTACCTGAAGCGATCCTCGATGCGCATTTGTTCTGGCGCGCGTGCGCTTCTTGCGACCTGACGTTCGTCGGTCGGGCCCTCGCGGAGCCGATCTGCGATCGACGTGTCCTCGCAATCGAAAGGGATTCTCCTCAATGGTCTGCCGCAGCAGCTCGAGATGCTCCATCACGTCGCTAGGGGCTTTGCCGGGGAAGACGATCGTAAATTCTTCCCCTCCCACGCGGAAAGGCTGACCTCCTCCGGTAACGCGCGCAAGGCTGCCCGCGACCATACACAGTACTTCATCGCCCGTTTCGTGGCCGAACGAGTCGTTGACGCTCTTGAAGTGGTCGATATCGACGCCGGCGACGGTGTAGGGCGGCTGCAGCTGCTGCATCGCGTCATTAAACGCGCGGCGTGAAGGCAAACCAGTGAGCTCGTCGTGATACGCCATGGCGTAGGACGTCTCGACAATCGAGACAACCAGGATGATCGCGGCGGAAGCTACGTAGGCGCGCGCCGCCCAGCCGATTCCGCCACTGTTCAGCGCTAAGAATAGGGCGAGCAATGCCCATGCAAATCCGTTCTCAACGGGTTTCGGACGCGACACTATGCGGGCGACCAGATATGCAAGAACCGCCGCAAAGACGAGCAGGGAAATCTGGGGGATGGGAGTCCACGCCGACCACGGGCGGCCGAAGATTGCTCCATGAAAAAGGTGGCATCCGGCGGCGGGTGCGGGCCGGCAGATGACGGCCACGAAGACAGACTCAACCAACAGCAGTGCGAGACGCGGAACGGCGACGGTGAAGCTAACCCCACGCTCCCGAGAAATCGCCAGCAGAACAAAATTTAGCGGTACTAAGAAGGATATTGCTTCAAAGGCCGTCAACCCGGGACCAGAGAGGGGGACGCGACCGTGGGAAAAGAATTCAATGGCCCGGTGACTCAGGAATAAGACCACAAGTGCGGATACCACGCGGCTGGAGTGGAACCTCCAGGCCAGCAGCAGCCCGACTGCGAAAGCAGTGTAATAGCAAAAATCGATGGCGGTTCCTGAACCGCGCAAGGCTCCGCTCTGGACCAACCCGGCGGCGATGCCCAGAAGCAGGCCTCCCGGCAAGATCAGAGATTTCAGAAAACCGTTGCGGCGGAAAGTCACGAAGAAAAGCCCTCACCAATGGACGAAGCTGTCTATCAATTATCAATGCGGGAAGCCGGAGCGTGAATGATCTTCGGGGTTCAGGCTGAATGAAGAGATGTTCATTGGTCACAAGACTTTCGTGTCCCGGTCACATTCAACAAGGCCCTTGATTTTTTAAACTTGGCGAG
>Ga0210406_10001931_pt1 | contig 24263 bp, 23 predicted proteins | sample IncBWC30MmetaG_FD_155454 | JGI IMG/M metagenome (GOLD analysis project Ga0210406, IMG submission 155454) | Forest soil microbial communities from Barre Woods Harvard Forest LTER site, Petersham, Massachusetts, United States - Inc-BW-C-30-M | ecosystem: Environmental > Terrestrial > Soil >...
AAGTCCCACGACGTAGAGTCTTTTCCGTTCCGATTGAATCGGAACGGAGGCTCTAGCCTCTTGTTTTGACGCGTTTTCTTCACGCGAACCGGTATCCACCCCCTGGATCAAGTCCGAGGGCATGCTTCGCTGGAAAACGCTCCAACGGCCGGCCTCACCAAGGAAGCGTCCGGTCGCGCCTCCGAAGATCGGAGCTCGGACGAAGAAGTAGGCAGTCGCTTCGCGGGCCGAATCTGATCTCCAAGAGACGGGCCAGAGGCGGACATTCGTGCTCTATTCGATCCGCGTCTCCAGAAAGAAGTCTGCGTCGGGCTTGACCATCGAGTTCATCGCGACATGCAGCGCGTGCACCCGCTCGCCGCGTTGCTTGACATATTCGTATGCGGCTTGCTCCCGCTTCAAGTCTGGGTAGATGAGTTCACCGCGATAGGTGAAAAGTGGGAGCGTTCCGCCAAAGCCGTCGAGCGCCTCGCGGCGCATGATGCGATAATGGGTGGCAAAGCCCATATCGATGAAATGCTGGAAGAAGGCGCGCAATCTTGGCAGGAACTCGTCTTCACTGACGCCGTCGCGCAAAGCGAATACACCACTGAAGCTGACTGATGAAGTGTCCTGCATGTGAGCATCCGCCGATCATGTTGCAGCGTGGAGAAAACTATCCTTGCTCCACTGTCATTCCGGGATGCGCCGCAAGGCGCAGACCGCAGATGCGCAATTGCGCATCGGGGAATCTCGAGATTCCGGTTCGATACCCGAACTCGGGTTTACCCGAGTTCGGCAAATATGATTGTCCAAGTCGGCAACAGCCGACTTGGATGCGCATCGCCCCGGAATGACGTCGTGAGTTAATAGTACAACACGGCTCATCGGCCGGTATCGGCGGGCTGCGTCTCGGTCGTCGCCGATGGAGGGCCGATCCGCTCTTTCAGCATGTCCATAACAGCCTGTGGCGCGGTCCAATAGGCCAGGATGAGGATCAGCAGGAATCCCATGACCGCATTGCACGCCCACTGAATTGCGACCAGTGGCAGGAAGCCGACTGATCCGGCAACCTGCTCGATCTTGGCGAACCGCCCGCGATCGCTTTTGCCCAGAATGAACAAGACCAGGCGCAGGATCAGCGAAATCGCGGCCAACCAGACGAGGGCGAGAATGATGATCGCAGTCGTGGTGACATGCTGACTCATTCACGGGCGTCCTACCTCGGCAGCGCGTGGGATGGCAGAGCGCAGCGAAACCTATCGCTATTATGAGGCTAGAGCATGATGTGATTAGGTGGAAACAACATCATGCTCTAGCTCTTTGTTTGAGCATGATCTTTTCGGAAAACCGGTTTCCACTTTTCCGGATCATGCTCTAGGATGGGCATCGCTTCCGCCTTCGCTCTTCGAGCAATGGCGAACAAGTCGCTCCACGCATTCTACTACAAAGCTCGTCTCGCGCCACGCGAAAGCTGGTCATGCGGCATCCTATTCAGGGCAGCTTTTCCGGATTTCACGAATGTCTCTGGAATACTGGATCACCCGCTTTCGCGGGTGATGACAGCGGTCAGGAGAGAGCTTCCGACCATCACCTCGGCAGGTTCGTCTTCCCCATCACCTCGGCAGATTCGTCTTCCCCATCAGGTAACGGTCGATCGACTGCGCGCAGAGGCGACCCTCGCGGATGGCCCAGACGACGAGGGATTGGCCGCGCCGCATGTCGCCCGCCGAGAACACGTTCGGGCGCGAGGTGATGTAATCGGCCGTGTTGGCGCGGACATTGCCGCGCTGGTCGAGATCGACGCCGAGCGTCCTCAATAGGCCCTCATGCACGGGATGCACGAAGCCCATGGCAAGCAGCACGAGCTCGGCGTCAAGCTCGAACTCGGTGTCGGGCATCGGCTTGAAGCGCTCGTCGACCTGCACGCAATGCAGCTTGGCGACCTTGCCGTTCTCGCCGGTGAACCTCTGGGTCAGCACCGCGAATTCGCGTTTTGCGCCCTCGGCCTGGCTCGAAGAAGTGCGCATCTTCAACGGCCAGTTCGGCCAGGTCAGGCCCTTGTTCTCGCGCTCGGGCGGCGCCGGCATGATTTCGAGCTGGGTCACGGATTTCGCGCCCTGCCGGAACGAGGTGCCGATGCAGTCCGAGCCGGTGTCGCCGCCGCCGATCACGACGACATGCTTGTCGGCCGCGAGAATGTCGGCTTTGCCGTTCGAGGGCTCGCCGGAGACGCGGCGGTTCTGCTGCGGCAGGAAATCCATCGCGTAGTGGATGCCTTCGAGATCGCGGCCGGGGATCGGCAGGTCGCGCGGCGCTTCGGCGCCGCCGGTCAGCGCCAGCGCGTCATACTGGTTGAGCAGCTCGCGCGGATCGATCGCGCCCGCGGAGCTGCCGCCGACATGGACGCCGTAATGGAAGATGACACCCTCAGCCTCCATCTGCGCGACGCGGCGGTCGATGACGTTCTTTTCCATCTTGAAGTCGGGGATGCCGTAGCGCAGAAGTCCGCCGGCCTTGGCGTATTTCTCGTAGACATGCACCTCATGGCCGGCGCGCGCGAGCTGCTGCGCGCAAGCGAGCCCGGCGGGGCCGGAGCCGATGACCGCGACCTTCTTGCCGGTCTTGTCCTCCGCGATCTCAGGCCTCACCCAGCCATTCTCCCAGGCGCGATCGACGATCGCGCATTCGATGGTCTTGATGGTGACCGGGTTGTCATCGATGTTGAGCGTGCAGGAGGCCTCGCACGGCGCGGGGCAGATGCGGCCGGTAAACTCCGGGAAATTGTTGGTCGAATGCAGGTTGCGCGCGGCCTCTTCCCAATTGCCCTGATAGACGAGGTCGTTGAAATCGGGGATCTGGTTGTTGACCGGACAGCCCGGCGTGCCCGGCGCGACCGAGCCGGTGCCATGGCAATAGGGGATGCCGCAATTCATGCAGCGCGCCGCCTGGTCGCGCGTCTCCTTCTCCGAGAGCGGCACGACGAATTCGCTGAAGTGCTTCAAGCGTTCGGCGACCGGCGTGTACTTGCGTTCGTGCCGTTCGATCTCGAGAAAACCTGTGATCTTGCCCATCAATGAAATCCGACGTCTTGCGCTTCTCTTTCGTTATTCCGGAATGCGCCGCGGCGCAGATCCGGAATCTCGGTATTTTTTGGTAGATTCCGGGTTCGCGCGACGCGCGTCCCGGAATGACGTTTGATTGATTACGCGCCGATCGCGATTTTCGGCTCGGCGTCGGCGTTCGCCTGCAATTCCCGCAGCGCGCGGCGGTATTCCACCGGCATCACCTTGCGGAATTTCGGCAGGTAGTCCTTCCAATTCGCCAGAATCTCGGCCGCGCGCCTTGAGCCCGTCGCCTTGGCGTGGCGCGTGATCAAGACGTGCAGCCGCTCGACATCGGAGGCCAGCAGGTTCCTGAACACGTCCACCCGGCCATGCGCTTCGAGATCGCCCGCGTGATGATAGGAGTTCGCGTTGATCATCTCCTCCGAGAGCACGGGCTCCAACTCGACCATCGACAGATTGCAGAGCCGGTCGAAGTCGCCGGCCTCGTCCAGCACATAGGCGATGCCGCCGGACATGCCGGCCGCGAAGTTGCGGCCGGTCTTGCCGAGCACGACGACGATGCCGCCGGTCATGTACTCACAGCAATGGTCGCCCGCGCCTTCGACGACCGCGACCGCGCCGGAATTGCGCACCGCAAAGCGCTCGCCGGCGATGCCGCGGAAATAGCATTCGCCCTCGATCGCGCCATACATCACGGTGTTGCCGACGATGATCGACTCCTCCGGCACGATGCCGCCGTTGCGCGGCGGCTTCACGATGATGGTGCCGCCGGACATGCCCTTGCCGACATAGTCGTTGGCTTCGCCCTCCAGCTCGAAGGTGATGCCGCGCGCCAGCCACGCGCCGAACGCCTGGCCCGCCGTGCCCTTCAGGCTGACATGGATGGTGTCGTTGGGCAGCCCGGCATGGCCGTAGATCTTGGCGACGCGGCCGGACAGCATCGCGCCGGCCGAGCGGTCGGTGTTGCCGATTTCGGTCTCGATCTTCACGGGCGCGCCGCGATCGAGCGCAGCCTGCGCCTGCGCGATCAGCCTGCGGTCGAGCACGGCCTCCAGATGATGGTTCTGCGGCTCGGAATGATAGATCTTCTGGCCCTTCTCTTCCTTCTGGCGGACGAACAGCCGTGAGAAGTCGAGCCCCTTGGCCTTCCAATGCGCCACCAGCCTCGTCTGGTCGAGCATCTGGGTCTGGCCGACCATCTCGTTGAAGGTCTTGAAGCCGAGGCTCGCCATGATCTCGCAGACTTCCTCGGCGACGAAGAAGAAGTAGTTGATGACATGCTCGGGCTGGCCGGTGAAGCGCTTGCGCAGCACCGGGTCCTGCGTCGCGACGCCGACCGGGCAGGTGTTGAGATGGCACTTGCGCATCATGATGCAGCCCGCCGCGATCAAGGGCGCGGTGGCGAAGCCGAATTCGTCGGCGCCTAACAGCGCGCCGATCACGACGTCGCGTCCGGTGCGGAAGCCGCCGTCGACCTGCACGATGATGCGGCTGCGCAGCCGCTCGCGCACCAGCGTCTGGTGGGTCTCGGCAAGGCCGATCTCCCAAGGGCTGCCCGCATGCTTGATCGAGGTGAGCGGGGAGGCGCCGGTGCCGCCCTCGAAACCCGCGATGGTGACATGGTCCGAGCGCGCCTTGGCGACGCCCGCGGCGACCGTGCCGACGCCGACCTCGGAGACCAGCTTCACCGATACGTTGCCCTCGGGATTGACGTTCTTCAGGTCGTAGATGAGCTGCGCGAGATCCTCGATCGAATAGATGTCATGGTGCGGCGGCGGCGAGATCAGGCCGACGCCCGGCGTCGAATGGCGCACGCGCGCGATCACGGCGTCGACCTTGTGGCCGGGCAGCTGCCCGCCTTCGCCGGGCTTGGCGCCTTGCGCCATCTTGATCTGCATCATGTCGGAGTTGACGAGATACTCCGTGGTGACGCCGAAGCGGCCGGAGGCGACCTGCTTGATCGCCGAGCGCATGGAATCGCCGTTCGGCAGCGGCTTGAAGCGGTCGGCTTCCTCGCCGCCTTCGCCGGTGTTGGACTTGCCGCCGATCCGGTTCATCGCGATCGCGAGCGTCGTATGCGCCTCGCGCGAGATCGAGCCGAAGCTCATCGCGCCCGTGGCAAAGCGCTTGACGATCTCCTTGGCCGGCTCGACCTGTTCGAGCCGCACCGGCTTGCGCTTGTCGTCCTCCGCCGTCCTGATGCGGAACATGCCGCGCAGCGTCAAAAGCCGCTCGGACTGCTCGTTGAGGATCTTCGCAAACGCCTGATAGCGCTCCCGCGAATTGCCGCGCACCGCATGCTGCAGCGTGGAAACCGATTCCGCGGTCCAGGCATGCTCCTCGCCGCGGGTGCGATAGGCATATTCGCCGCCGACGTCGAGCGCGGTCTTGTAGACCAGCGCTTCGCCGAACGCGTCGGCATGGCGGCGCACGGTCTCCTCGGCGATTTCAGGCAGGCCCACGCCCTCGATGCGGGTGTGGGTGCCGGCGAAGAACTTGCCGACAAAGTCGGCCTTCAGTCCGACGGCGTCGAAGATCTGCGCGCCACAATAGGACTGGTAGGTCGAGATGCCCATCTTCGACATGACCTTGAGCAGGCCCTTGCCGATCGACTTGATGTAGCGCTTGACGATCTCGTAGTCGTCGAGTGCAGTCGGCAGCTTGTCCTTCATCGCGACGATGGTCTCGAACGCGAGATAGGGATTGATCGCCTCGGCGCCGTAGCCGGCGAGGCAGGCGAAGTGATGCACTTCGCGCGGCTCGCCGCTCTCGACCACGAGCCCGACCGAGGTGCGCAGGCCGGTGCGGATCAGGTGATGATGCACGGCGGCGCAGGCGAGCAGCGAGGGGATCGGAATCCGGTCGGTGCCGACCATGCGGTCGGACAGGATGATGATGTTGACGCCCTCGCGCACGGCGGCCTCGGCGCGCGCGCAGAGCTCGTCCAGCACCTGTTCGAGGCCGGCCGGGCCGAACCCGGCGTGGAAGGTGGTGTCGAGCGTGCGCGACCTGAAATGCGTATCGGCGATGTCCGAGATCGAGCGGATCTTTTCCAGATCCGCATCGGTCAGGATCGGCTGGCGCACTTCGAGCCGCTTGGTCGAGGCAAGCCCCTTGAGATCGAACAAATTCGGCCGCGGCCCGATGATCGAGACGAGGCTCATCACCAGCTCCTCGCGGATCGGGTCGATCGGCGGGTTGGTGACCTGCGCGAAGTTCTGCTTGAAATAGGTGAAGAGCGGTTTCGGCCGGTCCGACAGCGCCGAGATCGGCGTGTCGTTGCCCATCGAGCCGGTCGCTTCCTCGCCGGTGGAGGCCATCGGCGTCAGCAGGATGTTAATGTCCTCCTGCGTGTAACCGAACGCCTGCTGCCGGTCCAACAGCGGCAGGTTGGAGCGCAAGCCCCTGGTCGGCGCGTCGGGCAGTTCCTCCAGCACGATCTGGGTGCGGTCGAGCCAATCGCGATAGGGGTGGCTCTTGGCAAGCTGCGCCTTGATCTCGTCGTCGGGAATGAGCCGGCCCTGTTCGAGATCGACGAGCAGCATCTTGCCCGGCTGCAGCCGCCACTTGGTGACGATCTGATCCTCGGGGATCTTGAGCACGCCCATTTCGGACGCCATCACGATGCGGTCGTCGCTGGTGACGAGATAGCGCGCCGGCCGCAGGCCGTTGCGGTCCAGCGTTGCGCCGATCTGGCGGCCGTCGGTGAAGGCGATGGCGGCCGGACCGTCCCACGGCTCCATCAGGGCGGCGTGATATTCGTAGAACGCGCGCCGCTCCTCGCCCATCAGCGGATTGCCGGCCCAGGCCTCCGGAATCATCATCATCACCGCATGCGGCAGCGAGTAGCCGCCCTGCACCAGGAATTCGAGCGCGTTGTCGAAGCAGGCGGTGTCGCTCTGGCCTTCATAGGAGATCGGCCACAGCCGCGTGATGTCCTTGCCGTAAAGCTCCGAGCTGACCGAGGCCTGCCGCGCCGCCATCCAGTTGACGTTGCCGCGCAGCGTGTTGATCTCGCCATTATGCGCGATCATCCGGTAGGGATGCGCCAGCGACCAGGTCGGGAAGGTGTTGGTCGAGAAGCGCTGATGCACCAGCGCCAGCGCGCTCTCGAAATCCGGCTCGCTCAGGTCGGGATAGTACTTGGCGAGCTGGTCGGCGAGGAACATGCCCTTGTAGATGACGGTGCGGCACGACATCGAGCAGGGATAATAGCCGGCCAGGCCGCGCTCGCGGCGCTGATAGATCGCCTGCGAGATCGACTTGCGCAGAATGTAGAGTCTGCGCTCGAACTCGTCGTCGGTCTTCGCAGCCACATTGCGGCCGATGAAGACCTGCATGTGGGTCGGCTCGGTCGGCTTGACGGTTTCGCCGAGCGAGGAATTGTCCGTCGGCACGTCGCGCCAGCCGAGCAGCGCCAGGCCTTCGGCCCTGATCTGGTCGGCGATGATGCTCTGGATCACCTTGCGCCAGGCGGTCTCCTTCGGCATGAACAGCGCGCCGATCGCGTATTCGCCGGGCGGCGGCAGGTCGAAGCCGAGCTCGGCAGCCTTGCGCTTGAAGAAGGCGTGCGGGATCTGCACCAAGATGCCTGCGCCGTCGCCGGCCCGCGGATCGGCGCCGACCGCGCCACGATGCTCCAGATTGCAGAGGATGTTGAGCGCGTCGGCGATGATCTGATGCGACTTCCTGCCCTTGATGTTGGCAATGAAGCCGACGCCGCAGGAGTCCTTTTCCAGCGAGGGATCGTAGAGGCCGGCGGCCTCCGGGCGCCAAGTGTGTTCGCGAGCATGCTCGCGTTCGAGCTCGGCGGGTTTCGAACGGGAAGCAACCGACAGCACATCGTTTGGGATGTTTTGGTGGTCGATCTGCGGCCCGCTCATGTCCATTCCCCTCGATCCGGCTTAGTCGATGCCTCACCGTGTTCGGCGCACTTTGGGCGTTCCGCGGCACCCGTTTAGGGGCCACCGCTCGTCCTCGAAGCGAGCCGCATTGTCAGAATTCAGGCTCGGCATTCAGCGTCCCCGCGAACGTCTTCGCCTGTACCTCGCGATGCACAAAGCACCGGATTTTCGCTGCAATCCCTGTGCCGATTCGCACCGAAAATTGTGGCAGTGGTACTGTCCTAACGCCCACCTTGCCAAACTTTTGTCTACCACACAAGCGTGCAAAAGTCCCGGTGGCTTGACGTTGGCGAATCACCGTCCGCCGCCGTTCAGGCTCTGCGTTGGGATTTCGCGTTCAAACCCGACGTTTCGGCTTGGCGTTCCGGCTTTCGTTTAAACTTTCATTCAGACTTGAGGCGCGACGCGCCGCGATCCCGCCCAAGGACCGCCGGAATCGGCGACGATTCTGACGTCCCGGGGGCTTCACAGGAGCGTTGGGCTATGAAGTTTTTCGCAGGATTGGCTGTATCGGCGGCATTGGTTTGCGCAGCGTCCGCCGCGAATGCCCAGATGGCCGGCACGATGGGGCCGGTGTCGGATGTGGACGGTCCCTATGTCGGGATGCCGCCAGCGCCGGTGCCGGAGCCGCCTCCGCCCGGACCGCGCTATTATGATCGCGGCTATTACGGTCCGGATCGCGGGTATTACGGTCCGGATCGCGGCTATTATGCTCCGGATCGCGGCTATGATGGTCAGGAGTACCGTGGCGATTACGGCTATGCGCCTGCGCCCAACCGAGGCTATGGGCCGGACTATGGTTATGCGCCCGGGATGCTGTCGCCGAACGAGGTCTACGCAATCCTGCGCGAGAACGGCTTTTCGCCGCTCGGGAGTCCGCGCCAGCGCGGTTATACCTATGAGATCGCCGTGCTCGATCGCGGCGGCGAGGATGGCCGCCTGCTCATCGACGGCCGCAATGGCCGGATCATCCGCTTCGTGCCCGCGTCCCAATGGGGTCACAGCTACAACCGGATGAAATACGAGCCGGGTCCGGCACGCTCCCGCGGTCCCGTCAATGTGCCGCCGGGGACCATCATCAGGGTCACGCCGCAGGCGTCAGTGACCCGGCCCTCCGTGGCGAGCCGCGAGGCTCCGGCGTTTGCCCCGAAACCGGCGCCATTGGCGACGAGGCCGGCCGCCTTGCCTCAGAACTTGCCTCAGAAATCGGCGGCGAACGAGGCTCACCCTGTGCAACCGGCGCCGCAGATGAGCGGCACGGTGGGCGAGGCCAAGCCGGCCGCGCCGCCCGTCAGACCGACCCAGGGGATGCCGAAAGTGCAGGGCTTCGAGTAACCTGCTCGTGCATGTCGAGATGCAAAAGGTCTGGGCTTTCCGGGGCGCTTGGCGTTGAAGGCGGATTGCTGCGTTTTCTACCAGCCGCGGCAAGGATCAGGTCGGCAACCTGTTTCGGATGCGAGACCAGGGAGAGATGGCCCGCGTCCAGCTCGACCGTGGTCGCGTTCATGCGGCTGGCGAGAAAGCGCTCAAGATTGGGATTGATGGTCTCATCCTGCTTCGAGACCGCATACCAGGACGGCTTGTTGCGCCAGGCCGCCACGGTGGTGCGCCCGGCAAAGATGGAAGCGGCGGTTGGCCACTGCACCGCGTAAAGGGTTCTGGCCTTGGTCCGATCGACGCCATTGGCGAAATAGTTCAGGAACGCGCCCTCCGACAGCGTGGTGAAGCCGGCATGCACCTGGATGCCGGCGCGGGCAGGCGGGGTCGGGTATTTGCCGGCCAGCGCGACGAAATTCTCGTTTGCGTCCGGCGCGCGGGCCGCGATGTAGACCAGCGCCGTCACCTTCGGATCCGCGCCGACTTCGCTGACGACCGTGCCGCCCCAGGAATGGCCGACCAGCACGGTCGGCCCATCCTGCAGCGCGAGCGCTCTGCGGGTGGCGGCGACCGAGTCCTTAAGCGAAGTCAGGGGATTTTGCACGGCGGTGACATTCAGGCCCTCTGCCTGAAGATAGGGGATGACCTCGGCCCAGCTTGATCCATCCGCCCAGGCGCCGTGCACCAGCACCACATTTGTCGCCAAGAGCGGCGAGGCTGGTTGTGCGCGCGCCGCCTGCACGGCCAGCCCGGCTGTGAGAACGGCAGTCAGGATCGTAAGCGTGTGTAAGATCTTCATTTATCGAACTCCGAGGTTGCTCGCCTGGACGTTCGGGCGATCACGCCAAACGTTACGGTTGGTCACGGGCCTTTGATCATGGCGAAGCCTGCAGCTCGAAATCGCACTTATGCGGCCAAAAAAACGCCCCGGTTTCCCGGGGCGTCGTCATCGCAGAAAATGTCAGAGAAGATCAGGCAGCGGCCTTGTCGGCGGCGGCGTCGACCACCTGCGGGGCGGAAGCGGCCGAGGAGATCGGAACGTTGCGGGGCTTCTTCGCCTCGGGGATCTCGCGCACGAGATCGACATGGAGCAGGCCATGCTCCAGCGAAGCGTTCTTCACCACCACGAAATCCGCAAGCTGGAACACACGCTCGAAGGCGCGCGCGGCAATGCCGCGATACAGCACTTCGGATTTGTCCTTGCCGTTCTCATTGACGACTTTCTCGCCCTTGATCGTCAGCGTGTTTTCCTTCGCGACGATGGAAAGCTCGTTCTGCGCAAAGCCCGACACCGCTACGCTGATGCGATAGGCGTTGTCGCCGGTGCGCTCGATGTTGTAGGGGGGATAACCCGGGCTCGTCTCAGTCGCCTGATCAAGCAGGGACAGCAGACGGTCGAAGCCGACGGTGGAACGGTAAAACGGCGTGAGGTCGTAGGTACGCATGAGGTAGTCCTCCATTGAGCGACTGTTTCGGTAACCCGCCCGCCATCGGGCCGGGCTTTCTTCTTGTGCAGCCTGGTGTTTGAGCACTGGTAGCGGCCTGCACGTTGGTGATATGGGAGGACGAAGACGGCGTTCAAGAGGGCGGGAGAAAGCCCTTTTTCAGCGCTCCCTCCCTTGATTTGAGGTCTTTATTACCCAGGGCATGATCCGGAAAAGTGTGTAGCGGTTTTCCGAAAAGATCATGCTCAAACAAAGAGCTAGAGCGCGATGCCGTTTCAACCTAATCTCATCGTGCTCTAGCTCGCATGACGCTCGTCTCCATTCCCGCCAATCCCGTTCCCGAAGACGTCGTCGCCGGCACCATCCGCACGCCCGACGGCGCCGAGCTGCGGTTTGCGCGCTGGCCGCCACCGGCCGGGCGCAAGGGCACGGTCTGTGTCTTTCCTGGCCGCGCCGAGCCGATCGAGAAATATTTCGAGACCGTGCGCGACCTGCGCGATCGTGGTTTTGCGGTGGCGATGCTCGACTGGCGCGGGCAGGGCCATTCGTCGCGGCGCCTGCGCGATCCACGCAAGGGCTATGTCCGCGATTTCTCCGACTACGAGATCGATGTCGAGACCTTCGTGCGGCAGGTGATGCTGCCGGACTGTCCGCCGCCGTTTTTTGCGCTCGCCCATTCGATGGGTGGCGCGGTGATGCTGCGGATCGCGCACGCGGGAAAGCGCTGGTTCGACCGCATGGTGCTTTCGGCGCCGATGATCGACCTGCCCGGACGCCGCACCTCGCGCGCGGTGCGTAGCCTGCTCAAGGTGATGCGCTGGACGGGACAGGGCGGCAACTATGTGCCGGGCGGAAGCGGCGAACTGACAGGGCTCAATTCGTTCATCAACAATCCCTTCACCAGCGATCCCGTGCGCTATGCGCGCAATGCCGCAATCTTGGAGGAAGATCCGACGCTCGGCCTCGGCTCGCCGACGATCGCCTGGGCCGACACCGCCTTCCACGCGATGCATGCTTTTCGCGGCATGTATTACCCGTCGCAGATCCGCCAGCCGATCCTGATGCTCGCCGCGTCGAACGACACCATCGTCGCGACGTCCGCAATCGAGGAGTTCGCTTATCATTTGCGCGCCGGCTCGCATCTGGTGATCGCGGGCTCCAAGCACGAGATCCTGCAGGAGCAGGACCGCTACCGTGCGCAGTTCTGGGCCGCATTCGACGCCTTCGTGCCGGGCACGGCGCTGTTCGGGTGATGATCTGCAGGCGTGCCTCCCCTATGGCCTCTCGGAAGGCCAGAACAGCGGCACGAGTGCGACTGCCGCAAGCATGCCGGCGATTTGCGCGGCGATGAATGCTGCGACACCGTCCGGTGCGATGCCGGCAAAAGTGTCTGAAAGTGCGCGAGCGATCGTCACGGCGGGATTTGCGAAGGACGTTGAGGCCGTGAACCAATATGCTGAAGTGATGTAAAGCCCGACGGCAAAAGGGATCGCTGCGGGCGCTTTCGCGCTGCAGCCGAAGATCGTGAGCAGCAGTCCGAATGTCGCTACACATTCGGCGAGCAATTGTCCGGCACCTCCGCGCGCATGCAAAGAGATCTGCCACACCGGCAGTTCGAACATCAGATGCGCGATCCACACGCCGATCACGCCGCCGATGATCTGTGCGGCGATATAGGCCGTGGCGTCCTGCCATGGCAGATTGCGGCGCAGCGCAAGAGCGACGCTGACCGCCGGATTCAGATGCGCGCCGGAGACGGGACCGAAGATCAAGATCAAAACCACAAGTATCGCGCCGGTCGGCAACGTGTTGCCGAGAAGCGCGAGCGCATCGTTTCCGGCTGAGAGACGTTGCGCCATGATGCCGGAGCCGACGACGGCCGCGAGCAAAAAGGCGGTGCCGAGTGCTTCGGCGGCGAGCCGTCGCGGAAGCTCGATCATCGGACCGGATCGGCGGCCTTTGCCGTCGTGCCCTCCGCACGGCCGATTTCGTTGACGCGCTTTTGCAGGCTGAGCTTGTCGAGGCTCCGGATCGGCAGGGCGACAAAGATGCCGACCCGCTGGTTGAGCACGCGATAGGCGTCCTTGAACGCCAGCGCCCTCTCGGCCGGACTGCCTTTCGCCTCAGCCGGATCGGGCACACCCCAGTGCGCCGTCATCGGCTGGCCGGGCCACAACGGACAGGCTTCGCCGGCGGCGTTGTCGCAGACGGTGAACACGAAATCCATGACCGGCGCACCGGGCTCGGCAAATTGGCTCCACGACTTGGAGCGAAAGGCGGCCGTGTCGTAACCGAGCCCATGCAAGAGTTGGAGCGTTTCGGGATGGACACGGCCTTTTGGCTGGCTGCCGGCGCTGAAGGCTTGGAAATGTCCCGCGCCGATCTTGTTCAGGATCGCTTCGGCGATGATCGAGCGCGCCGAATTTCCGGTGCAGAGAAACAACACGTTAAACGGCCGCTCGCTCATCGCTACCTCACTTGCAACAGGCCGCTGCCGGCTCATTGACAGCTTCCGGCGCACAACATGACTTTTCATGTGCGACGCGCGCCACGCGTTCGCCGCTGCCGTCGCCGTAATCAATGCTCTCGCCGGTGGTCAGGAAGGTTTCCCACGCTATGCCGGCCGGATCGTCGATCCATGATTTTTCTGATTTGGCATAGCAGCAGTTGGTCTGTCCTTGTTCGACGACATTGCCACCTGCCTTGCGAAGGCGGTCATAGACTTCGTGAAGCTCGCCTTTATTCTCGACCTGGATGCCGAGATGATCGAGTCCGGGCGCGCGTCCGCGCGTCGAAATCGCAAAATTCACGCGGGGATCGTCGAGCATCCATTTGGCATAGTCGGTCTTGGTCACCGATGGCTTCGCGGCGAATAATTCCGAATAGAAGCCGATGGAGCGTTGCAGATCATCGACCGCGACGTGAACATGCAGGCGTTTCATGGATGGTCTCCATCACGTGAGAACTTTGGTCCGTTTCGCCCGCGCCGGCTTGCAGGCCGCTATCGGCGCGCATGTTTCCGCCGCGCACTTTTCCGCCGCGCCTTGGCAACAGTTTTCGGTGAGGTAGGCCAATAGACCGTTCATCGTGTCGAACTGCGCCGCATAGATCATCGAGCGGCCTTCGCGGCGCACAGTGACAAGGCCGGCATCGCGCAGCCGGTCGAAATGAAAAGTCAGCGTATTCGGCGCAAGGCCAAGCTGCTCAGATATTTTGCCTGCGGATAGGCCGTCGGGTCCCGCCTCGACCAGCAGTCGAAATATGTCGAGCCGATTGTCCTGGGCGAGCGCAGCCAAGGCTGCCAGCGCCTGATGCTTCTTCATATTTCAGTATCTACTGAAATGTAAGAAGCGCGTCAATGAATATTTCAATAATGATTGAAGTAATAAATTGTCCGTTTGTGGCCCACACAGCAACCGCTTCGCTTCGAGAGCCACGCTGGATTTATAAGCCTACCGCCTAACTAATCCGCAGCGCGTTTCGGCTCGGAGGCGACCAGCGTGAGCTTGCCGAAGGGAAGGCCCGCCTTCAAAAGTCCCTCGCGATAATGCGCGATGTCGGCCGCCTGCTTCCAATGGAAATTCCGCAAGTGGCGTTCGACAGTGAGATCCGGATAATGCCCGAGCAGCGTCTCGGCCGCCTTGGCGGCGTCATCCGCCCGCCCGAGTTGCGCGAGCGCCGCCGCGCGCACTGCCAGTCCCTGGAGATGATTGGGGTTCAACAGGAGCGCCTCCCGCGACCACGACAGTGATGCGTCATATTGGCCGAGCAGGTAATGGCCGAACGCGTTCAGCGCGGCCCATTGAAAGCGAGGATCGCTGTTACCGCGCTGGACGGCCATCGAAAACAGCTCGACCGCCTGCCGATGCTCGCCGATCGCGAGATGGCATATGCCGAGCACGCCGCGCGCGCCCATGTCGTAGGGGTTCAACTCGATCGCCCGCCTGACCGCGTCCATGGCGGCCTCGTGATGTCCCTGCATGGCGTGCAGATAGGAGAGAAGGGAAAAGGCGAAGCACGAGCGCGGATCGAGGCGGACGCTGCTTTCGGCGAGGCTCATCGCCGACGTCCACAATTCGCGGGTGCTCTTCAGCCATCCGAACTGCACGCCCTGGATCTTGATGGTAGCGAGATAGGCGCGCGCGATCGAAAGGCCGGGATCGAGCGCGATCGCCTCTTCGAACAGCGCGATCGCGGCCTCGAAATCTGCCTTTGTCTGCTGATAATAATGGGACAGCCCTTTCAGGAAGCGGTCCCATGCCGTGAGCTCCGACGACGGCGACCGTGCCGGCGCGGAAGCCTCCGCGCGATAGATCTCCTGGGCGATCGCGGCGGAAAGATTTGTCGTGATTTCATCCTGCATCGCGAACAGATCGCCAATGTTGCGATCGTATCGGCCGGTCCAGAGCTGCTCGCCGTTCTCGGGGACGATCAGCTCGGCCGTGACGCGGATCTTATCGCCTGCGCGACGCACCGAGCCCTGAATCAGATAGGTCGCGTCGATCTCGCGCGCGATCAGACGCGGGCTGACGCTTGTGCCCTTGAAGGCGAAGGTCGCGTTCCGGCTCAGCACGCGATAGAACGACTGCAGCGACAGCGCGTGGATCAGATCTTCGGTCAAGCCATCGGAAAAATATTCGTCCGCGCTGCCGCTGAGATTGTCGAAGGGAAGCACGCCGACGATCGCGGTTCGGTATTGCGCGGGCAGGTTCGAGCCATCCTTCGCACCGTCCGTCGCATTGTCCTTGGACTCGCGGTCGCGCCCATCCGATCCGGCGGGTGCCCAGATCCAGACATTGACGGGCTCCTCGATGTTCTTGAAGCGATGCGGGCCCGCGTCGGCCATGCTGACCGTGAGGTGCCTGCCGGCTTCGGTATAGGCCTTCTCCGACACCGCGATGCCACCCGCGGGCGCGACCGACTCCAGCCGGACCGCGATGTTGACATCGTCGCCGAACAACTCGTCCTCGTCGGCCATCACGTCGCCCATATGGATGCCCATGCGGAAATGCATGGCCCGATCCGCGGGAAGGTGGTTGTTGCGCTCCGCCATGACCATCTGCATTGCGATGGCGGCCTCGATCGCGCCGACGATGCTTGGAAATTCCAGCAGGAAGCCGTCGCCGGTGTTCTTCACCAGACGTCCGCCGTGATTGAGGATGATCGGATAGATCGCGCTGCGGTGGGCCTTGAATGAGGCGTGCGTCCCGGCCTCGTCGACGCCCATCATGCGGGAATAACCGGCGATGTCGGCGCAAACAATGGCGGCTAGATGTCTCTCCATATGTCCCTATACGCCACGCGCTGGGAGATCGCCACCTGGTCGCGGCTCGGCGGCAGTGGTGTTCGATTCCAAATCATGCAAAGCATGACGTATCCGGCAAAAGACGCAACAGCCAGGCAGTGCGGCAGAGCGTGATGTGAACGAGGGGTTGTCACGCAATCGTCACTGATCAATTTTGATGTTTCCGGAATTCCGCGTTGTCCGATCGCCGCGGCTTGTTCCGGCTTGGGAACACGATGATGCTCGGCATTCACGACCTCTGGCTTTTCATCATCTCCGGCCTCGCGCTCAACATCACGCCGGGCCCGGACAATGCGTATATCGTCGCCCGCAGCGTCCAGATGGGCTGGCGCGGCGGCGCCGCCGCGGCGCTTGGAATTGGAACCGGCTGCCTCGTGCATGTCTTTGGCGGCGCGATCGGCCTTTCGGCGCTGCTTGCCGCATCATCTGCCGCATTCACATTGGTGAAATGGCTCGGCGCGGCCTATCTCTGCATATCGGCGTGATGATGCTGCTGTCGTGCCCGTCCGCACGCGCCGAGGACGCCGCAGCCGAGCGCACGATGGTTTCGCTCTCGAAAGTGTTCTGGCAGGGCGCGCTGACGAATATTCTTAACCCGAAAATCGCGTTGTTCTTTTTGGCCTTTTTGCCGCAATTTGTCGCAGCGGAGGCACCGCATAAGGCCTTCGCCTTCATGCTGCTCGGCCTGATCTTCATTTTCAACGGCACGCTGTGGTGCGTCGGCCTTGCGGCGTTCGCGAGCAGAGCGGCAAGCCGCATCGGGCGATCGGGCCGCGCCGTGCTCTGGATCAACCGCGCGCTCGGCGGGATGTTCGTCTTTCTCGGCACGCGGATTGCGATGCTTCAGGCGCGATAGATCTCATAGACCGCGCTGGCCGCGAGGTAGATGCCGAGCAGGATCATTGCGATCAGGAACCAGCGGCGGAAGGTTTCGGCCGGCATGCGCGAGCGCACCGCCTGCCCGATGAACACGCCGCCGAAGGAACAGGCCATCGCAATGGCGCCGGGCAGTGCGGTCGCGCTCGTCATCAGGCCGGACTGCGTCAGCGTGAAGCCGAGCGCCAGCGTCGCCACCGTGAAGAACACGCCGAGCGCCTGCACCAGTTCGTCCTTCTCCATCCCGATCGCCTGCATGTACGGCACGGAGGGAATCACCTGCACGCCCGATGAGGCCGAAATCACGCCGGTGATGAGGCCGACGACGCCGCCAAGCCATTTCTCATTCCGTGGGGCGACCTGGAAGTTGAATTTGGTCAGGCCCGTGACCGCGTAGATCATCAAGAGAATGCCGAGCACGATCGTGCCATAGCGCGCGTTGGGGCCGGTCATCGCGCCGGCGTTCAGCCAGATGCCGGCGGCGGTGCCGATCATCAGCGGCCATAGCCGCCGGACGATGTCGCGCAGATAAGGACCGACAAAGGTCTGCCAGATATTGGTGACGATGGCGGGCACGATCACAATGGCGAGCGCCTTGCCCGGCGGCATCGCGACCGCAAGCAGGCTCACCGAGACCGTCGGCAGTCCCAGCCCGATCACGCCCTTGATGAAGCCTGCCAGCAGGAAGACGCCTGCAATCACGAACATGAATGGTTCAATCGTGGTCATGCCGCCACATTGACTGATCCGTCCCATCGGCACAATCTGAAGGTTACGGAGTTAGCCTTCGTCAGAGGCGAAGGCAGACGGAAAGGCGGCACGCGTGATGCGCTTTGATCTGGTCGACCTGCAACTCTTCATCGCCGTGGCGGACTCGCGCAGCATCACGGGGGGAGCCGATCGTGCCCATCTTGCGCTGGCGTCTGCCAGCGCGCGGATCAAGGGACTGGAGGAGGCGCTCGGGGTCGCGCTGCTCAAGCGCGTTCGCCGTGGTGTCGAGCTGACGGCTGCGGGCGAAAGCCTGCTCGATCATGCCCGTGTCGTCATGCACAATGTCGAGGCGATGCGCGGCGATCTCGCAAGTTTCGCCTCCGGCATCCGCGCGAGCGTGCATCTGCTTGCCAACACGGTCGGGCTCTCCGAGCATCTGCCGAAGGCGCTCGCGGCCTTCCTGCGCGAGCATCCCGATATCGATCTCGATGTCGAGGAACGCGAAAGCGCCGACATCGCCGCCGCCGTCGCCAGCGGCGCCGCCGATCTCGGCTTCGCCGCTGAACATGCGTTGCCTGAGAATGTGGAGCGCTTCGGCTTCGGCGAGGATCGGCTGGCGCTGGTCGCCGCGCGGCGCGGCAAGTGGGCGTCCCGCCGCCAGATCGATTTCCACGAGGTGGCCGGCCAAGACTTCGTCGGCCTGACGAATGCCACCGCGCTGCAGGTTCACATTGGCAAACACGCGGCAAGGCTCGGCATGCGTCTGCATTTCCGGGCGCGCTTGCGCGATTTCGACGCGATCTGCCGGCTGGTCGCCGCCGATGTTGGCATTGCCGTGATGCCGGAGACCGCGGCCAAACGCTGCGCGCGATCGATGCCGATTTCGATCGTCAAGATCCGCGACTCTTGGGCCGACCGCAAGCTCGTGATCTGCGCCCGCAACTTCAAATCGCTGCCACGCCCGGCCAAGCTTCTGGTCGAGCATCTGCGCAAGGCGGCGGAGTAGGGGATGTCGAGCTGCATGAAGGAGTCGAAAATGCATGGCCGCGCGCACGGCCGGCCCTCTCCCCCGGAACGGGGGAGAGTTGGAGAGGGGGATGCCACGAGCACCTTTTCTGGGGCTGCCCCCTCCCTAACCCTCCCCCGTTCCGGGGGAGGGAATGCGGTGGTGCGCGCCCTCACTTCGTCGCTTCCACCCCGGCGTCCTTGATCACCTTCGCCCACTTCTTCGTCTCGGTTTCGATGAAGCCGCGAAAATGTTCGGGCGTGTCGCCGCCGAGCGTCAGGCCCTGATCGGCCATCCTCGCTTTGACCGAGGGATCGGCCATCGCCTCGTTCGCGATCCGGTTCAGCGTCGCGACGACGGCCGGCGGCGTCGCGGCGGGGGCGATCATGCCGTACCAGTTTTCGATCAAGAGATCAGGCATGCCGACTTCCGCCGTGGTCGGCACGTCCGGCGCGGTGGCGTCACGCGCTTTCGCGCCGAGGGCGATGGGGCGCAGCGTGCCCGCCTTGATCTGCGGCAGGATCACCGGCAGATCGAGAAACGTGAGCTGCACCTGTTGGCCAAGCAGGTCGTTGATGGCGGGCGCGGCGCCACGGTAGGGCACATGCACGATGTCGATCTTGGCCGTCAGCTTGAACAACTCGCCGGCGAGATGCGGCAGTCCGCCGGTGCCGGCGGAAGCAAAGTTGAGCTTGCCTGGCTGCGCCCTGGCGAGCGCGACCAGTTCATCCATGGTCTTTGCGGGGACGTGGGAGGCGACCACCAGCATCTCGGGCACGGTTGCGACGAGGGTGACCGGCGCGAAATCCTTGCTTACGTCATAGGCGACCTTCTCCATCGTCGGGCTGATGGCGAGCGCGCTCGCGCTGACGATGCCGATCGTGTAGCCGTCCGGTGTGGATTTGGCGACTGCGTCGGTCCCGAGCACCCCGGCCTGCCCGCCGCGATTGTCGATGATGATAGGCTGCTTCACCAGTTCCGACATGCGCTGGCCGACCACGCGCGCGATCATGTCGTTGGGGCCGCCGGGCGGAAACGGCACGATCAGCCGGATCGGCTTGGCCGGAAAATCCTCCGCCGCAGCCAGCGGAGGCAGCAGCGCCAGCATCAGCGCAGCCGCTAGCCTGCCCAGCACTCCCATGCAGCGTCTCCCCGTATTCTGTCGCCTCACCGGCTGTCGCGCTCTCATTCTAGTTCGCGTTAGTTCGCGCATTTTCCGCGCGGCGCTTGAAGCGTTTGTCGCGCAGTCAACGCGATGACCGCTCTGTCATTGCATGCGGAGCGGGCTTTTTCGGGGTCGGCCTTCGTCTCGGAGAGATTCAGCCTCGGAGAAGCTTCAGCGCCTCTTCGTGGACGCGCTTGTCGCCGGCCGCGATGATCCGGCCACCGCTTTGCGCGGGGCCTCCCTCCCAATTGGTGACGACCCCGCCCGCGCCGGTGATGATCGGGATCAGCGCCGTGATGTCGTAGGGCTTCAGCTCGGTTTCGACCACGAGATCGAGATGCCCCGCGGCCAGCATGCAATAAGAGTAGCAGTCGCCGCCATAGCGCGACAGCCGCACCGCCTTCTCGACGCGGCCGAAGATCTCGCGGTCGGTCTCGTTCATCAGGAGCGGACTCGTCGTGTAAGATGTCGCTTCCTTGAGCGAGGCGCAGCGCCGTACCGATAGCGCGCGTGCGCCCGAGGGGCCCTGATAATGCGCCGAGGCGTTGTCGCCGGAAAAGCGTTCGCCGACAAACGGCTGATGCATCATCCCGAACACGGGCGTGCCCTTGTGCAACAGCCCGATCAGCGTGCCCCAGATCGGAAAGCCGGCGATGAAGGATTTGGTGCCATCGATCGGGTCGAGCACCCAGACATAGTCAGCGTCCTCGCGCTCGTTGCCGAACTCCTCGCCGACGATGCCGTGTTGGGGAAAGCTGGCCTTGATCACCCGCCGCATCATCGCTTCCGCCGCGCGGTCGGCCTCGGTGACAGGGTCGAAGTCCTGGCCGGCGCTTTTGTTCTCGACCGAAAGCGAGGTCCGGAAGAACGGCAGGATGGTTTCACCCGAAGAGCTCGCGAGGCGGCCGATGAAGGCGGAGAAGTCGATGACCGTCACAGCTAATCCTCAGGGGCTTGCGAATGGGAAATCGCGCCTTGCGCCGCTCGCCCGAGCATGATCACTGCGCTCCGCGCTCTGTTGGCTGGAGTGCGGCGGGATCAGGTCGAACGGCCATCGCGCTCCAGGGTTTTGATTCAGCATGATCTTCGCGCAAACGCGTTGCGTTTGTCGTAACGGAAACGCTATCCCATCCCGCCGTTCAATGCGGAGCAGGCTCATTTCGGATCAAGCTCTAGCTGAATCCGGCAAATCGCGCACGATGATCCGGCGCTGTCGGCTGGTATTTTGGATGCCGAATCGATACGCCCTCGGCGGCTAACTTTCCGCTAGCACGCCGATCACGAAATCGAGAATTTCGTCGACTTCAGCTTACAGAGCTTTCTTGTTCGATGGGGCTGACCTCCTAAGTGCCTGAATTATCGAAATAATTCAACGGGCGGCCGGAAGTGTTGCCCGCCTGCATGGCCTGCAAATTTTGCATGGGAAAGTGCTCAAAAACCCTTGCACTTTGTGCAGCGCGATCGCATATTGTTGCGGTGCGGTAGCGCTCCGCGCTGCCGCTGCCCTCCTTGGGCGTTTCCTCCCTAGACTTGGGCCGCTTGCTCATCGCAAGCGGCCCTTTTTTCTTTGAAAGGCGCTCGCCGATCGTCCTCCAAGATTGGACGCGATGCAAGCGTGCGATGAAGCGGGATCGTCAGTCGCTTACGAATTTATTCAGCCGCTGCCTGGAAGGGTCCGAGCTCGCCGGGCGAGACAGTCGCGAGCACCTCGGCGAGCGCGGCGAAGTCGGCGGCGACCTGCGCAAAGCGTGCGCTCTTTTCCCGCCGCCGCTCATCCATGTAGATCGCGCGGTTCAGCTCGATCTGGATCGCATGCAATCCGCTGGCGGGGTTGCCGTAATGTTCGGTGATGAAGCCGCCGGCATAGGGCTTGTTGCGCCCGACCGAATAGCCGAGCCTGGTCATGGTGTCCTCAACCAGGTCGGGAAGCAGCGGCGCACAGCTCGTGCCATAGCGGTCGCCGATCACCATGTCGGGCCGCCGCGGCTCGTCCCGCGACACGCCGATCGACGGCATCGAATGGCAGTCGACCACCACCACCGTGCCGAATGCCTGGCGCACCTTGTTGATCAGCCGCCGCAGCGCCCGGTGATAGGGCTTATAAAGTGTTTCGATTCGCGACAGCGCGTCGTCCACTGACAGGCGCTCGCGATAAATCTCCTGGCCGTCGCCGACCACGCGCGGAATGGTGCCGAGCCCGCCGGCCACCCGCATCGACCGCGTATTGGCAAAGCTCGGCAGGCGACCGACGAACATGCGCGGGTCGAGCTCGTAGGGTTCCCGGTTCACATCGACATAGGAGCGGGGGAAGTGGACCCGGATCACCGCAAATCCGCGAGCGCTGAGATCGCCGATCAAGTCGTCCATGAAGGAATCCTCCGACCGCCGGAGCGTCGGCAGATCGATCCGTGACGCGGTCAGGAACTCGTTCGGGTAGGATGAACCGGAATGCGGGGAGTTGAAAATAATCGGCGCCCGCCACGTGGCCGGCTCCACGATCTCGAACGGAGGCGACATTTCGCCATCAAATCGGGTCATTGTCGGGCGCCGTTCCTCTTGGGTCCGTTGCTCTCGGCCGGCGATTCTGCAGCACAACGGTGCTTTTGTATGCAACACATTGTCGATAATCGCGGCCATTCTGCCAAGTGAAAAGTCCCTGTTCCTTCATTGGAATGCATCTTAGGGATGCGTGAAATTCGCGCTTTCGTTGTTGAGGCCGCAATTAGGCCCAGAAATAGCCTTGCGCCCGACCGATTGCGCCCGATAGCTTTCACCCGAAATTTACCCTCTGTCGGGCTTAGTAGACGCATTAGGTCCGCCGCACCCGGGATTTGACCCTCCTCGCCATGCACAAGATTCTCCTTGCCGAAGACGACAACGACATGCGCCGCTTTCTGGTCAAGGCGCTGGAAAACGCCGGGTTTCAGGTCTCCCCTCATGACAATGGCATGTCGGCCTATCAGCGGCTGCGCGAGGAGCCGTTCGAGATGCTGCTGACCGATATCGTGATGCCCGAGATGGACGGCATCGAGCTTGCGCGCCGCGCCTCCGAGCTCGATCCCGACATCAAGATCATGTTCATCACCGGCTTTGCCGCCGTGGCGCTGAACTCCGATTCGGAAGCGCCGAGGACCGCCAAGGTGCTGTCGAAGCCGGTCCACCTGCGCGAATTGGTCAGCGAAGTGAACAAGATGCTGGCGGCCTGACCGGGGGCTCGTTGCCGCCTGGCCGGTTGTTTGGGCGTTTTATGCCGGTCCGGGTCAGGGCGTCCTTGCCTGCCCGCTTTGGAGCCGATATAGGGACCCGACTCCGCCTCTATAAGTTTCTTTTCGGGCACGTAGCTCAGCGGGAGAGCACTACCTTGACATGGTAGGGGTCACAGGTTCGATCCCTGTCGTGCCCACCATCTAAAAATTCTGGCGTTGTAATTGCTATGCCTTTTCGTCTGACGCCCTCACCTTTCATCTTGTGAGGGAACAGATGTTCGCTCTCCGTCCAGCTTTGTCATTGCGGCCAGGGCGAGCCGGCGGCGATCGGCAGCCTCCGTGTGCGGCGCTGCCATGCGTCCACCTTGCCACCCGAAAATAGCTTCCAACTCGGCGACGGTCGCTGCGATCTTGCGAACACCATGCGCTGTCTTTTTGATGCCGGCGGCGCGAGCGGCTTCCGAGAACATATTTCCGAAGCTCTCGCCCCGCTGCCTTCGCCGCAAATCCATGCGATCTCGCCGATCGGGCCGGCGTCCTTTGCAGCACTGCCAGAATTGGCAAGGTTACCCAACGTAACGCTCGCAACCATGCGCTCATGGAAATTCAGCGCAGCGAGCTTGAGGAAGTGGTTGGCAAGACCGTCAGGAAGGAGGTCTCCAGCTTCCTCATCTTGTTCGGAATCGAGGTCGGCGATCATAGGGAGCCGCGGGAGCTTCGCGCAGACCTCGTCCATCTCCGCCGCTGGCGCAAGAGCGCCGAGCAAATCCAGAGCTACACTATGAGGACCGTCATCACGGCGATTGTCGTCGGCGGGCTCGGCGTGCTGTGGCTCGGCATCAAGACGATGTTGGGGAAGTGAGATGCCGCCCGTTCGCGCTGAATTATGCGAAGGTCCGAGACGTCCAGATATGGGAGCGGGCCGAGTACGCGCACCAACAGCGGATAATGGCGGCGACGATCACCAGCATCATGACACTAGGCCATGCGGATCGGTGAGCTTCTGCGGATGCTGCGAAAGGACCGGGCTTCACTGTCGCCGTTGTCGTGTATCACTAAGCTTCGGATGTGGTGCTCACGCCTAACGGGGATTGATCCAGTCCCTATCGCGCCGCCGGCAGTGGGTCTGCGGGCAGAAGTGCGTGCAAAAAAACCCGCCACCCCGGGAGCAGCCCGTGCGGGCATTCCCGATGGCGGGGGCTTATTGCATTTTACACGTTG
>Ga0210406_10001932_pt1 | contig 24262 bp, 20 predicted proteins | sample IncBWC30MmetaG_FD_155454 | JGI IMG/M metagenome (GOLD analysis project Ga0210406, IMG submission 155454) | Forest soil microbial communities from Barre Woods Harvard Forest LTER site, Petersham, Massachusetts, United States - Inc-BW-C-30-M | ecosystem: Environmental > Terrestrial > Soil >...
CGACTACCAGCGTCTCGTCCACGTCGCGTAGCGCCCTGTGCACGTGGATCTGCAGCTGCTTGAATCCGCTGGTGTGGTGTTCCGCATCGCGATGGTCCTTCTTTAGCGCATCGACGGCCGCGCGAACATTGTCGCGGTATTTCTCCATTACCAGCCCAATCGTCTTGTAGTCGTTGCTTTGCGAGGCGCGACGCGTCAGCTCCAGTTGCGCATCGCCGAGCCTCTCCAGCAACTTCGCCTTGTGCACCGAATTCGTCTCGTGATCGAAGCGCGTCTGCAGCGCGTTCACATCCTCGGTAGCGGCATGCGTGTTCCCCGCGGGAACCATCGCACCCAACATCATCAGCACGCTCGCCCCCCAGCGGCTCATGCTTATCTGTTTCCCTCCAGCAGATGTTTCAGAACCTTGCTGCGCTCCTGCGCTTGCCAGACCTGGTCCGACGTCTTTCCCTGCTCCAACGCCAGAAATTTTCCATACGCCTCCAGCGCCGGCTTGAACTGGTGCAACTTATCGTAGCAGAGCGCGCGGATAAACCACGCTCCCGATGCGGGAGGTTCCGCCTTGGCAATCAGGTCCAGGGTCGCGAGGGTCGCCGCGCAATTTCCGGAAAGATAGTAGGTCGAGCTGAGATCCTTCCAGTACGACAGATTATTGGAGTCGATTTGCAGCGCCGCCTTCAACTCTTTCTCCGCCGATACGAAATCGCGCTTCTGCAGGTACACGCGCCCAAGCCCGCCGATCAATTGCGCGTCGCGAGGCGCGAGCGCAATGGCTTGTTGTAGCGTCACGATGGCATCGCCGAATTTCTTCTGCGCAATCTGAATGTCCGCGCGCAGCCGCAGCGAGTCCAGCGACGCCGGCTTCCCGGCATCGGCGCGGTCGAGTTCCGCGAGAGCCGCGTCGTACTGCTGGTCGTTTACCAGCAAATGGATCAGTCGGGCTCGCGCGCCGGCATCGCCAGGCATGACGGCCAGGTACTTACGATACGCCTCCGCCGCTTCGGGCTTATTCTGCGCCTCCAGGCTCCGCGCCAGCCCCTGCAGGTCCTCAGGCGCATCGGGACGAATTTCCAGGGCGTGGCGAAATCGCATTTCCGCTTCCGCGGGCTTATTTCTGCGCAGGTCAAGCTCCGCCAGGTAACCGTTGGCCGCCGGGTCGTTGGGATCGAGATGCAAGACACCCTCGAACGATCGCGCCGCTCCTTCTGAATCGCCGGAGCGTTCCTGCGCAACAGCCAGGAGCGAGCGCGGCCGGCTCTGCGCGGGAAGCAGCTCCACCGCTTTGCGCAGAGGAGCAACCGCGGCGGCATACTCCTGCTTGTCCAAGAGTAGAATCCCCAGATTCAAATAGGCTTCCGGCATTTTTGGGTCGAGCGCGATCGCCCGCTGGTATTCGGCGCGCGCTTCGTCGCCGCGCTTCAGCGCTGTGTATGCGTAACCCAGTTGGAAATGGGCGAAGGCTACTTCCGGTTTTTCGGCGATGAATTTCTGCAGCGGCGGTAACGCGCCTTCAAAGTTGTTGGCATCGATATTTCGTTGCGCTTCGTCGAGCAAGTCATTTAGTGGATTCGCTACCTTCTGCTGCCGGGATTGCGTTTGCTGTTTCGCTGCGGAAGCGGACTGCGCCGGCGGCGCGAGTTGGCTGCGGAAACAGGGCGCGGCTTGCGCGGCGAACGCGACGCCTACAAAAAAAGGCGCGGCTCGCCAGAGCAATGTATCGGCCCGCAATTCAAAATGCTTCATGGTTCGATGCCAGGGACACCGGCTTCACTCGTCATTGTAGCCGGATGGCCTGCTGACTTGGATGCGCCGTTTCCAGCGCGTTTTGCCTGGCCGTTCGCGCTGAGCGCCCGCGACAGGAATCGCCCCGTGTGCGACTGCTGATTGCGCGCCACCTGCTCCGGCGTGCCCGTAGCGATCACCTTGCCGCCCATGTCGCCACCCTCCGGCCCCATGTCGATCAACCAATCCGCGGACTTGATCACATCGAGATTGTGCTCGATAACCAGCAGCGACGCGCCCGATTCCAGCAGCTTGCGAAACGCAGCCAGCAATTTCGCGATGTCGTCGAAGTGCAGGCCGGTGGTAGGCTCGTCTAAAATGTAAAGAATGCCGCGGTTCTCCGTGCGCGTCAGATGCGACGCGAGCTTCAGCCGCTGGGCCTCGCCGCCGGAAAGCGTGGTGGCCGATTGCCCCAGGCGCAAATAGCCGAGGCCGATTTCATTCAGCACCCTCAACTTGGAAATGATCTTCGGGACATTGCCGAAAAACGCCAGCGCTTCTCGCACCGTGAGTCCCAGCACCTCGTGAATGTTCTTGCCGTGATAGCGCACGTCCAGCACGCCGCTCTTGAACCGCGTGCCGCGGCACTCCTCGCAAATCAGCTCCACATCCGCGAGAAACTGCATCTCCACGGTCACCGTGCCGTCGCCCTGGCATGTTTCGCAGCGCCCGCCGGGCACATTGAATGAGAAATGGCCGGCCGCGTAGCCGCGACGCTTGGCGTCCGGAGTATCGGCAAACACTTCGCGAACCGCGTCGAAGGCTTTCAGGTAAGTGGCAGGATTCGATCGCGGGGTGCGGCCAATCGGCGACTGGTCGACGATGACGACGTCGGTGATCTGACTATCTCCCTCCAACCGGTCGCAGAATTCCTTCACGCTGCCGCCGTTGCGCTTGGCACCCAACGCGCGGTACAGCACGTCGTGAACCAGTGTCGATTTTCCCGAACCGCTCACGCCCGTCACCACGGTCAGAGTTCCCAGCGGAATCATCAGGTCAACGTTCTGCAAATTGTGCAGCGTCGCCCCAAAAAGCCGCAGAAATTTGCCGTTCGGCCGGTGCCGGTTATTCGGCACGGGGATGCGCAGTTCGCCATTGAGGTAGCGCCCGGTGAGCGACTTGGGCTCGGCCAGCATCGCGTCGTAGGAACCGGCGAACAGCAGCTTGCCGCCAAGCTCTCCGGCGCCCGGCCCAAGGTCGATCACGTAATCCGCGGCCTGAATGGTGTCGGGATCATGCTCGACCACCAAAACGGTGTTCCCCAGATCGCGCAACGATTTCAGGATATCGATCAACCGCTGTGTGTCGCGCGGATGCAAGCCGATGGAAGGCTCGTCCAGGACGTACAGCGCTCCCACAAGATGCGAACCTAGGGACGTGGCCAGTTGAATCCGCTGCGATTCACCGCCCGAAAGCGTGGAGGTCAGGCGGTCCAGCGAAAGATAGTCCAGCCCCACTTCATCCAGGAATTGCAGCCGCGATCGAACTTCCTCGAAAATCTTGTCCGCAATTTTTGTTTGCGCTTCCGTGAGACGCAGGCCGCCAAAAAAAGTGCGCGCTTCTTTCACCGTGAGCGCGCAAATCTCCGTAATCGACCTCCCCGCCACGCGCACCGCGCGCGCTTCGGCACGCAGCCGCGTCCCTCCGCACTCCGGGCAGGTCGCATATCCGCGATAGCGGCTCAGAAAGACGCGCACGTGCAGCTTGTACTTCTTGCGCTCCAGCCAGGTGAAAAAGCCCTTCACGCCGTCGAAATCATTTTCCGGGTCGCCTTCGAGGATCAGCTTCCGCTGCTCCGCGGTCAGATGCCGCCAGGCGATGTTGGTGGGAATGTCCTGCGTGCGCGCCCACTTCTTCAGCTCTTGAAATAAAGCCTTGTAACGCGGCTTGCTCCACGGCTCAATCGCGCCTTCATCCAAAGACTTGCTCGGGTCGGGCACGACCAGGTTCAAATCGAAATCGATGGTGTTGCCGAAGCCCTGGCAGCGCGGGCAAGCGCCATACGGATTGTTGAAGGAAAAAAGCCGCGGCTCCGGCTCCTGATACAACGTACCGTCGTTCTTGCATTCGAACCGTTCGTTAAACACCAGGCGTTCCGCTGGATTCCCCGCCCCATCGGGGACAAATTCCAGGATGGCTTCCCCTCCCGCCTCGCGGTAACAAATCTCAATGGAGTCCACCAGCCGCGCCCGCGACTCCGGGCTGACCGCCAATCGGTCCACCACCACATACACCGGCCGCGCGAAGTCCACGTCCAGCAGCGTCTCCGGAGAGGAAAATTCGTGCAGCCGGCCGTCCTGATACAACCGGTTGAACCCGCGCTTCTGGATAGCGCTCAGCGCGTTGCGCAACACCTCTTGCGAAGGCGCGGCGGGCTTTTTCCTCCCGCCGCGGCGCCCTACGGCAGGCTGCTCCTGCGCAATTCGCAGCTCGTACAGCACGTAAAAACGCCGCCCGGGAGCAAGCGACAGAATCTTGCCCGCGATCGCCTCCGGACTGTCGCGCCGCACTTCGGTTCCGCACTTGGTGCAAAACGTTTGCCCGCAGCGCGCGAAAAGCAGCCGCAAGTAATCGTAAATCTCCGTAGCGGTCGCCACGGTGGAGCGCGGATTGCGCGTGGAATTCTTCTGCCGGATAGCCACCGCCGGCGCGATCCCGGAAATCTCATCCACGTCGGGCTTTTCCATGCGCTCCAGAAATTGCCGCGCATAAGCGGACAGCGACTCCACGTAGCGGCGCTGCCCCTCGGCATAAATGGTGTCAAAAGCCAGCGACGATTTTCCCGAGCCGCTAACGCCGGTGACCACGGTGATGGCGTTGTGCGGAACTTCCACGCTGATATTCTTCAGGTTGTGGACGCGCGCGCCGCGGATAGAAATAGTCTCTTGGCTGGTGTTTGCCGGGATGAGTTCGTTGGTCGCCACAGGGGAAGCTCAGACAGCGCGTTCCGCGAGCGCTGCCCAAACTTCAAATTATACGGCGAGCGCGAGGACAGGGCAAACCGGGCATTACGGCTCTTCAATCAGGCTGATTTGCCCCACGCCGCCTTGCACCGTGAGGCGAATCGTCGCGGGAGTCTTGCCATAGGCTTCATTAGTGTATTCGTCGCCTTCATGGCGCAGTCCGTGCGCTTCGACCGAGCCGATTCCGCCGGAGGCGCGTGCCACCACGCCAACTTTTCGCGGTAGCCGGATGGTCACCTGGCCCACGCCGCCTTCGAGGTCAGCTACCAGATCATTCTTGCGCTCGCCGGTAAGGTCCAGATCCGCCTGTCCCGCGCCCATGGACATTTCCAGGCGCGTCACCGGAATGTCGCGCAAGCGCAGCTGGCCCCGGCCCGCGCCCATTTGGATTTTCAACTCCATCGGCACGTCATTGCTGCAGTGCAAATTCCACTGATTGTGCGCGGCATTGAAGTGTGTGTTTCCGTCATCCTGAGAAATACTCAGGTGGCCGACGCCGTCTGCAACGTTGTAATCAACGCGCGGTGTCTCATAGGAGTCACTGTAATTGAAGTCGGCGTCGAGCAGATGGCTGGAGCCGCCGCTGATATTGAGTTCGCCGGAGCTGGTTTCGAGAGACACATGGACGGACTTGGCGCCCTGCCGCTCCACGGTGCGGGACTGGTGCTGCAAATCGCCGGAAAAGTGGCGGTTGTGCGTGAAAGCGCGGCCGTGCCAGAACAGAATGACGAGCACCAGCACAAAGGCCAGAGCGCCGAAGGTCGCGCCCAGAGAAACACCCGATTGCGCCGTGCCGTCCGGATTTTGCCGCGCCCGCGTAACGTCCCACATCTTCCCCAAACCGACAAATATCAGGATAAGCGGCCAATACGTGCGCAGGATCGGCCACGGATCGAAAGCCGGCCGCCAGTTGGCATACAGGAACATCCCGCCGATGGTGATGAGCACAATCGGCAGCACCAGCGAGGTTCGGCGAGGAGATCGACCTTCAGCCATTACACACCTCTCCGTTCTTTACTACGCACCCGCGACCAGAAAAGTTCAAGGACGTCGACCGCAATCGTGAGGAGAGCATACCCCCGAAACCGCGGGGGTCGCAACGCCAGCCGGTCGCGGGCTATGCTAGAGTTCGCCGGAACTACGAAATTCCAAGGAGTGAGCGATGGTCGCCTGGGAAAGAGTCATTTGGGTGGTCCTGGACAGCGTAGGCATCGGCGAATTGCCGGACGCGGCGGAATACGGTGACGTGGGGCGCAACACCCTGGGACACATCGCGGAATCGCGTGCGCTGAAAATTCCGAATTTGGTCCGATTGGGTTTGGCGAATATCGCGCCCCTGCAGCATCTGCAACCTGCCGCCGCGCCGCTCGGCGCCTACGGCAAAGGCGCAACGCATTCGCCGGGAAAAGATACGACCACGGGACACTGGGAAATGGCCGGAGTATGGCTGGACCAGGCGTTTCCCGTTTACAAAAATGGATTCCCGCCGGACGTGATTGCCGAATTTGAACGCTTGATCGGCCGCAGGACCATCGGCAACAAGCCCGCCTCCGGAACAGAAATCATTAAAGAGCTGGGCGAAGAGCATGTGCGCACCGGCAAACCCATTGTGTATACGTCGGGCGACAGTGTCTTTCAGATTGCCGCCCATGAGGACGTGATCCCCGTCGCGGAGCTGTATCGCATGTGCGAAATTGCGCGCAAGTTACTCGACGGGCCCCATCGCGTCGGGCGCGTGATTGCCCGCCCCTTCGCGGGACCGGTGGGCAATTTCGCGCGCACTTCGCGGCGCCACGATTATGCCGTCGATCCTCCAAAACCGATGCTGCTGGATGTTCTCGCCGAGCGTGGGGTACCGGTCTTTGGCATCGGGAAGATTCACGACATTTATAACGGCCGCGGCGTCCAGGATTACGTCACCACCAGGAACAACGTCGATGGCATGGAAAAACTGAGCGCTGCGCTTCAAGCGCAAAAAAATGGACTGATCTTTTGCAATCTGGTGGACTTTGACATGTTGTTCGGACATCGTAAGGACGTGGAAGGTTTTGCGAAATCCCTGGAGGAATTCGACCGATTGCTGGCGGACTTCCTGCCCAACCTCAGCCCCGCGGACCTGCTGATGATTACCGCGGATCACGGCTGCGATCCCGACCCGCGCTGGCTAACCACCGACCATTCGCGCGAGTACGTGCCGATTCTGGCCTACTCGCCAGGAAGAGCCGGCGTCAACCTCGGCATCCGCCAAACGCTGGCCGACATGGGCCAGACCATCGCGGAAAACTTCGGCACAACCATCCCGCATGGAACCAGTTTCCTCCGCGAAGCCTCGGGGTTGAGAGGCCATGCGGTTCCGAGAAGAGAAACCGCCAGGTGAATCGGACGTTGCATCGCTGGAAGCCTCCTGCTTCAGCGCTCCAATAGAACCACTGTCCGAGCGGGCAGTTAACCCCTCTGTTCCTCCGAGCAGTTATCTCCACCCGCACAAGAACGGATTCCTTCCTCTTGCGCCGCCGGTTTGTTTTCACAATGGAAGCCATGACGGGGGATGACTTTCCCGCCCGAAGGTTCCTCGATGCGTGCTTCCGGTCTTCGCAGTTTACGCAGCAAATTATTTTTCGCCGCCGTTCTGGTCACACCGATCACCTCGCTGGCGCAGTCCGATTCCAAATCATTCAAGAGCAACTACGTTGTTTCCGTGCAGGATCTGAAACTGGCCGGCAAGGGACGCGCCGCCTTCGATAAAGGCAGCCGCTTGCTGGACAAAGGAGACACCGCAGGCAGCATCGCTTACCTGGAGCGGGCCATCTCCGAAGCTCCGGAACATTACAAGGCCTACTACGACCTCGGCGTCGCACGCTTCCGTCTGGGCCAACTTGCTGAAGCCGAGCAGGCTTTTCAGAAAGCAATCGATCTGACTGGCGGAGGTTTCGCTCCGCCGCAATTTGGCCTGGGCGCGATTTTCTGCCAAAAGCAAGAATTCCTGCTGGCGGAGACGATCCTGCAGCGAGCGGTTGAACTCGAGTCCGGTTCAGCCGTCGGCAAATACTATCTGGCCTGGGCGCAATTCGGGCTAAACCGACTCGTGGAAGCCGAGCGTAGCGCCGAGCAGGCGTTGGTGCGAAACGCAAATCTGGCCGAAGCGTATTTGTTGTTGGCGCGAATTCATCAACGTCAGCACAATGGGCCGGCGGTCACGAAGGACCTGGAAGTGTACCTCAAGCTCGACACGCACAAAGAGCTCGCGCGCCGCATGGCCGACAAAATTCAGCAGGAAATGGCGCAGGATACCGCCGCCTCAGTCATAGCCGCGATTCGTCCTTAACCTGAGCAGGCACTCGTACCTGTGCCTGAGGGTATCCAAGCTAGAGGTCCATCTTACAAACGAGTTCAGTTGCCGGAAGTTGCCCCGCCGGCGCTGCCGGGAGCGTAGTAGCCGTTGCGGGTTCGCGCGATGAGTCTGCCGCGGCCGCGTGGCGGGATGACGTCCACCTGCACGGCGCGGAATGTGCCGTCGCGCCGGGTGTTGGTCGGATAGTAGGCCAGCGTGTACTGATTGCGAATGTCGTGCGCGACTTGCTCGCAGATGGTGTGCACGTCTTCAACATTCTCCGGAAAATACGCGAGGCCGCCGGAGGCCTTGGCGATTTCTTCGAGCGCGCGTCTGGCGCGCTTGGCGCTCTTCTTGCTCTCTTCGCTCAGCAGACCGATGGTGTAGATGACCGTGTCGGTCTTCTGGATTTCGCGAACCGTCTTCTCCAGCGAATTGTGGCTGGTATTGTCTTCGCCATCCGTAACGATCAGCAGCACCTTTTTGTCTTTGCTGCCCTTCTTCACGTGGTCGAGCGAGCCGATGATCGCGTCGTACAGCGCGGTGCTGCCGCGCGAATCGATGCGCTCCAGGGCTTCCTTTAATTCCGGTACGCTATTCGTGAAATCCTTGTCCAGGTCGAGATAGAAATCGTCGTTGAAATTCACCACGAAGGCTTCGTCCTGCGGATTGCTGGCTTCCACCAGGGTGATGGCCGCCTGGTTCACACGCGGACGCTTGTCGCGCATGCTGCCGCTGTTATCAATGACCAAGCCCATGCTCACCGGAATGTCTTCGCGCTTGAAGACCGAAAGCTTTTGCTCGACTTTGTCTTCCAGAACGCGGAAGTTATCCTGCTTCAGGCCATCGGCGAAGCGCCCACGATCGTCAATCACCGTGGTATGCAGCACCACCAGGTTCACGTCCACGCGAATCTTGGAGTCCTGGCCCCCGCCGGGTTGACCGGGGGGCGGCGGTGGGGCGACCTTAACGGCCGGAAGTTGCGCTAGCGCAACTCCAACTCCAAAGAGAACCGTGATGGAAACGAACAGGGCAAGTAAGCCGCGGCGGGACCAGAGGGATGCCAGATCAGTGGCTGGGAGCGTAGTAGCCCGTCTTCGAGTACACGTTAAGCGGAGGAAGCCCCTTCGGCGCGCGGAGCTTGATCTTGATTTTTCTCCAGCGTGCGTCATGCGCCTTATTGCTTGGCCGATATCCCAGGACATATTGGTTTCGCAGCTCCATGCCGATTTTCGATGCAATATCCGGCAATTCGTTAAGGTTCTCAACAGCAAAGACGCGGCCACCGGTCAATTCGGTAACCTCGCCCAACAAAGAGGGGCCGTTCAGCTCCTCCGGCGTCCGGTTTCGATAACCAAGCGGGTCAAAGATGCCGATGGCATAGAGTTGCGTGTCGGCTTCCTTAACCAGACGCTTGATATCGCTTTCATTGTACCGACTATGATTATCTCCCCCGTCCGATAGGATGAGCAAGGCACGCTTGCCGTTGCGTGCACCCCTCATCTGACTGAGGCCCAGATAGATCGCGTCCAGCAGCGCCGTGCGGCCCTTGGGCGCCGTCAGCATCATGCGGCTTTGCAGATCCTCGATGCTGTTGGTGAAAGCGCTGGTTAGTTCGGCGCGCTCGTTGAAACTGACCAGGAAAAATTCGTCCTGCGGATTGGCGGTCTTGAAGAATTGCAGCGCGGCTTCGCGCGCCTTCCCGATTTTGTTGGCCATGCTGCCGCTGAAATCGAAGATCACGCCGATGGATATCGGCACGTCTTCGGAGGAGAACGTGACGACTTCCTGCTCGATGTTATCTTCGTACACGCGGAAGTTGTCAGGATCCAGCCCGGTCACCAGGCGATTGTAGGGATCCGTCACGGTCACGTTTATCAATGCCAGGTCCACGTCCATGTGCAACCCGGTAGCGGGCTTGACGGCGAAACCCGGCGTATCTTTTTTTACGTCCTCTTTGGGCTTCGCGGCATCTTTGGACTTGGCTTCGTCGTTGGGCTTGCTATCGCCTTTTGGCGTGAGATTCTCGCCGGACGCGGAACTGTCCTGCGCGGCAGCGGGGACAGAGGAGAACAACAAGGTCAGACAGACAGACAGGAGGATAACCAGCCTACTTGGAACCCGGAACTCGTATGCGTCGCGCTTCACGGCTCCCTCACTTCGACCCGGACCTGCCGGGAACGGCCGCGCGTAAGGACTTAACTGGATTCTATCACCGGCATTCTACAAGACAAGAACAATCGGCAAATGCATTCCAGAAATTTTGTCAATCTTTTGTAAACACCCATCCACCGCGTCCGATGAAGCCGCCAGGGCTTGCCAGCATCCGGGAGTTACAGTAGAAATTGCTCAGCGACAATGTCGAAAGGCAAATCATGAGTTCGCCGCAGGTAGTTGTGGTGATTCCGGCTCGCTATGGTTCGACCCGGCTCCCCGGGAAGCCCCTGGTGTCGCTGGCCGGGAAGCCCATGATCCAACGGGTCTACGAGCGTGCCAAGCTGGCCCAGCGGGTGAGCCGCGTCATCGTGGCCACCGACGACGACCGAATTGTCAAAGCCGTGCAAGACTTCGGAGGCGAGGCGCGCATGACCCGCGTGGATCATCGCACCGGCACGGAGCGCGTGGCGGAAGTGGCCGCGCATGAAAGCGGCGACGTCTTTGTAAACGTGCAAGGCGATGAGCCGCTGCTCGACCCCGCGGCGGTGGACACCGCGGTCGCCGCTCTTTTCGAGGATCCGCCGGCAGCCATTGCCACCGTGGCAACGCCCATCAAAATGCCTGGGGACATCATGGACCCCAACGTCTGCAAGGTCGTCCTGGATTTTGACGAGAATGCCCTCTACTTTTCGCGAGCCCCGGTCCCCTGGGTGCGGGACATCGGAAGCAAGGTGCAAGCCCGGCACTTGAAACACTTGGGCCTATACGTCTTTCAACGCGATGCCCTGCTCGAGTATCCGACGCTGCCGCAAGGGGATTTGGAACGCATCGAGCAACTCGAACAGCTCCGCTGGCTCGAGAACGGCTGGAAGATTCGCGTGGCAGAAGTGGAGCACGACGCGGTCAGCGTCGACGTGCCCGAAGACGTAGCGCGCGTGGAGAAGCTGCTGAAAAAATGAAACCGCCCGGCCGGCGTTAAGCGGGCCGAGCGGTCGTTTTCAATTTGATTGCCTCGTCTTTACGGCGTTGTTTGTGGCGTGGCGGATCCTGCCGTCACGCGGTTGGAGTCCTTAGTAACGACGTAGACGGTGTTCCCGGCGCCCACATAGGCCACAAAATTAATGGTCGCGGACGGCGCGCCGTTGCCCGGGCTGACCGTCACCTGATAGGTGTTCCGGCCCGTCCCGCCGGCACCAAAGTTGCCGGTCATGGGCACATCGGTGAAGATCGGACCGTGGCTCGAAGTGGATCCCGGTTCGGTGTAATCGGCGGTGCCCGTGATGGAGCCACTGCTACCCAGGGCATACTGGCCGACGAAATCCTCCTCAAAGCCGACGTTGCCTGACGACGGAATGGTTAGCCCGCTCCAGTTGAATACATAGTTGCCGGCAAGCGCCGAGGTGGAGACAGACGAGGGCTGCGCCGACATGCTCCCGGCGCCAATCAGCCCCACGCTCGTTTCCAGCAGCACCGCTTGCGTGGGCGAATAGAGATAGAAGATATAAGAGAATGTCCCGGAGGAATCCGTGAAGGCAAAGGTTCCCCGCCCGGAGCCGGCAGCGTCAATCGTGTAGGTTCCCGAGTCCGGCCCAAGCGCGGTGTGCTTACCCGCGTTGTTGTCATCAAGCGAAACGTTGGACAGCGCGCCACCGTTAAACGTCCCGCTCCCCACACGAGCAATGGCCCCAAAGTTTCCGACCACGGCAGCGCCCGCGCTGATGAACGCGAAGTTTCCGCTTAAATTAGTAATCGTCCCGGTCTGCAGAAATGCATCCCCGACGGTTATCGCCGTCGTGTCCTCCTCCAGGAACCGCAGTCGGGTGCCGTCGACGATATAAAAGGCAACGACCTGACCGTTTATGCTCATTGTGCCCCGGCCATTCGAGGCTCCGAAAGTCGGATCCAGCGAAAAAGTCGAGCCTGGAATGGGATTCGGGCCGCTAGGCCCGGCCTGGCTGCCGTCGTTCACATCGATTGTCCCGCCGGTCAGGCCCCCGGTGCTATTCGCCGTGAATTCACCCGCAATCGAAAGCGGCGCCCCCGAGGAGTCCTGCCCCGAAAGGTCAAACGAATATTGACCGGTAACGGCCGTAAGCGAAAAGGCGCTCGCCGTCTGCAGATCGAAAGAACCGCTGGAGGCCGCATTTCCGTCAGTCTGCACGGCAACCCCGCCCGTTGTGGACCTCAACGCAATATTCAGTCCGAGTGCGCCGCCCAAAGATCCGCCGGTGAGAGTGAGTGTCCCGCGGCCATCGGACCCGATAGAGTAAGTGCCCCCGGTGAACTGCACGGTGCTGAAGCTTCCGGCGTCGTTGACATCTTCCACGGCAGCGGTAACCGTGCCGCTCCCGTTTACGCTGAAGCTTCCGACGCGCGCGATGAGCCCGCCGTTCAGGTCTTCCCCGCTCATCTCAAAGGCATACTGCCCCTTTAAGCTCGAATTGGAAAAACCCACGTTGGGCGGTGGCGGCGTGGTGTTTGAACCGCCGCTACCGCTACAAGCGGCCGCGAACACGGCCGCACACAGTGTTAGAGCCACAATGAGGTGCTTCACAGCGCACCTCCCTCGGTCCGTGGCCCAAACTTTGCGTTCGGCGCCAACGGTAAACCTCGCGTGCTTCTCACCGCCAGCACTTGGTTGCCGTCTTGAATGACGCGCGCCAGAAACTGCGTGCCCGTCCCGTAGGGAACCATCTCGCCCACGATCCGCACGCGGTCGCCGCTAGCCAGCGAGAAATGATTTGCCTCGAGGCGCCGCACCCTGCCGAGGTGAACATCAACCACACCGGAACTGGTCTGCACGGTGACATGCGGACCCAGCGGAGCCACCGACGATGCCGGCGTGTATTGCACTACGTTGCCTTCCAGAACCGTTTCCCGGCTCGCGTCATAACTGAGATTTTTCTGCGGCACACTCTGGGCCTTTTGTTGTGCGCCAGCGATTGTCGAAAGCAGCAAAACACCGGCGAGCAAGGCCGTGCCTACCCGCCATGAAAGCAGTCGTGTCATGGGTTCCCTTCCTCAGGCAAAAGAGCCCCAGTTCTGCCCTGAGTGTATTTTTAGCGCGCGCGGACAAGTCTCCGTCCGCACCGCGGCTTGGATTTTTTGCTACCTAGTTGGATGGATGCCGTTGCCCTGGCGTTTACAAGCGACATTGGAGAGCGTTCCAATGTGTAAACACTCTGGGAGGCAACAACAACTACACCCCACCCACGAAGTAAGAACACAAAAGTGGCAAAAAAGTTTCCCGGGAGCGGCGCAGGAACCAAATTCTTCAATCGGCTGCAGTCAGGAATGCGATTTGACACCTGGGGGAGTTGCGACGATAATTGATTGTACGTCACTCCTGTGGAGGGCTAACAAGCCCGCGTTATTTGCGAAGTGCGGGCTATAAGGATGGCGCCAAAATATATTTTTGTAACCGGCGGTGTTGTTTCCTCACTCGGAAAAGGCGTAGCGGCCTCCTCAATCGGTTGTCTCCTCGAAAGTCGCGGTTTCAAAGTCACCCTGCAAAAGTGCGACCCGTACCTTAACGTCGATCCCGGCACCATGAGCCCGTTTCAGCACGGCGAAGTCTTTGTCACCGAAGACGGCGCGGAAACCGATCTCGACCTCGGCCACTACGAGCGCTTCACCCACGCCAAGCTCTCCCGCGACAACAACTGGACCACCGGCCGCATTTACGAAACCATTCTGACCAAAGAGCGCCGTGGCGATTTCCTCGGCAAGACCGTGCAGGTAATTCCCCACGTCACCGACGAGATCAAGGCCACCATCAGAAAAGTTTCCGAAGGCGTCGACGTCGTCATCGTCGAAATTGGCGGCACCGTCGGCGACATCGAATCCCTCCCATTCCTGGAAGCCATCCGCCAGATGCGCCTCGAATTGGGTGCGGAGAACACCCTCTTTGTGCACGTCACGCTGGTGCCCTTCATCGCCGCCGCCGGCGAACTGAAGACCAAGCCGACCCAGCACAGCGTGAAGGAAATGCTGGGCATCGGCATTCAGCCCGATATTCTGCTCTGCCGCAGCGACCGCCACATTCCCGCCGAATTAAAAAAGAAAATTGCACTGTTCTGCAACGTCGCGGAATCCTGCGTCATTTCCATGGAAGACGTGGACACCATTTATGCCGTGCCGGTCGAACTGGCCCGCGAAGGTCTGGACGCCCAGATCTTGCGCTCGCTCAAACTGGAGCATCATCCGCAGGATTTGCAGCCGTGGGTGGATTTGGTGTATCGGCTGCACCATCCCGCGGGCGAAGTGCGCATCGCAGTGGTCGGAAAATATGTGCAGCTCGAGGATGCCTATAAGAGTTTGCGCGAAGCCCTGCTGCACGGCGGCTTGGCGCACAACCATAAGACCGTCCTCGAGTGGATCGAAGCCGAGGAAATTGATTCCGCGGAAACGGCCGCGGTGCGCCTGCGCGGCTACGACGGAATCCTGGTCCCCGGCGGATTCGGCAAGCGCGGCATTCAGGGCATGGTGCACACCATTCAGTACGCCCGCGAGCACAAAGTTCCCTTCTTCGGGATTTGCCTGGGCATGCAGTGCGCCACGATCGAATACGCCCGCGACGTCGCCACACTGAAAACGGCGGACAGCACGGAGTTCGATCCGCAGACGCCGCATCGCGTGATTTACAAGCTGCGCGAGCTCCTAGGCGTCGACGAAATGGGCGGCACCATGCGCCTGGGCGCTTGGCCCTGCAAGCTCACGCCCGGCTCCTTCGCCCATCGCGCCTACGGCAAGCTCGAAATCAGCGAGCGCCACCGCCACCGCTACGAATTCAATCGCGATTACGAAAAAATTCTGACCAACGCAGGCTTACTGATCACCGGCCGCACGCCCGATGAGAACTACGTCGAAATTATCGAAGCGCCCGAGCACCCCTGGTTTCTCGGCTGCCAGTTCCACCCCGAATTCAAGTCCAAGCCCCTGGAACCGCACCCCCTCTTCGCCGCCTTCATAGGCGCCTCGCTGGAGCACAAGCTCAACAAGTCCCGTGCAACCCTGGAACCAGCCCACGCCCAAGCTGTAGCCACCCACGTCCCCGCCTAGATTACTAAGAGTTCTGCGAACTAACGACTGCGGATGGTTAGTACTTGTTCCAGGTGAACGTGTCTAGCGTCCAGTTGCTTACCGTCATCAGGTTCTGCTGTAAGGCGCGGTCGTAGTGGATCGACACGCTGGCGTTTCCGCTTGCCTGTATGGTATTGCCGATGACCGAACCGTACCAATTGGCGTTGCCGCTGAAGGTGATTCCGGCATTGGGCGCATACAGGACCGCGACAGAATCACCGTTCCCATGGAGGTTGACGGCCCCAGTGCCGGCATATTGAATTTGCAGGAGCGTCGAATTGTAGGTTGCGTTGCTGATACCGTTTCCGCCGAGGTCCAGCGGGGTAGCCTGGCCGTTCCCCACAACATTTATGATCACAGGCAGGTACGCCGCGGGATTGTTCGGACACGGGCCGATTGCTATCGATGCGTTCCCGGACAAACTGATGCTGTTGACGTAATAACTGCCCGCCTGGCAAACGCCACCGACTACGGCCGGAACGAACGTCACGATGCTACTGCTGCCTCCTGAAATGCTGATATCTCCATAATTCCCATTATTCGGTCCGACTTGCGGGCAAGTCCCGCTGCAAGGCGTAAGCGTGAGGGGCACGTCGCCGTTGCCTAGACTAGTTGCCGGGGAAAGCACTGTGTTCGGTATTTGCGGTGTCACCATGGTAACCGTCTGGGGCAACCTGACGAGCCCTGGAGCGGGAGCGCAAACGGTAGTGCTCATGGCACAGCCCGTCACCGTGCCTCCGCCGGTCAAGGCATCCACCCCTGCGCCGCCGCCGCAGGCGCCAACTCCCGTATCCGGGCTCGAAAACGTGCCGTCGATCACCGTATTATTCGCGGTGTTCACGTTTCCGTTGGAGCCCAGATTGCCGTCATATTGCTGGGTGACCGGTTGTCCGCCAGACATCGCCATATTTGAGGAATTGTAGCTGTCGATCGTGCCGCCGCCATTGAAGGAGATAGAGCCGCATCCACTTCCGGTGGCAAATCCCGCGTAGTGGTAGCAGGGCGACACGTGGGATTCCAAAAGCGCGGACACCTCAACCTCCGCGTTACGCACACCGCCGATATCTCCATGCGAAGTGAGCTTCCACAGTTGCGCTGTGAGGTTCTGCAAATTTCCGCACTGCGTGATCTGTCTCATAGCCAACAATTCGGCGGAAACCGAATAATCTACAGTGTTATTGCCTGCTGTCAGAGACCCTTGGGTAGCCGCGTTAAAGTTGCTCAACACCGTGCCCACCGGATAATTGGCACTGATACCGTTCATCGTCGGCCCCAAGGCGATCGGGTTGCCGCCGCCGGCCCGCGTGACCGGGCTGACCGTGATGTTATAAGCGCCCAGGGGATCGCCTGCGCCGCCCGGCAGCGCGTAGCTGTTCATCAGATAGTTCGCCGCGGTATGAAGGCCGGCCTCCGCTCCGTAGCGGGATTGCGTCATCAGCCGGTAATTCATGCTAGACCAGGTTTCCGACTTCGACAGGAACATCAGTGACGCCCCCGCCACCGACAGCATAAGGCCAAGAACCAGGGCAAGGATGAATGCGGCGCCTTTTTGGTTCGTGCGTTTCATGTAGAGTTTCTCCTTGGAAGCTGATGTTTCTGTCTGGGACAGTTTTAAGCCGCGGTCGTGATCCCCGTCGATGGTACAGGTGTGGGGTGGCACCAGTACCAGTGGGCAGGCAGTTTCTAGGACGAGGGTCAGGTGGCTTAAGAACCACACCTTGCGGCCAATTCGGCACGCGCGCCGGGCGCCCCGTAGGGTTCGTCTCTGCTTTTGTGCTCAATTCCTAAATACCAGAACTCACTTAATGTATTGACAACTTCGACAATCTGTCCTATCATAGCCCGTGATCACTCGCCGGGACCATCCAACCACAGCGCCGCTAACTACCTTTAGAATCAACACTTGCAAAAGTGTATCAAAACAAACGACTTTAACTCCCTTTAGAATGAACACTTGTGAAAAACAGGGGGAGGGGGGAGGTTACGGTTAACTAGCCGCTCTCGTTCCACCCTCGACCGCGCCAGCATCGCCCCCCGGGTCACTGGGGGCGTCAAGGTTTGCCCCTACTTCCGAGGGCTAGGCTGGGCCGTCGTCCAGACGCCGGAGCGGCCCAACGACGCGCTTCGTGCTATCTTCATTCCTCCGCATGGATAGGACACGTGAGATTGCTGTGGGCTCGCTGCGCCTGGGTGGCGCGAACCCGCTATTTCTGATCGCCGGGCCTTGCGTCATCGAAAGTGAAGCGCACGCCCGGAAGATGGCCGAGCAGGTGGCGCGCATTGCCGGCGATGCCGGCGTGCCGCTGGTCTTCAAGGCCTCCTACGACAAGGCCAACCGTTCTTCCGCAAAAGGCTTTCGCGGGCCGGGGCTGAAGGAAGGCCTTCGGATTCTGCAGAAGATCAAGGCAGACCTGAAGCTGCCGATCCTCACGGATATTCACGAGGCAGCGCAGGCAGCGGAGGTTGCCGAGGTCTGCGATGTGCTGCAGATTCCGGCGTTTCTCTCGCGGCAAACGGATTTACTCGTGTCGGCCGCGAAGACCGGCCGCGTGGTGAACGTAAAGAAGGGGCAATTCCTCTCGCCATGGGACATGAGCAACGTGGTGGAGAAAATTGCCAATGCGGGGAATACGAAAATCATAGTGACCGAGCGCGGCGCTTCCTTCGGCTATCAGAATCTCGTTGTAGATATGCGTACATTCCCGATCTTGCGCAAACTCGGGTATCCCGTGGTCTTTGATGTCACCCATGCGGTGCAGCTACCGGGCGGCCAAGGCCATGCCAGCGGCGGCCAGCCGGAATTCATCGAGCCGCTAGCCCGCGCCGGAGTAGCCGCCGGCATCGACGGAATCTTCCTCGAGACGCACGACAATCCCAGCGCCGCCCTTTCCGACGGCGCCAATGCCCTGCCCCTTCAGCAGTTGCCGGCATTGCTAGCGCGATTAAAGGAACTATCTTCCTTAGTCCGCCGGTGGGAAAAGTCGTGAGCCGAGTAGCGCCTCGTAGGGGCGCAGCACTGCTGCGCCCCGGTCGAGAAGACGTAATGAGAACGCGGAGAGCATCGTGAGCTTGGAAACCGCCCGCCGGGTGCTGGAAATCGAAGCGCGCGCGCTGCAAGAGGTTAAAGCGCGGCTGGATGTGAGCTTCACCAAAGCCGTGGACGTGCTCTTCGCCTGCAAGGGGCGCGTGGCGGTTACCGGGATGGGTAAATCCGGGCTGATTGGGCGGAAGATTTCGGCGACCCTTTCGAGCACAGGGACCCCCTCGTTTTTTCTGCACCCGGCAGAAGCGCTGCACGGCGATTTGGGGATGCTGGCGCGCGGCGATGCCATGCTGGCGGTCTCCTACGGCGGAGAGACCGAGGAGATTGTTCGCCTGCTGGAAGCGCTGAAGCGGTTGGAGATGCCGCTGGTGACGCTGACCGGAAAGGTGGTGTCCACGCTGGGGGAGGCGAGCGAGGTGGCCCTGGACGTGAGCGTGCGCGAGGAGGCTTGCTCCCTGAATCTCGCTCCCACAGCAAGCACAACCGTAGCGATGGCCGTGGGCGACGCCCTGGCCGTGGCCCTGCTCGAGCGGCGCGGTTTTCGTCACGATGATTTTGCGGCGCTGCATCCGGCCGGGCGGCTGGGCAAGAAACTCTTGCGCGTGGAGCATTTGATGCACGCGGGCGATGCCCTGCCCCGCGTGAGCGAAAGCACGTCGATGCCCGATACGTTTCACGAGATGAGCAAGAAGGGCCTGGGAATGACCACCGTGCTGCAAGCCGACGGGCGCCTCGCGGGCATCATTACCGATGGCGATCTGCGGCGGCTGATGGAGAAGCATCGCGGAGCAACCCTGGAAATGACCGCGGGAGCGTGCATGACGCGAAGCCCGCAAACGATTGGCCCCCTGGTGCTGGCCAGCGAAGCGCTGAACTGGATGGAGAAGCGCAAGATCACCTCGATCGTGGTGGTGGATGAAGCCGGGGGCGTGTTGGGTGTGGTGCATCTGCACGATTTGTGGGGCTTGGAATTGATTTAGTGGCACAGCCATTTTTGGCTGTGCGCCGTCAAGCGTCATCCTGACTCTGCGGCGACCGGCCCAGGAAGCAATGTCATCCTGAGGCTACCCGATGAGGGTAGCCGAAGGATCTCAACGCTGACCACCCTAAAAGGTTCCGCGAAGGTCGCGGCACGAAGAGGAGAGCGATTGCTTAGAACAGGAAAGAGGATTTCTCCGGCGGTGAGGAAGCGGGCGAAACAGATTCGGGTTTTGTTGATGGACGTGGACGGAACGCTGACGACCGGGGCCGTTTCCCTGCTTTCGCAACCCGACGGGTCCGCCCTCGAAATAAAAACGTTTGACGCGCATGACGGCCAAGGACTTTCCCTGGCGCACACCGCGGGCCTTCGCACTGGCGTTATTACCGGGCGCGAGAGCGCGGCGATGCGACGGCGCGCTCGCGAATTGAATATAGAATTCGTGTACGAGAAGCAGCCGCACAAAATTGCCGCTTACGAAGAGATCTTGAAGAAAACGGGAGCCGCGGAATCCGAGGTGGCCTTTCTGGGCGACGATTTGCCGGATTTGCCGGTCATGCGCCGTGTGGGACTGGCGGTCGCCGTGGGAGACGCCACGCTGGAAGTGAAGCTGGCGGCGCACTTCGTGACCAAAGCGATTGGAGGCAAAGGCGCCGCCCGCGAATTGGTCGAGCTGATTCTGAAGAGCAAGGGCACCTGGGAAGAAATGATCGAGAAAGCGCGCGCTTGAGAAAGGCACACCGTGGTCCATGCATGGCATGACGTTTCGCCCGGCGACGATCTGCCGCGGGATTTTCAGGCGGTCATCGAGATTCCGCTGGGCTCCAACGTAAAGTACGAACTCGACAAACCCACCGGCCTGCTCAAGGTGGACCGCATCATCCACTCCGCGGTTTTCTATCCGGCCAACTATGGCTTTATTCCCCAGACGTATGCGGAGGACAACGATCCGCTGGACGTGCTGGTTCTCTGCCAGGAGCCGGTGCAGCCGCTGGCGCTGATTCACGCGCGCGCCATCGGCCTGATGACCATGATCGATTCGGGCGCCAGCGACGACAAAGTGATTGCCGTGGCCACCAACGACCCCGAATTCAGCGGATATGTGGAGGCACGCGATCTGCCGCCGCATCGCTTGCTGGTGTTGAAGCGCTTTTTCCAGGATTACAAGCAGCTCGAAGGCAAGCGCGTCGAAGTAGAAGACATCCGCCCGGCCTACGCGGCGGTCACCGTCATAGAACGCTCTCTCGCGCGCTACCAGAAGGAGCGCGAAAAACTGATGTCCAAGGAAAGCCGGTGATGCGCGCGCTTGGCCTAGTATATAAACACTATGTAGCAGGCTGCGGGTCAATGCTATGGTTCGAGCACGATTTCCGTTGCCAATCGAGACTCATAGGGGCGCACACACGATGAGCCGTTTTTGGAAATGGACGCTCGGCAGTGTTCTCGGCCTGTTGGTGGCCGCCTTCGTCGGCCTCTCGTTTATGGCCGGCAGCCCAAAGGACGTATACGGCTTGGTGCGCTATGCCCTGCCGCACATGCACCGCGGCAAACTGCGCGCCGGCGAAGATGCGCCCGATGTGCGATTGCTTGCGCTGGACGGATCGAACCATTTTCATTTGCGTGAACGCACCGGCGCAAAGCCCCTGGTGCTCATTTTCGGCAGCTACACTTGACCGCCCTTCCGGCGCCACGTCGGCGACGTGGTCAAGATTTACAACGACTACAAAGATCACGCGGACTTCCTCACCGTTTACGTGCGCGAAGCGCATCCCACCGATGAGTGGCAGATGAAATCGAACGTGAAAGAAGACGTGTGCTACGCGCAGCCAAAAACTCTGGAGCAGCGCGTGGCCATCGCCAACGACTTCGTGCAACGCCAGAAATATCCCCTGCCCTTTGGGATCGACGATATGAATGACGCGGCAGACCATGCCTACTCGGCGTGGCCGGAGCGGCTCTACATCATCGATGAGCAGGGCCGCATCGCCTATGCAGGCGGCATGGGGCCATTCCACTACGACCCGGAAGAAGTGCGCGCCTGGCTGGCCAAGCGTTTCGGTGCGGTGACGCAGACTAGTTCTACGACTGCGCCGGCGGCTGGGACACCGCTTCCTGCTCCGGGGGCTGGGACGCGCTAAAGCGCGCCCCTACAACACTCCGAGGCGGCGGCAAATTTCGTCGGCAATTTTTTCGGGGGAAGCGCCAATGTCCACCGCGACGGCGTCGCTTGGCTCTTCGAGATCGCGGAATTGGCCGGCGAGAATGTGTTCGTCGGCGAAGTGGCCTTTGCGGGCGCGAAGACGTTCCGCAATCAGCTCGTAGCTACCCTTCAGATAGACAAACTGGACTTCGGGACCATTCCAGAGCAACTGCCGATAACTCTGCTTTAAGGCGGAGCACGCGAGGACTACATTTTGTTTTAGGGCCACCCATTTCGCGATCTGGTCGTGTATGGCGGCCAGCCACGGGAGGCGATCCGCGTCGGTAAGCGGAATGCCCTTGTGCATTTTTTGCTTGTTGGCGGCGGAATGGAAGTCGTCCGCGTCAGCGAAGTGCCAAGCGAGGCGCGCAGCGAGCAGATTTCCGATGGTGGTCTTGCCGGAGCCAGTCACGCCCATCACCACGATGATCATGCGCGTTCAGCCTCAATGCCAGCGCAGCAGGAGAATGACGTCCAGCGCGACGAGCACGGCGACGACCACCTCCAGCGCAAACATGCGCCGCTCGTTAAACTGCTTGACCATAAATTCGTAGAGCTCTCCGGCCGTTTTCAGTTTCTCGCTGACCAGCGCTTTGTAGTCCTCGACGCCGATCTTGGAGGAGATGACTTTGTAGACGCGCGCGTAGTACGTATCGCTGATGAATTTTACGGCGTACTCGGTGCGCTCCGCCAAATCCATGATGTCCAGGCGAAGGCGATTCAAGCGGCCGGCGCGGCGCGGCAATCGCCAGCGGGAGAGAAAACTTTCGTGGCCCTCGAGCGAACTGTACACATTGGAGAGCAGCGCGGTGAGCAGTTCGTCGTAATAGCGAAACTCCAGGAGTTGCGTGTTCGCGTATTCGAGCAGGTCGATGATCGCCGACGTGGCGTCCGGCTTGTCGTACACGAGTGCGGCGGCCCAGCCAACCACAATCAAGTCGGTCGGATAGTAGGAAAGAGCTCCGCGCAGGATTTCATCGCGTTCCGCAGCGGAGAGCGGGGTGATTTCTCCGCGCACCAGTTGCGTGAGCTGATCCCCATGGCGACTGAGCAGCTCAGCGGCGGTCGGCGTGCGGCCGTCTTCGTACTGCGCGGATTGAATGTCGATGACCAGGTAGTCCTCGTCGAGCCACCTTGCCGAAGGCTTGATGAGCGCGGGCCGAAATCGTTCGAGGTGCCCGCGCAGCAGGTCTTCCGCGGCTTTCTCGACTTCGGGCGCGTTCATCCGGCGGTACGAATCCTGGCACAAGGCATCGAGGTCGCACTGGAATGGCGTGATCAGCTCCACGCATGCAACGCCGAACCAGTAGTATTTGATTTTTCCGCCCAATCTTTCGCCGCCGGGCAGCGTCAATGGCTCAATCGACTCTTCCAGCGGCGGATTTTGCGCCTGCGCGTATTCCGGAGTGAGATGGACGAACCCGGGCAAGCGCGGGGACGCCTCCGGACCGAGGAGCGCGTGCAGTTTGTCCAGATCAATCGCCTCGGCGATGTCAAAGAAATTGAGTATGCGGAAGTAGCCGCGCGCGATCATGTTTGCGGGAGTGCCGGCACGAAGTTTTGATCCAGCCGCAGCCTCAAGCGTTATCCTACACTAGTCAGATGCGCGGAGTTTACGGGGAGGCGACACACCGTTTATCGAGAAAAGCCTTCGGACATGCAGAAAAGGCCTCAGGTCCAAAAAGCGGACCCTTCGGAGCTCAGGGTAAACCTGAGCTACAGGTCTTGTGGCGCGGCCTGCGAAGAATGTTACTGCTATTTCTTGGCGGCAGGAGGAGCGGGTTTGACGTCGGCGGAAAACTTTTGCAGGTCGACGACGGAAGAGGAATCGAGTTGATACAGGGCGGGCTCGTTGTCGCGCTTGGCAATGTACGTATCGCCGGACTTGGAAATCAAAACCTTTTCGACGCGCTTGCCGTCGTTCGAAGTAACGGTCACTTCCAGGGCCGGCGTGGTAAATCCGGAATCGACAAACTTGCTGGCAGAGAGTTCGCGAATTTTATCGACGAGCGCCTGGACGCTCGATGACTCCATCTTTTTGCTGTCAGCGGACCACCAATCTTGCCCGCCCTTGGTCAGAAAATAGGCCTTCGAACCATCGTCAATCTCGACTTTATTGGGATCGTCGTAGCCGAAATCGAAGAGCTTCTTATTGCGGAAGTCATCCACAGTCTTGTCGAGCTCTTTGCCGAGGTCGCTGGAGACTTTGTAGACACCGGGAACGGCGGTCGATTTGGCGTAGTAATCGTCTTTGCTTTTTCGGATTTGCAGTTCCTGCGTGCTGGCGGTGTCGGTAACTTTTGCAGTAGCCACTTGCGTTCCATTGGCAAACGCCGCGGCGGCCTTCTTCGCACCGGCATCGGTGGAAGAGGCATCCATCTTTGCTTCGCGCAGTTTGCGGACGACTTCCTCGACCTGGAAATTATCGGCCCGCAGCGGTTTGGGCTTTACGATCTGCCATTCCTGTTGGTTGCGGCCGAATTCGATGTTTTGTTTTTTTGTGGCGAGTTCGATCTGGCTGAGCTTGTCGAAATCGACGGTCAGCAAGCGCTTGTCGCGAAGATCGTTGGCCGTCTTGTCGATATTGCTTTTGTTGTAGGTCGCGACAGTGAAAACGCGCGGATCGCCTTCCAGTTTGGCAAACACGGCGCTGCCGGCCGGAGTGTCGTCGCCGAAGAGAAGTTTTTGTGGCTTGGCGTCCTTGGTTGTGACATCGAGCTCGAGG
>Ga0210406_10001934_pt1 | contig 24260 bp, 24 predicted proteins | sample IncBWC30MmetaG_FD_155454 | JGI IMG/M metagenome (GOLD analysis project Ga0210406, IMG submission 155454) | Forest soil microbial communities from Barre Woods Harvard Forest LTER site, Petersham, Massachusetts, United States - Inc-BW-C-30-M | ecosystem: Environmental > Terrestrial > Soil >...
CTCCGCGGATCCGTGTCACAAATTCTCTGATCGTGTCTTCAGGAACCATAGCACCCTCGCTTGCTACCAACTGCTGCTTGCCCCGCCGCCACCAGAACTGCCTCCTCCAAAGCCGCCGAATCCGCCGCCTCCTCCAAACCCGCCGCCTCCACCGAATCCACCGCCTCCGAAGCCGCCCCCGCGCCCTCCGAAGACTTGGGAAAACAGAAGCCAGAACAGGATGTTGCGTAAAGGAGTGAAGAGGACGATGAGGACAACGACGATAATTCCAATCATTCCCCCAACCGACAAACCGCCGCCCGGTTGGGGTTCTGGCTGGGTGGGCGCTCGCGGCTGCGAATTCGTGAGTTGCACGCCGGCATCCGTCGCAATGACATTCGCCACACGGCTTGTGACCAGCAGCAGGGCATCGTTGTAGTTTCCGCTGCGCACGAGCGGGATGGCTTCGCGCTGAAAACCGCCAACTTTGCCGTCGGGCAAAATCGGTTCCAGGCCGTATCCGACCTCGACGCGAGCACGGTGCTCTTTTATTGCGTACACAATCAGCACGCCACGGTTTGTGGATTTGGCGCCCACGCCCCATTTCTTGAAAAGGTCAACCGCGTAACTCTCTATGTCGGACCCATCAAGGGAATTAACTGTTACCACAGCTATCTGTGCGTGAGCTTTCTCGTCGACCTGCCGAGCGATGTCAGTGATCTGAGAGATCGTGGCCTGATCAAGAACGTGCGCGAAATCATTGACGTATCCCGTGGGCTGAAGTTGTGAAACCGATTCTGCCCACGTCAGGATGCCCAGCGAGAAAACCAAGATCGTAACTAGACACAATCTCTTGCTCAAATTCACACGCAAATTGTACAAGACGGAGCCGAATCTGTTGGGACGATGCCCCGGGACTCAAGATCCACGCAGAAGCTCACGTCACCTTGGTAATTTGAAGAAACTCACTGTCCGGATAATGATTGATATCATGTCGAACCCTGAAAACACACGTCGATGGCCACGCGTTCCAGTCGACATGCCCGTGCGCGTCCTAACCTCGAAAGGCTTTTCGACGACTGTAGTGGAGGGCCGGGGCACCGAATTGAGCGAGGGCGGCATGGTGTTGTATGCGGGAATCCTGCTGAATCCAGGCGACCTGCTTGAGATTGAGTTTGACACGCCCATCCACTCGCGCATGACGGCGATCGTTCGCACCCGAACCGGGTTCTGCTTTGGTCTGGAATTCATCACCCCGCTGCCTGCATAACTCTTAATCTCTTCCGATCACCTCTCTCTTGGCATTGACGGCGGTTTGTTCTAGCATCCCTAAGCACGTTCGGGGGTGGTTTTATGTACTTCGAACAGTTCTATCTGGGGTGCCTGGCCCATGCTTCCTACCTGCTTGCTTCCGAGGGAGAAGCGGTCGTGGTGGATCCGCAGCGGGACGTCGAGTTGTACTTGGCGGCAGCGGCGCAGCAGGGAGTCGCGATCCGGCACATTGTTGAAACCCATCTACACGCAGACTTCATTTCCGGGCACAAGGAATTGGCTGCTCGCACAGGTGCGAAAATCTATATCGGTGCGGAAGCTGGAGCGATGTTTTCGCACGTACCGGTAAGCGATGGGTACGAGTTGAGATTCGGTAAGGCATCGATCCGCGTACGGGAAACGCCGGGCCACACTCCGGAGAGCATCTGCCTCGTCGTCACAGACGAAGAGAAGTCACCCGCGCCATGGGCGGTTCTGACTGGCGACACCCTGTTTATTGGCGATGTTGGCCGGCCTGACCTGTCTCCCCGGCATACCCCAGCGCAACTTGCGGGCTTGCTCTACGACAGCTTGCACAAGAAGTTGCTGGCACTTGCCGACGATGTCCTGGTCTATCCCGCCCACGGGGCTGGCTCGCTCTGCGGAAAAAATATGCGGGCGGAGCGGTCATCGACGATCGGCACGGAGCGCCTGACCAACTACGCGCTCCAGATTAAGAGCAGGGAAGAGTTCATCACGCAGCTGACCAGTAACCTTCCCGCTCGACCGGAATACTTCGTGAAGGATGCCGAGATCAATCGTGCCGGCGCCGGAGCGCTCTCGGATCTGCCGCCTCTGCGGCCCCTGACGCCGGCTGAATTGAATGCCATGTTGAGCGGAGGAGAAATCGCCCTCGACGTGCGGCCTGGTGACGAGTTCGCAGCAGGCCATGTGCCAGGCTCGGTGAACATTGCGCTTTCAGGTCAGTTTGCGTCTTGGGCAGGCACAGTGCTGGGGTTGTCGGCGCACCCCGTGCTGATTGGAGATTCGGACTCCCAATTGGATGAGGCCCGCCTGAGGCTGGCGCGTGTGGGCATTGAGGTTCTGGACGGATATCTGGATGGAGGCATTCCGGCCTGGAAGAAATCTGGATTTGCCTTGGCCACCATTTCACAGTTGACTGCGGGAGAAATCGACGCCCGGTTGAAATTAAACGACGTGCAAGTGCTCGACGTGCGCCGCGAGCCGGAGTGGGATGCCGCGCACATTGAGAATGCGACGTGGTGGCCCCTTGACAACTTCAGAGTTTCTCCCCCAGAACTGGATCACCATGCGCCCATCGCGGTTCACTGCAAGGGTGGATACCGTAGCATGATTGCCAGCAGCCTGCTGCAGCGCGCCGGTTTCAAGCAGATTATCAATGTCATCGGCGGGTTCGATGCCTGGCAGGAGGCGAAACTGGCTACTGTGAGCTCGAAACCGGCAGGAGCTTAACTCAGAGCCTGTGGAAAAAGTGTTTCTGCAGGAACACTTTGATGGCATTGTTGCACATACAAGATTGCCCGTAAAGGATGTAACTGCATGAGGATAAGCGACTAGGCAGCCTCTCCGAATTCCTGCTCCATTTCTAATCCCAGGTCCACCACGGTGCGAAGCAGTGCTTCCATTTGTTGCTCGGTGACCGTTGGATTCATGCAGGTTAACTTCAGGCACTGTCTGTCGCGGACCCGCGTGCCGCCGAGGACCGCGAGACCGCGATCGAACAGGCGCTGGCGAAGTTTGGTATTCATCGAGTCTGAATCCAGTTCCAGGCGAGTCGGGACGTAACGAAATAGGACCGTGCTCAATTGTGGCTCGCGCACCAGTTTGAGTCGGGGCGTATCGTGCACCACGGTTGCGGCGTGCACAGCCAGTTCGATGGTGCGGTCAATCATATCAGCCAGTTGGGTGCGACCGAGGCTCTGGAACGAAATCCACAATTTCAGCGCGTCAAACCGCCGGCTGGTGAGCAGGGAAGTCGTAACCAGATTCGGGATTCCTGCATCTTCATGGAGTTCGGGGTTAAGGTAATCGGCGTGAAGTCTGATTGCGTCGAAGTGGCTCGGATCGCGCAGCAGAAAAGCTCCGCAGGGGATGGGCTGCCAGAACAGCTTGTGAAAGTCGATGCCAATAGAGTCTGCGGAATCGATGCCGGTGAGTTGATCGCGATGACGGGCGGAGAAAAGCAGGGCCCCGCCATAAGCCGCATCGACGTGAAGCCAAGCGCCCGCGCTGTGGGACAGTGATGCCAACTCGGGCAAAGGGTCGACTGAGCCGAAGTCAGTGGTGCCCACCGTCGCCACGATCGCCATAGGAAGCAGACCGGCTGCCTCGAGTGCTGCGAGAGAATCCCGTAAGGCCGAAGGGCTCATACGGAAGCTCTCGTCTACGGCCACTCGGATCACAGCATCGGTACCCAAGCCTAACTGCGAGGCTGCCTTCTCTACCGTGAAATGCGCGACTTCGGAACAAAAAATGCGCAATCGTTTCGCATCTGGCGGAAGGCCCGATTTTTGCGCGGACCAATTCCAGCGCTTCCCGAGGAATGCGTCGCGAGCCAGCAACAGGCCCATGAAATTGGACTGAGAGCCACCGGTGGTGAAGGTTCCATCGGCGCTTGAGGGGAGCCCGGCCTCGGCGCAGAGCCAGCGAATCAGTTTCTGCTCCACGATCGTGGCGATGGGCGCCTGATCGAAGGAGTCCATTGATTGATTGAGTGCGCTAATCACGACTTCGGCAGCCAGAGCGGCCAGCAGGGGAGGGCAGTGGAGGTGAGCAGCGGTATTGGGGTGGGTGACTGAGACCGAGTTCGAAACCACCATGCGCAACGTAGCGACGATCTGCTCCAACGAGCCGGGCGTCTCCGGAAGAAATTCCGAGTTGACCAAGTTACTCAGCGCGGTGGCGTTCTTGCCGTGATAAGGACGGGCCGGCAAGGAAGCGCAAATGATTTGAACGGCTTGACCAACCAGCTGCTGGTAGCGATCTTTGCCATGTTCGGTAAGCGTCAGAAAATCAGATTCGAACAATTCCTTGTTTCCTATGATTTGCGCAATCCGAGGATAAGGGTGACCACGCCTCCGGCGACAAGAACAATGCCGACCGCCGGCGGCAGCTTTTCGCTATGTTCGGTCTCGACGCTGATTTTCGCGTCCCCGATTTTCACGCCATGATTCTCGCGTTGAGGAACCGGCACCACAAAAGACAGCAGTCCCAACACGATCAGCAGTACTCCCGCAATGGAAAGGGCCTTCATAAGGTGCTCCAATCTGTTAATCGACGTGCGTTGCGCGTTCAGCATGACAATTGCACAAGGACGCGCGCCACTGCATCCTATCACCAACTGCAATCGTTGAAGATCGAACCATCAAGTCAGAGCAGAGTCGAGCCTCTACTCTTTGAACGCACGTTCGAGCTATTTCTCGTATATTCATGGAGTGCTGCGAAGGTTCTCGAAATCTGTGAGTATTTGAACGTTAATCCTTGGAGTGACCGAAGATGAAGACTGAGAAGTTGGCCAAGACATTTCGGGTAGACAGCGGCAAACATTTTCGTCTGAAAGACTACGATCCAGCGGATACCGGACATGGGCTCTCCGAGGACAATGCCAAGGAGGCACTGCTGGAAGGCATTGCGCGCACCGCCGAGTTACAAGACCAGCTCTACGCCCAAGGCAACTGGTCGATCCTTTTAATATTTCAAGCGATGGACGCTGCCGGAAAGGATGGCGCCATCAGTCACGTTATGTCGGGAATCAACCCGCAGGGCTGCCAGGTGTACTCGTTCAAAGTCCCCACCTCGACCGACCTGCAGCACGATTTTTTGTGGAGGACGACCTGCTCTTTGCCCGAACGCGGGCACATCGGGATCTTCAACCGGTCGTACTACGAGGAAGTGCTCATTGTGCGAGTTCATCCCGAGATTCTCAAGAGCCAGAAGACGCCGCCTTCTCTTGTGGGCAAGAAGATCTGGCAGGAGCGATTCGAAGACATTTGCTGCTTCGAACGTCACATGGCGAGAAGCGGCACTGTCATCCGAAAATTCTTTCTCAATTTGTCGAAGAAAGAGCAGAAGAAGCGCTTTCTGGCGCGTCTTGATCATCCGGAAAAGAACTGGAAGTTTTCGGCAGCGGACATTCACGAACGCAAGTGGTGGGATGACTATCAGGACGCTTACGAAGATATGATCCGGAATACGTCGACTGAAGAGGCGCCGTGGTACGTCGTGCCTGCGGACAACAAATGGTTCACGCGCCTCGTGGTGTCCTGTGTGCTGGTCGATACGCTGGAATCTCTCAACTTGTCGTATCCCAAGGTGGATCCGGCAAAGCAGAAAGAACTGGAAGCCGCGAAGAAACTCCTCACCTCCAAGAAGTGAGCAGCGCGTGCGATAGGTGGCAAGGTTGTTGCCGGCAGCCGCAGTTCGTCAGACGAACTAGCGGGAACAAATCGAGATGATTCGTTGTCTAAACCCTTACCCGAACAATTGATGGCAATGGCTTAGAATCGGCTAAAAAAAATTCCTCAGTCCGCATGGAGGTTTTCATGGCGTGGCGTATGGCGGCATCCCTGCTTCTAATTACTCTCTCATCTTTGACTTCAGCTCAGGAACCTACACCGCAGCGCGTCGTTGGCGCGCAACGGATGGCAGACCTGATAATGCGGAAAGTCGAGCCGGTTTACCCTCCTCTGGCGCGAGCGGCAAGAATTCAGGGGACTGTCACCCTGAGAGTCGAGATCAATAAGTCGGGGGACGTCGAGAATATGCAAGTGATCAGCGGGCATCCCATGCTTGCGCCCGCCGCCATAGACGCAGTCAGGCAGTGGAAGTACCAGCCTTATTTGTTGAACGGTGAACCCGTCGAGGTGGAAACGAGAGTGACTGTGAACTTCACCCTCGCCGGCACTGCGCCCGCCGAGGGCGTTGTCGGCAGTGCGCCCGGAGGGATTCCGTCGGGTGAAAAAGGCGGCATCGTTTCAAACGTTCCAGTGGACACGTATCCGACGGTTCCTGGGCGGGTGCGGGTGTCTCAAGGCGTGATGGCACAGCTGACAATCACCAAGGTAGCTCCGCAATATCCGCAAGAGGCGAAAGACGCGCGCATTCAGGGCGCAGTTTTGATGCGAGTTGTTATCGACAAAGAAGGCAATATTGCCAACATTCAGCTGATCAGTGGGCACCCAGGGCTGGCGCCAGCTGCCATTGAGGCGGTTAAGCAATGGAAGTACAGGCCGTACTTGTTGAACGGGGAGCCGGTGGAGGTCGACACCCTGGTGCAGGTGAGCTTCACGCTCGCCAAGTAAGGTAGGGTCGCCGACTCACCCGCTTCTCGGCTTCCCGTGAGACCCGATGCGCTCTGCTGATCTTCCAGGCCGTGGGCGAGACGCCACCGGACAGCCGGCAGGGTGCCGGCGCTGGGTTTCTGCGCAATCGCTACTTTAGCACTCCAAACCAAAGTTACTCCTATCTTCGAGCCAAACGATTTACCTTTTTGAGTGGGGGCGAAGATGCGGAGGAAGAACCGCAAGTGGGTGGCGATCGCGGGACTGCTCTACTTGTTTGTAATGTGGTCGGCCTACCGCTGGGGGATCGCGCAGCGGATGACCGACGGCAACATATTCGATCGCATCGAGCGCGAGAGTAGCGCGAAGCGACTCGCAGAACTCGCGCAGGAAGAGGCGGCACAACCCAAGCCCATGGGCGAGTCTCGTCTGACTGCGGCCGGACCTGCCTTCATGGCCGCGCGCTATGATGCTGCGCACGTTGTCTTCATGGTGGCTGCGGAAACCGAATCCAGATTCGCAGCGTCTTCGAACGTCTCCGGAAAACCCGTCAAAATACCCATGCCCTTGAAGGGCGCGGCGCCGCTGGCTGGCTTCCAGGAATTATGGGAGCCGGATTCGCAGAGTCTGCATTTCTTTCCCGAGATCGTGCAGAAAACGCAGCGCGGCGAACAATGGTTCCTCAACCTGTCGCCGGATTCCACAATTCCGGTGGTCATCGATCGCGCGGTGATCGCGCCGATGGGATGCTCGCTGTCCATGGGATTTCTGGCTTCCGTTCCGCCCGAGCAGCTAGCTGCGTTCGCCGCATCGTCGCAAGAGTACTTGGCGGTTCGGCGGCAAGCTGTAGAGTCCGTCGATCCGCCCGTGATGGCGCACATTGCTGAGTTACGGGAGTGGAAGCCTTCGCCGGCCACCACGACGCGAATCGAGCGGCAATTGACCGAACGCATGAAACAGGAGGTCGAGAGGTTCGACGCGCGACTGGTGGCCAACGATGGAAGTCCCGGTGCAACGGCGGGTGAATCGCCGGTTGGGCACGCACAGCCGCGTTTGAAGGAATGGATCCACGCGGACCGGGGGTTGATGCGCGGCGAGGGCTTGCTCGATTATGACGTCCGCGCTTTCCGCCTCACGCCCGACGGCGCACCGCGATTGTTTGTGCGCGCGCGCTGGAAGCTGTCAAACGCCCCGGTGTTTCTGATGAGTGCCTGGTTCAGGGCAGACTCGTTCGGGGCGGAATCGATGAATGCCGGATCGGTGACTGCATCTGCAAAGAATGCGTCGGTTCGGCCGAATTCGGCGCAGGTCGAGGCAGGGACAGTTTTGCTCTCCGCGGATTCCAGTTGGTCATTGCTGCTGCGGGAGGGCGCAGTCACCGGAAATCTGGGCGATCGCCTTGACTTCCAGACAATACTGAACGAATTCGATGCGGACCATGACGGTTGGGCGGAACTGTTAATTCATTCGGACCAAGGCGCCGCGACCACCATAACGCTTTATCACTATTCTGACCTGGGTTTGGCGCCCCTAAAGGCACAGTTCCGGCGAGATGCTCAGGCGCCGGAGGGTTGTGTTGATCGGTAGCGGCCTCGGCCTTCACCTCGGGGCCAAAGTGCTTCGTGATACCTGGCGTTCATGGCAGCGCCAGAGGCGTTGCGCCAGCCAAAATCCCTCAGAGCGAAATCCCCCTATGCAAAATCGCCGCCCGGTCCCTGCAAACAACGGAGGGACCAGTAGTGCTTCGGCTTCGGGGTTACTGCGCAAACCCGGTTGCTGATAACTGAGGATCTGACCGGCGCAGGGTGCTGGCCTGCTGCTTCGCCTGCGCTTTCTGCTCTGGGCTCAGGGATCTTTCGAGAGAGTAAAGGAGATCGCCTCCTCGCGGATCGCCGGCTAAAGCTGCCGCTGTGATCCAGGAATAAGCAGCTACCGGATCTTTCGCCGTGCCCCGACCTTGCGCATACATATAACCTAGCTTGATGCGGGCGCCCGTGTGGCCTTGAGCGGCGGCCTTCTGGAACCATGAGAATGCGGCGGAGTCATCCTGAGGTACGCCCTCGCCGCGCAGATACAGGTCGGCAAGATTGTTCTCTCCCAGGGGATTGCCGGCAAGGGCCGCTTTGGTGTACCACGCCGCTGCGGTTGCGGGATTCTTCGCGCAGCCGAGCCCAAGATCGTACATATACCCGAGGTTGGTTTGCGCGCTGCTGTCGCCGCCCTCGGCGCCTTTCTGAAACCAGCGAAAGGCTTCGGCACTGTCTCGCCGCACGCCGTGGCCCTCAAGATAGAGAACGCCGAGGTTGAAATAGGCGCGGGCAAACCCCTGTTCTGCGGCCGCCCGCAGCCAGTGTTGCGCGGCTCCATAATTGGCCGGGGTGCCCCATCCGTTGCTGTACATTACGGCCAGATTCACTTGGGCCGGAGCGTACCCTCGCTGCGCTGCCTGCGTGAACCAGTCGAGAGCTTCCTTCTCGCTGTAGTCGGGCCCGACAGCGACGACAGAGGCGATCCCCAGTTGGTTCTGCTCAAAGGCATGGCCGCTGCTCGCCATTCTTTGGACCACGGCACCGTCACAAACGGGGGTGTCGGTTTGCAGGAGACGCGAGACAACCGCCAGGCTGCATTGCTCCTTTGGGGTTGTGGGCGACAGACCCTCGCCCCCGGCGCTCTCGACGAGCAACACCATCGCAACCAGAATTCCTGTTTCCCATGCGTTTGTTTTCACAGTATCTCTCCCGGCCCGAGGGTCCTGGTGTTGTGTGCCTCGGGCACAGGTCAAAATTGCGGCTGAATCGCTGATACCGCAATGCAAGCTGGGTCATTCGCGGATGCAAACCTGATCATTTCTCGGAACTTGGCACCTCATCCAGCAATGTCCTGATCACAAAAGACTTATCCGCCCGTCCAAGGGAACAAGTGAGGGTTTCCGAACGTAGATGTAGATAGGTTCAATCACCGTAAGGATCGCGAAATGACACGCCATGGTTCAGCTCGGGCGCGGTTTGGTCCCTTTGAGGTGGACCTGCACACCCATGAGTTGTGGAAATTTGGCACGCGCTTGAAGCTGGTGGGGCAGCCTTTTGAAATTCTAGCGGTACTCCTGAGCCAGCCCGGCGAACTGGTGACTCGCGAAGAACTCCGCACGCGGCTGTGGCCTGCCGATACCTTCGTCGATTTCAACCACGGTCTGAACGCCGCCGTGAATAAGCTGCGAGAGGCATTAAGCGACTCGGCGGACGCGCCCAGGTATGTCGAGACCCTGCCGCGGCGGGGCTATCGATTCATGGCCACGGTCGAATGGGTTGAGGCGAAGCGCGTAATGGCAGAGATTGCGATGGCAAAAACTCCGGACGCGCTTCTGGGGGAAAGAGTTAAGCCTCCTTCACCCGCTGAGGTTACGCTCGAAGCTGCCAAAGCTCCGGTGCAGGTTCAGGCCACTGGCGACCGCGCTTGGCCTCGATACCTGATCGGCGCTGGCCTCCTTTTTGCGACGCTTCTGGTTGGCGCGTTTGTTTTGAAAACTGTTTCCACTGATGGCGCGAGGTCGTCCACGCGCTCGATAGTGGAGCACACGCGGCCGCTCACGACGATTTCCGATACGGCCACGCCGGCGTTTTCTCCCGATGGAAATTTTGTTGCTTTCTATCGGGAACACTCGCAACAGGGTGAGTCTGGCATTTATGTGACGGCTGTCGGCAGCGATCAGTTGATCCAGCTCACCAGCAATGAGAATGACCGTTGCCCCGTCTGGTCTCCCGATGGACGATGGATCGCATTTTCTCGTCTGGCCAACCAGGCTTACTCGATTCATGTGGTGCCCGCGGACGGCGGGCGTGAGCAGAAACGCAACGCAGAGGACAGAGTGACGGCAACGTCTGCGGCGTTCCAGTTGACTTCCAGTGACACCGCCGAACGCGAGCTCACGACAGGCGGGGTGGTGCCTCGCCACGGAGAACTTGACTGGTCACCGGACGGGAGGTTCATCGCGTTCGCCGGCGCGTCGGGCATTTACTTTCTATCACTCAAAGACTCCACCGTGCATCGCGTGACGGATCCGCCGTCGATGGTAGAGGATTGGGGTCCGGCGTTTTCCCCCGATGGCCAGAAGGTTATGTTCGTGCGCAACCGGCAGATCGGGACGCCGGATGAAATCTGGGTCGCGCCGATCGGCGGGGGTGAGGGGACTCGCCTGCTCTCTGAACGAGGCCGGATCAGCAGCGCTCCGCAATGGTCGTTCGACGGACGCTCGGTCATCTTTTCGTCCAATCGGACGGGCCATCCAGAGCTGTGGAGAGTCGGTCTGGACGCTCCCGACACTGCCGTGCAGATTGCGGAGGCAGGCGCGCCCGCATGGGATCCGGCCGTCTCGCGGCGTGGGTATCGGCTCGCGTATGAGCGCCTGCTGCGCAGCCTGAGCATCTGGCAAATGAATTTAGCGGATTCGGGCGAAAAACACCGCTACCTGACTGTTTCTTCTACCAGCGATACGGATCAGGGGCCGGGCCCGCAGTTTTCTCCCGACGGCAAGAAACTCGCCTATATGTCAGATCGTTCCGGAACCATGGAGATCTGGGTGAGCAACCGGGATGGAAGCAATGGATTCCAGTTAAGCGCGGTGGGCGGAGCGGGCACGCCTCGGTGGTCGCCCGATAGCCAGTCGGTAGCATTCGACGTAGCAACGCCGAACGGAAGCAAGATCGTCACCATGAACCTGCACGGTGGCGCGCCGCAGACTTTGACGGCAGACGCGTTTCACAGCGTGTGCCCGAGTTGGTCTCGCGACGGAAAGTGGATTTATTTCGCTTCGCAACGCGCGGGAGACTGGCAGGTATGGAAGATGCCAGCAACGGGCGGTCTTCCGGTTCAGATGACGCATCATGGCGGACACGCAGCCCTGGAGTCGCTAGATGGTAAGTTCGTCTATTACGCCAAGAATCCGATGGCGGAGCCCGAAATTTGGCAGGTGCCTGTGGAAGGAGGCCCGGAGACGCCGCTTCCGTTGGTGCGACCGGGAACATGGGCGAGCTGGCAGGTCGTCGCAGGAGGAATTCTTTTCGTGGGCCCATCACTCGGGCATCAGGCGGTGCTAAGCTTCTATGACTTTGCCCGGCAGCACACGACCACCGTGGCCGTGCTCGATCGAATCCCTTTCTGGCTTGGAGCGACGTCCGACGGAAAAACCGTCGCTTTTGATCAGCCTGGCCAGGAACAGGCGCAGGCCATGCTGGTCGACAACTTCCGTTAAACGCTACTTTGTCATGGGGTGGCTCATCGGGGTCGGAATGCCCACCGAGGTCAGAGTATTTTTCGCGGACTGCGGCAGCTTGTCGGCATTGGCTATCAGCAAGCTGACCTGCCAGATCTGCGTGGACGAGAGCAGCTTGTCGAATCCAGGCATTCCCGTCATTCGAATTCCGCCGGCAACTTTCCAATAACTCTCCTCCGGAGGATCGTCGGTCACGCCAGTTCCTTCCATGAGCTTAGGGGGCTTGGGGAACATTCCCTGGGCGATTGCGGTTTGCGCCTGTCCCGGAACGCCGTGGCAGACTGCGCAGTCATCTTTGTAAATCTGCGCCCCAGCCACAAACGTGGCTTCGTCGGCGGGGATGGGAGAGGACTTGGGCATCTCTTTCTGCATGTGGGCATGCAGAGCCATCTTGGCGAGCATCTTCTCAAACGGCATCGGGGTTGATGACGTCGCCACGGGGGCGCTGCCGGAAGAAAAATACATATAAACAGATGCCGGAATCACAATTAAACCTACGATCAGACCAAACACAAATTTGCCCATTCATGGTCTCCTTGGAATTCAGTTGGACACTGATAGTAACCTAAAGTACCCGCCATTTGGGCCAGACGCGTGTACAGAACGACGCGTCCAGGGGTTGCCTCGAAAAAGTTCCGGCCGTTCGGAGGCCGGTATTTATTCGCATCTTAAGGGGTTCGGTCTGGCAACTAACCTATCGATGAGCAAGTTAGCAAGACGGCTGCGATTATGCGTTTGCGGCGTGACGGCCATGTTGGCGATGACGTTGTGTGCCGCCAACGCTCGAGCCTATTCCGTTCTGACGCATCAGGAGTTGATTGACCTAGCGTGGAACGATTCCATCCGCCCGTTTCTTCTGGCGCGTTTCCCTGGGGCGACGGATGCTCAGATGCGTGACGCGCATGCCTATGCCTACGGCGGTTCAGCGGTCCAGGACATGGGTTACTATCCATTCGGCAAGAAGTTTTTCAGCAACCTGACGCATTACGTGCGCACTGGCGACTTTATTTCGTGTCTCTTTCGGAATGCGCGCACCATCGAAGAGTACGCCTTTGCGATTGGCGCTTTGTCGCACTACCTGGGCGACTCGATCGGGCACTCGGAAGCGATTGATCCGGCGACGGCGGTGGCGTTTCCAGATCTGAACAGGAAGTATGGACCCAGCGTGACCTATGGCGAGAGTCCCCACGGTCACATTCGGACTGAATTTGCGTTTGATATTGACGAACTCAGTGATGCGGCGTTTGCGCCGCCGGCATATTTTCGTTTTATCGGATTCAAAGTCCCGAGGAAATTTCTGGAACAAGCTTTTGCGGACACTTACGGATTTGATATTCACGAAGTTGTGGGCCGAGCCCGGCCGGCGCTTCGAAGCTATCGCAGTTCTGTCCGCACGTTCATTTCCGCAATTGCAGAGGCCGAAGTGGTTTTGCACCGCCATCAATTTCTCCCGCATCCTGACGACGAGGCGCATCGCATGTTCGCCGAGCGGGTTGCCCGCACCGGCTATGAGCGCCACTGGAAGCACACCTACCGGGGGCCGGGAGTCAAGGCGCATCTGCTGGCGGTTCTAGTGTTCTTCACTCCGAAGATTGGTCCGGCGGCTGATCTGGCCATCAAGATTCCTACTGCCGATACCGAGGAATGGTACTTGCGAAGCATGAATCAAACCGTGGATGTATTTCACGCTACCCTGCTTAAACTAGGGTCCGAGGCGAGTGCGGCGGCGCCAGCGAACATTGATCTCGACACGGGAAAACCGATCAAACGGGGGGATTATCCCCTTGCCGATCAAGCCTACGCGGAGCTGCTTCACCGCTTAACGTCCAGACGCGAACGAACCATCCCCGAAGATGTTAAACAGAATATCGTCGAGTATTACGAAGATGCTGAAGCGAGGAACGATCCGGGGCAGCCAGTGAGCGCGCAGCTCGATTTGTTAAAGGGAATGAGGACCAGCGCAAGGCTCAGTCGCACCGGTCCCGCGTCTGTTCAGTGAAGGCACTTTCGTTTCGATTCAACTGCTGACTCAGAACTGGTCCTTCCGGATGCTAAACTCAGCATCGTCATGTTGACTCATCTGGAATGTACTCGCTGCCGTGAACACTATCCTGCCGACCGGCCGCAAACTGTTTGCAGCAAAGATGGTGGGATTCTTTACGCACGGTACGATCTCGCGGACATCAAGCGTCGATTTTCGTCGGCGCGGCTCGCCGGACGGGCGCCCACCATGTGGCGCTATGATGCGGTTCTACCGGACGCCAACCCCGTGAGCCTGGGCGAAGGATTCACACCGATGCTTCCCAGCCGCGAATATTCCAATGTCTACATCAAAGATGAAGGCCTCAATCCGACCGGATCGTTCAAGGCGCGGGGACTATCTGCCTGCGTAACCATGGCTCGACATTTCGGTTTGAAGAAGCTGGCGATCCCTTCCGCGGGCAACGCGGCGGGTGCGCTCGCCGCCTACGCTGCCGCCGCCGGTCTTGAAGCCCATATTTTCATGCCCAAAGACGTTCCTATGGCCAACCGGATCGAGTGCGACTACTACGGTGCGCAGGTGACTCTCGTCGACGGCCTGATCAGCGACTGTGCCCGCAAAGTCGCCGATCTAAAGAACGAAAGCACTTGGGAAAAAGATGGTTGGTTCGACGTGAGCACCACCAAAGAGCCCTATCGCGTCGAAGGCAAAAAGACCATGGGTTACGAAGTCGCCGAGCAACTGGGCTGGCGAGTGCCGCAAGGCATCATCTACCCAACCGGTGGTGGTGTGGGTCTGCTCGGCATGTGGAAGGCTTTCGAAGAAATGGAAGCGCTGGGTTGGATCGGTGCGGAGCGACCCAAAATGGTGACGGCACAAGCCGCAGGTTGCGCGCCGATTGTGAAGGCATGGGACGAGCGTCGGCCGACCGCCGAAATGTGGCCCAACGCGGCAACCTTGGCCTCAGGCCTGCGTGTGCCGAAACCGTACGGCGACTACCTGATCCTCGACATCCTCATGAAAAGTAACGGGACAGCCATCAGCGCGACTGACGAAGAAATCGTGGAAGCGACGCGGCAATGGGCGAAGGTCGAAGGGATCTTCGCCGCGCCCGAGGGAGCAGCCTCCCTGGTCGCGTACCGCAAGCTTCGCGCTAATGGATTCTTCAAACCGGATGACACTGTGGTCTTGTTCAACACCGGCACCGGGCTGAAATACCTGGATGTGCTGGATAAGAACGCGGTGAGGATGTCCTCGGCGGCGAAGCCTGCACAATCGGGGAAGCCGGCGGCGCGACAAATCGGCGGGATCATCGGGCCTTATTGACTCACTCGATGGACTCGCGGCATTAACCGCAGCGGCGCTTCGGCGCCCAGTGCGCTTTGTGGTTAAATGGTTTCTTCCCATGACCACGCGCCTTTATTACCAGGATTCTTTCTTGTACGACTTCGACGCAGAAGTCCGAGATGTGGTCGACTCTCCACGCCCAGCGCTGATTCTCGACCGCACCGCCTTTTATCCCACGAGTGGAGGGCAGGTCTTCGACACCGGTTGGATCAGTTCGGATGCCGGCTCCAAGATGCGCGTGACCGAGGTTGCGGATGCGGAAGACGGCAAGGTGATTCATTATCTCGAAGCGCCGACCAAAGAAGTGAAGCCGGGTGATCGGGTTCGCGGCGAGATCGACGCGGAGCGCCGCCGCGATCACATGCAACAACATTCCGGTCAGCATGTCCTTTCCGCAGCTTTTCTGCGTCTCTACAACATGGGGACCGTCTCGTTCCACATGGGCGACGAGTACTGCTCCATTGATCTCGACACTCCCGCCCTGGCCAAGGAACAAGTCGAATCTGCTGAGCACCTCGCCAACGAAATTGTCCTTGAGAACCGTACCGTCGACATACGCTTGGTGACCCGGAAAGAAGCAGGGAAGCTTGGACTGCGCAAACTTCCGCCTACCGAGCGCGACGAACTGCGGTTGATCGACATCCGCGACTTCGACCTGTGCGCTTGCGGCGGTACGCACGTTTCGCAAACCGGACAGATCGCCAGCATCCTGATGCGCAAGATGGAAAAAGTGCGGCAGGGATGGCGCGTCGAATTCGTCGCGGGCCTGCGCGCCGTCGCGACTGCGCGCCGCGATTTCACGGTGCTCACCGAAACCGCGGCCTTATTCTCGGCGAATCTGTATGAGGTCCCGCAGCAGGCTCGGAAAGCGCTCGACGAGATCCGGTCGTTGCGTAAACAGCTCGAGCAGTCTCAGGACGAACTCGCCGCAGTACATGCCAGCTCTCTGCTCGGGCAAACTGCCGAAACCAACGGGCGGAAGATCGTTGTCCGCGTGCTCTCGGACCGAGACATGAACTTCGTGAAGCTGATGGCTCAGAAATTGACTCGACTATCTTCGAACGCGATCGCCCTTCTTGCCACAATTTCGCCGCAACCGGCGCTCGTGTTCGCGCAGTCTCCTGGCCAACCGTTCGACATGGGAGCGCTCATGAAAGAAGCGATGGCGAAGCTCGGAGGTGGCGGCGGCGGCAGCAAGGATATGGCCCAAGGAGGCGTCCCCAAAGCCGAGGGGATCGATGCCGTGCTCAGTACCTTGGCTGCGACGCTTTCGGATAGGTGAGCGGCGGAAGACGATGCAGCATGATTCTTGAAGTGAGACGGAAGGAAAGGAAAACCAGGAATTCGGAACGCGGTGATGGGGAATGCGGCAGCCCACGTTTCGACTCTCCCGAAACGTGGACACCGCGATCAGCCGAGAAATTACGCTTGCTGCGGCCTGCGAGATCGTTCCCACCAAACCTTGGGATCGTCAGGACGGTTCAACATGCTAGAGAGTTCTTGTTTGATCTCGCGAAGACGGGTGGTGCGCAACTCGAGAGCCGTCTGATCGAGAGCATTGTGCCCGCCCTTTTCGGCGAAACGGGCGTTCAGGTTGCGCAAATCAGCGATTTCCTGGCGAAGGCTGGAGAGGTGTTCCGAGATGTAGGGCATCCCTTTGATCATACGCTCTATTTCTCGAACTGCCGTTTAATTCGTGACGCCCGAGTTGGGTTACTAACGGGTATGTTCGCCCGTTCTGCGTGATACGCCGTGAAGACTAGGCGCTGCGCACGGCCAACGGCGGGTCAGATTTCTTAATCGTATCTTCGACTGCTGCTTCGATGACGACGTCAACCTCGGCGCCTGGCTTCAGCTGGCGTCGATGTCCTGGCGCTCCGCGTAGAGCTTCCTGAGCAGTTCCTCTGCGTCTATCATGGTTGGCAAGACGACTTTGAAGGCATTGCATACGCCCTCGGGTCGGTTACATCTCCGGCTTGCAGTGTCGGTGCCCCGCACCGGAGACAGAGGCTCTACTTCGTGGCCCACCCCGAACGCGCAGGAGAACGGCCCCTTCCCCGAGGAATGGGAGATTCAGAATGCCATGGCGAAGGCGTGGAACCCCAGGCTCGGGAAAAAACAGTTGATGCTGTCCACCGTCGTCCAGTTGGCCCCTTGGGGAACCGTGACCACGGGGGACAACTGCGGGGGTTAGGAAACGCTGGCTCGACCTTGTACAGGGCATGCCACAGGCAATCTAACATTGCCTATTGGCTCATTGGTTCAAACGACACCGTTAAGTCCGACCTCCGCTGGCACGGCTGGAACCACCGGGCAGATCGTTTGGGATTCAGGAAAGATTTACGTCTGCACGGCTGGTGGAGCGGCCGGCAGCGCAACTTGGAAAGCAGCAACACTTACAGCGGTATAGGAGAAACACATGAGTATCACTTTGAATTCTACAGCAACAGCATCTATCGGCGGGGTAACCTGCCGGGCAGAGTCGTGCTCGGCTATTCGTCGACATCTGAGAGAGACCTCTACCAGCATACTGCGCTGTGAGTGACAACCCCGCATCGGAGGCGAGGTCGGTTCAATCGGAAGCGGGCGATATGGGTAGCACTGTTTGGGTTCCTGACCAAACGATTACCAAGTTTTACAAGCCTTTTACGACTCTTTTCGCAAGAAACCCGTCCGCGAGCATCAAGACAGAGTAGGGTTGGCAAGTCAGCCCGGCCCCGCGAGGAGAAAAATGAAGAATCAGGGTGTTTCCCCCAAACTTGCTCCCCATGTCACCATCCGAGTATCTGGAAAGCTATTCCAGGGGCATCTGGCTTATTTGGACCAATTGGTTCATTCCGCCGCCGAGTGCCACTTGTGGCCGATGCTGAACCTCTCGCATCTGGAGGAACTCGACCGGGCGGCGCTTTTGTATCTGATTGACGGCGAAAATCGTGATTTCAGCATTGATTCCTGCCCAGGTTTTATTCGCGAATGGATGGAGCATGAGCGTGGTCGGGCGGCCGCTTGAATGCTGCGACCTGGTCATTGGTTACACAATCTCCTCTCGCCCGTCTAGAATCTGGATCGCGCAAACCATGACGACCGGGGGAGGGTGCAGTGAAAATTTATCGCCATTGCGTGCTGTTCGCGGGGTTGAGCCTGGCCGTTAGCGCTGCGGCGGCTCAGGCCGCCAAAGTAAACTCCGTGCTCGACATGCCGGAATTCGTCCATGACTGGCAGATTTCTAAACAGTTCACGCTTGAGGTGGCGAACGCAATGCCCGCTGATCTCTACAGTTTTAAACCCAACCCGGAGGAAATGACGTTTGGGGAGCAGATGATTCACATCGCCGGCTCGAACGTATTTCGTTTTCATCAAATTACGGGCATCGAGCCGCCCTTCCAATTTGATCCAGGCAAGGCGATGCCATCTGACAAAGCGACTGCGGTTAAACTACTTGAGCAATCCTACGACTATGTGCTCGACGTTTTGCCGAAGATCACCCCGGAGAACCTACAACGCACCTGGCACATTCCGTCGTGGAAAGGTCGTAGTGATCCAGACGGCCGCGCCATGATCATAAACATGTTTGTGCACACCGCGCACCACCGAGCGCAATGCGAGGTGTACATGCGCGCCAAGGGGATCAAACCTCCGGATTACAGCTTCTGAAGCTTTGCTCACGGTCTTCCCCTATCCGACTCGCAGAGTTCGTTCCGGCACGCGCTGGCAGAGAGCCCCGGCGGTTGGCACAGGATGATCCGGAGGGCATACTTTCGTTAGACATTCTCCTCCCAATCCTTGAGAATACTCAGTTTTCATCTTTTGGGAGCTCTCATTGACGAAACCGATCCGCGCCAAAATCAGTGCTTTAGGCACTTATCTGCCGCCTCGTCTTTTGACGAACGCCGACCTGGAAAAAATGGTCGACACCACCGACGAATGGATCGTGGAACGGGTCGGGATCCGCGAGCGACATATCGCCGAAAAGGGAGTGGCGGCCAGCGACCTGGCGGTCGCGGCCGTGAAGAATTTGTGCGAATCGCATCCCTTCGATTTGCAGGAGGTTGATCTGATCGTGGTAGGCACGGTCACGCCGGACATGATGTATCCCTCGACCGCGTGCCTGGTGCAGCATAAATTGGGCATCCAAAATACCTGGGGCTTCGACGTTTCTGCCGGTTGCTCGGGATTTCTTTATGCGCTGAACGCGGGTGTGAAGTTCGTCGAATCGGGGCAGTACAAGAAGGTGTTGGTGATCGGCTCTGACGTGAATTCGTCGATGACCGACTACACCGATCGCGCGGTGTGCATCATTTTTGGCGACGGTGCCGGCGCGGTGTTGCTCGAACCTACTGCGGATGAGGATGTTGGGGTACTGGATCATGTGGCGCAGATCGAGGGCATGGGCGGGCCGTTTCTCTATATGCCGGGCGGGGGAAGTTTGAATCCAGCCACGCATGAAACGGTCGACAAGAAAATGCATTGCATCCACCAGGACGGCAAAAACGTTTTTAAGTATGCCGTGAGGAAGATGGCGGAGATGACGGAACGAATCCTGGAGAAGAACAACTTGACCGGAAAGGATATCGACTGCTTCATCGCGCACCAGGCGAACCGGCGCATCATCACGGCGACTGCAGACCGTTTGGGAATGCCGCTGGAAAAAGTCATCATTAACATCGATCGCTACGGGAACACCACGGCGGGCACGATCCCCATTGCCATGCAGACGGCGGTGGAAGAGGGAAAACTGAAAAAAGGTGATTGCTTGCTAATCGCGAGCGTGGGCGCTGGGTTTACTTCGGGGGCGTCGTTGTTGCGCTGGGCATTCTAGCATCAGGCGTCGGGCTTCCGGCGTCAGGCTTCAAACGGCGGGATATCCGCTCCTTTGAACTGCCGTGCTTTGATTATCTGGGTCGCATGCTTTTCGCAGCTGGCAAGTCGGTGACGCTTCCCTCTGCCGGGCTGGCGCCTGCCGCCCGAGGTCTGACGCCTGCCGTTAGACATTCTCCTTCTGATCCTTCAGAATACTTGAGCGATTACTCCAGGAGTTTTTGTTGACGAAACCGATTCGCGCCAAAATCAGCGCTCTCGGCACTTATGTGCCGCCTCGCGTGCTTACCAATGCCGACCTCGAAAAAATGGTCGACACCAATAATGAATGGATCATGGCGCGCGTCGGGATACGCGAGCGGCATATCGCCGAGAAGGGTGTCGCCACGAGCGATCTAGCGGTCGCCGCCGCCAACAAGGCCCTGGCGCAGCGCGGGATTGCTGCCACCGACATCGATGCCATCATTGTCGGCACGGTTACCCCCGACATGTTCTTTCCTTCCACCGCATGCGTGGTGCAGGACAAGTTGGGCGCAAAGGGAGCGTGGGGATTCGATCTTTCCGCCGCGTGCTCGGCTTTTCTCTATTCGGTGCAAGTCGGGGCGCAATTCATTGGCACCGGCAGTCACAAGAAGGTTTTGGTGATTGGATCGGATGTAATGTCGTCGATTATCGACTACGCCGATCGTGCGACCTGCGTGATTTTCGGGGACGGTGCGGGCGCGGCAATTTTGGAACCTGCCGAGGATGATTCCGTAGGGCTGATCGATTTCATCCACGAAGTCGATGGTTCGGGTGGACAGTTCCTTTACATGCCCGGGGGAGGCAGCCTGAACCCGACGAGTAAAGAAACGGTTGAGAAGAGAATGCATTACGTACACCAAGATGGGCAACAAGTGTTTAAGTTTGCCGTGCGCAAACAGACCGAGCTCTGCCAGAAACTGCTCGAACGCAACGGCTTGAAGGGCTCGGACATCGATGCGTTCATTCCACACCAGGCCAACTTGCGCATCATCAACGCCACTGCCGATCGCCTCGCCCTTCGCCCCGAGGCCGTAGTCGTGAACATCGAACGCTACGGAAACACCACGGCAGGGACGATCCCGCTGGCGATGAATACCGCCTTGGAACAAGGCAAGTTGAAGAAGGGAAGCCTCGTGATGCTGGCGTCGGTGGGCGCCGGGTTCACCGTGGGAGCGACCTTGCTGCGTTGGGCGTTCTAAAGGGCCTCATCGGAGAGCCGATACCCAAAGACGCAACTCCATTCCGCCTGGATGCCCGGGAATCCGAGGTCTGAACGAGGTGACATTCGTAACTGGATTTCATCGATTTTCGTTGGAAGGGCAGCTTTCCGATTGCTATGGTTCTGGCAGCTTCGCCCCAGGTGGGGATGCCGGCGAACATCGTAAGAAGAAAATGCGCAACCTTTGCTGCTGTGTTCTGCTGGCTATGAGCGCGATCGGACTGGCCGCCCAGCAGGCCGATCCACGCGAAAGCAAGCTGCTCGTCCTGGAGCGTTTGTGGAATGAAGCTCAGGTCAACCGCGATTCGTCTGCTCTTGAGGCTTTGGTTTCCAGCCGGTTTGTGAATACCGAATGGGACGGCGAACTCAGCGACAAGCAGAAATTTCTGGCTGACATCAAGGATCCGAGGTTCAAACCTGCCGCGCTCAATATTCAAGATGTCAAAATGAATTTCTTCGGCGACACTGCGGTCGTCACCGGTGTCTATCACACGCAGGGCAGTTCTCAAGGCAAGCCTTATGACCACGTCGGGCGCTTCACCGACACTTGGGTTCTAGAGCTCGGAAAGTGGCAATGCGTCGCCAGCCACACCAGCTTGCTGAAGAAGTAGTCCTGTAGCATCCGCAAGCCGGAGTTGCGCAGACTTTCTGGCCCGGCGCGTCCGTCGTTATACCCCCATAAAAACTTTTAATGCCAGGAATCCGCTCCCCAGGCGGTCCGCTGGTGATCTAATCGGGCTCAACTAGTTTTTCAATTCTGCTCAAAGGATCATCTGCGTGGAAGCTGTTTCACAACCTCGTGCCTGGAAGGTTCTGCTTGCTTTCGCCATCATTTATTTTGTGTGGGGATCGACGTTCCTTGCGATCCGAGTAGGCGTACGCGAAGTCCCACCGTTTTTGTTGGCAGGGATGCGTTTTCTGGTTGCGGGAGTTGTTCTCTACGGCTGGATGCGGGCTCGAGGCACTCCTTCTCCGACCGTGCGTGAGTGGGGCGCGTCGTTGTTTCTGGCCGTCCTTATTTTTGTTTTCGACTATGGATTACTCTTCTGGGCTGAGCGCCGGGTGCCGTCCGGCATTGCGGCGGTCATGATGGCCACTATCCCTGTGTTCATGGCAATCGCGGAGATCGTTTTTCTGCGAACGCAACGCCTCACGCTACGTCTCGGGCTTGCTCTTCTGCTGGGGATGGCTGGCGTAGCCGTTCTCGTAGGTCGCTCGATGAGCCTGGGAGGGGCTCCTGTAGACACCGCCGGCGCGTGCGCTCTGATTGTTGCGGCGATCAGTTGGTCCGCGGCCGCGTCTCTCAGCCGCAAGATGCCACTGCCCGCTGCCAAGGCCATGAGTTCTGGAGCACAGATGCTTGCGGGAGGCGTGTTGCTCACGCTGACTGCGGCGTTGCTTGGGGAATTCCGCGGCTTCCGCGTCGAGGCTGTTTCGCGAGAAGCATGGCTCGCTTTGGCTTATTTGATCGTGGCCGGTTCGATCGTTGGCTTCACGGCGTATGTCTGGCTGATTCACCACGAGTCCCCGACGAAAGTCGGGACCTACGCGTACGTGAATCCGGTAGTCGCGGTTCTGGTTGGATATTTTCTAGGCGGCGAAGCGATTGGCCCGCGTACGATTGCAGGGACGTTGCTCGTGTTGGTGAGCGTAGTGGTGATCACGACCACGCCGGCGAAGGCGAAATTCAGACCCATGGAAATAGAAACCGACTCAACCCATCCTCGGCGCGCTGGCGACAGTGAACGGGTTTGATCGATCCCCGGCATCTGGGGTCCTGGCGCCGTCGTCAGCTGTTTATGGATGCGTCATCTGTTCCGGTTTCACGAGTTGGTCGAATTCCTCGCCTGTAAGATAGCCCAGCTTCAGCGCGGCTTCGCGCAAGCTGCTGTGCTCGACGTGAGCGGTATGCGCGATTTGTGCCGCTTTGTCGTATCCCACTTTGGGGGCCAGCGCGGTAACCAGCATCAGTGAATTCTTCACATACCAGTCCAGTTTGGCGCGGTCGACTTCGATGCCGTTGAGCATGTATTCGACGTAGCCGTGGCAGGCGTCGGTGATGAGCGTAACCGAGTGCAGGAAGTTGTAAATGATGACGGGTTTGTAGACGTTAAGTTCGAAGTTACCCTGCGATCCGGCAAATCCGATTGCGGCCGTTGCCCCGTGCACCTGCACGCAGACCATGGTCATGGCTTCGCACTGCGTCGGATTCACTTTGCCCGGCATGATGGAGGAGCCAGGCTCATTTTCCGGGATCGACAGTTCGCCTAGCCCACAGCGCGGCCCCGAAGCGAGCCAGCGAATGTCATTCGAAATCTTCATGAGTGACGCCGCGAGAGTCTCCATTGCTCCCTGTGCGAATACGATCTCATCGTGCGCCGAGAGGGCAGCGAACTTATTACCGTGCGAGCGGAAGGGAAGTCCGGTAAGTTCGGCAATCTTTTTCGCAGCGCGCTCAGCAAATTCCGGATGCGTGTTCAAACCGGTGCCGACAGCGGTTCCACCAATGGCCAAGTCGTAGAGTCCTTCGAGAACCTGCTCCAGACGCTTAATGTCGCGATCGAGCAGGCTGGCCCAGCCGCCGAATTCCTGTCCGACTGTTAAAGGGACGGCGTCCTGCAGGTGAGTGCGGCCGATCTTTACCACATCTCTGAATTCCTTCGCCTTCGCGGAAATAGCGTCGCGCACGGTCTTGATCGCCGGTATCAACGCATCCTTTACGCGATCTGCGGCGGCGATGTGCATGGCTGCGGGAAACGTGTCGTTCGACGATTGCGACATGTTGACGTCATCATTAGGGTGAACCGGCTTCTTCGAACCCATTTCGCCGCCCGCAATCTCGATGGCGCGGTTGGAGATGACCTCGTTCACATTCATATTGGTCTGGGTGCCGCTGCCGGTCTGCCAGACACGCAGTGGGAACTGGTCGTGCAGTTTGCCGGCGATCACCTCGTCGGCGGCTTGGACGATCAACCTCGCTTTGTCAGCCGGAAGTTTGCCAAGATCCTGATTGACCAGAGCGCAGGCTTTCTTGAGGATGCCGAAGGCTCG
>Ga0210406_10001935_pt1 | contig 24257 bp, 18 predicted proteins | sample IncBWC30MmetaG_FD_155454 | JGI IMG/M metagenome (GOLD analysis project Ga0210406, IMG submission 155454) | Forest soil microbial communities from Barre Woods Harvard Forest LTER site, Petersham, Massachusetts, United States - Inc-BW-C-30-M | ecosystem: Environmental > Terrestrial > Soil >...
CGGTTACAAGTCGCTGAATGAAGGACAAAAGGTCGAGTTCGAAGTCAAGCAGGGGCCGAAAGGTCTGCAGGCGGAGAACGTCGTTCCACAAGGGTAAGCAGTCTATTTCTGCCATTTTGCAGGGAGATCATTTGGCCCCTCGCCAGAAGCGAGGGGCTTTTTGTGTGCCGCACCTTTTCAAGCAGCCCGCAAATCAGGCACGCTTATTGGCATGAACGATTCTTTATTGCCGAACGCTGAAACCGCTTGGATCAGCGAACGAGCTCGTGCGCTGGGCTTTGATGGCTGTGGAGTTACAGCGGCGGAGCGATTCCCCGAGCTCGAACGTTTTTCGGACTGGCTCGATCGCGGCTATGCGGGAGAGATGAAGTATCTAGAAGACCCGCGCCGCCTGGACCCGCGCGTCCCTGTGCCTGGAGCGCGCAGCCTCATCGTTTGCGCGCTGAACTACAATTCCGGCCTGCCTTATTCAACAAACTCGGAAAGCGACCGAGACACCATCGGAACGCCGCGCGGTTGGATTTCGCGCTACGCGTGGGGCGACGATTACCACGAAGTGTTGTGGGCGAAGCTGAACGCTCTTGCCGCGGCAATGCGCGGGCACTTTTCGCAGCCCTTCGAAGTGCGTGCTTACGCAGATACTGGGCCGGTGCATGAGCGGGCGGCCGCGAAATATGCCGGGCTCGGCTGGCTGGCCAAAAATACGTTGCTGATCAACCAGGCGCTCGGCTCGTGGTTTTTTCTGGGCGTGCTGTTTACCAATCTTCCTTTGGCGCCGACTCTGGGCCCGGCGGAGGCTCCTCCGCCAGATCGCTGCGGAACGTGCCGAGCCTGCCTCGATGCTTGTCCGACGCAGGCGATCGTCGAGCCGTACGTACTCGACGCCAGCCGCTGCATCGCGTATTTGACAATTGAGCTTCGCGGCCCGATTCCGGAAGAATTTCGCGGGGCGATGGGGCGGCACGTATTTGGCTGCGATATCTGCCAGGATGTTTGCCCCTGGAACCGGAAATCGCCGACAACTCAGTTGGCTGAGTTTAAGCCTCGCACGCTCGCAGCACTCGATGGCACAACCCGTGAGGAGACTCTGTTCTTGCCGGACTTGTTGAGGATCGCGAGTCTGACGCAGGAGCAATTTCGCGAATTGTTTCGAGGTAGTCCAATCAAGCGAACAAAATGGCAAGGCCTGCTGCGCAATGCTTGCATTGCCCTTGGCAATCAGAGCGTGCAACCAGATTCGGATCGGTATCGAGAGATTACCGGGACGCTGCAAAGCCTCTCGGGGTGCAGCGACGCCGTGATCGCTGAATCTGCCCGCTGGGCGCTCTCGCGCATCCAAGCACAAGGAAGCGCTAAACTCCCCGGGTTTTCTCCCGACCGGAGTTGAGTGCAGGAAGCGCCGGGAAGTATAATTTGCAAGCATCACATCGGCCCGCCGCGCTGGAAAGTTCTTTGTGAATCGCAGGAACCTACTTGTAGCTGGAAGCATTGCCGGGGCTGCTCTGCTGGGAGCGGAAAAACTGGCCGTCAGTTTGCTGGCGGCCGACGGCCTCGAAAAATCCAACAAAAATTTCACACCGGAGGACTTACCTATGGCATTTACAGTGCCGCCTTTGCCGTACTCTTTTGACGCGCTCGAGCCCTATATTGACGCAAAAACGATGGAAATCCACCATGACAAGCATCATGGGGCTTATGTCACCAACGTGAATAAAGCCTTGGAAGGGCATCCGGACCTGCAAGCGAAATCCATCGACGATTTGATGAAGAACTTGGATGCCGTGCCCGAATCGATTCGCATGGCCGTTCGCAATAATGGCGGCGGGCACTGGAACCATTCGCTGTTCTGGACATTGATGAAAAAAGGCGGCGGTGGCGAGCCCAAAGGGGATCTCGGTGCGGCCATTGCTTCGACCTTCGGGTCATTTTCCGGGTTTCAGGAGAAATTTACCGCGGCAGGCATGGGCAGGTTCGGTTCCGGCTGGGCCTGGCTCCTTGTAAAGGACGGAAAGCTTGCGATTGATTCGACGCCGAACCAGGACACGCCATACCTACTGGGTGTCCCGGGCGGCAAGACAGTGCTGGGCCTGGATGTCTGGGAGCATGCTTACTACCTGAAATATCAAAATGTTCGCGCGGAATACATCAAGCAGTGGTGGAACGTCGTGAACTGGGATAAAGCGGCCGAGTTGTACGAAGGAGCAAAGCGGTAATTTTCGAACTCGGCAAAAACTAAAAGCCCGTGACAAAGTCACGGGCTTTTTACTATCAGTGCTTTTATCAGTGCCAAGGATGTACTGCGATTTTACTGCGCGACTGCTTCTCTCCCCGACAGCGACATCAGGGATGGCGAAGCCGGCCGGCGGTAGTTCATGATGCGAGAAACGAACGGCCGCGCTTCCCGCGTAGCCACTGGTTGCTCGACGACCGGAATGCCGGAAGCAGGAAGCTGCGCCGCTTCCCGTACCAATTCCATTCGGCCGCGAACTCGGAACTTTGCCAGCAGCGACGACACGTGAAATTTTACTGTACGCTCGGACAAATTGAGCGAAGCAGCGATTTCCTTGTTGGCCAGGCTACGCACGACTCCGCTCAGAACTTCTTCTTCACGGCGCGTGAGCTTGACATGCGATTTAACCGCGCGTCCCGCATCCAGGAGCTTCTGAGCTTTTTCCGTCAGATCCTCCAGGTGGCTTCGGTTCGCTTCGACTAAAACTACATAGTCCGAAGGAGTCTGGTTACGGACCATACAATGCATGGCCAGCAAACCTGCGGCTTGTTCGACAGGAAAGCGGCCTTGCTCGTCGGTTTCTACGTGAAAATGGGCGACCCCAGTATTCCTTTCATAGAAAAAATACTTTTCCCGCGCGGTCGCAAGCTGGGGGGAACGCACGGAATGCACCTGCGCACTTCTGCGGATCACTCTCACTAAACCTCTCCGTTCGCAAGCCGGAATCGCTTCAGACCTGCCTTGAAATTGTAGCTGCACCTCGGAACGAGGCTAACGTTGAACTAATCCAATCGAGAACGGCATCTAAGCCGGGACCTAAGGGTGGGTATCCAGGCAGAGCCCAGAACGGTCGAGCCGAGACGAGAGAAGGAGTGCAAAACAAGTCCGTCTGCACGCTAACCGAACTGGCGTTACAGAACTGCAAGTACATGACCATAATTGACCAAAAACGACGTACCAGAACTTCCCAAGAACGGTAGAGTTATGCACTTTTGTACCAGGTTCCCAGTAGAAGCGACGGTAGGAATTTCATAGTCCGCGAAAATTTTCCATGCTGACCTGTGGAAGTTTCTACACACACTACAGATTTATAAAACGGCAACGTTCCCGTTAGCGCCCGATAATATTTGTTTGCTGGGCTGATATCAGTTCGTAACGGATTCCGCGCCAACGAATTTTTCTGGTGGCCGCCGAGGCCAGAAAATTTGCCGAATACAAATAAGGCACCGAGACCCCCAAAAGCAAATGGACCCAGGATTGCCGTTGGGTCTGCGCCTTCAATGCCGGCAGGACTTCCTGCACTGCCATTACTCTGAACGCTCCGCGGATCGAAGCAAGCAGCAACGGTAAGAACGTAAGAGCCAGGAACTGCATGGAAGGCCTTCCCGCGAAAAAGTCTCCGAGCGTCAACGCAATCCCCAACGCGATGGTCACGCAGAACAAGAGATGCGTCGCGCCTGCGATGGCCCACATTTTTGTAGAATATATGCGGGTAATCAGAATCTGGCGGTTTGTAAACTCCATCAGACCCGCGAAATCCGTTTCCACGTAGGAGACCGTTAAACATTCGGGAAGAAAAACGATGGGCCGGCCGGCGCGGTGCAGTGCCGTGGTCATCGAATAGTCGTCGCTAACCGAGTGTTGCCACTCCTCCAGAACGCCGCTTTGTTCGAAGACGCTCTTGCGAATTGCCGTGCCCCCGCCCCAGCAGAAATTTTTCGCAGTGTTTGCGCCAAGCATGGTAAGGATCGGCGCATTCCACGCTGCCAGCAACAAAGTCGGCAGGCGATTGTTGTTGGGAATCAGCCACCGCATGGTAGTGGCTGCGCCAATTCTGGAGTCGGTGAGCGGCGCGGTCAGGCGGCGCAGCCATGCATGGCCGGGCCGGCCGTCGGAATCGGCGAAGACCAGAACCTCGAATTCTTCCGGCAATTGTTGAATGGCAGCGCGGAGGTTGTGAACTTTCTCCCCACAATCCTGCGGAGGCCCGGCGAAGATGACATGGCCCTTCCCGCGAGCTTGTGACGCCACACGTTTCACGATGCTTGCGGCCGGATCGGATTCAGACGCCAGAACAAAAAACACTTCATAATTTTGATGATCGAATTCGCACAGTGCGGTCAGGTTCCGTTCGAGCCCCGGTTCGACTCCCTTGCATGGACACACGACCGCAGTACGCGGCGAGTAGAAGCCGGGGTCGGTTCCCGCGCGGCGACGCACGTACGCCAGCCATTTCGCGGCTTCGTACGCCAGGTACAAACCCACAAGAACCTGCAGTCCGCCGAGAAAAATAAACAGATTTTCCATGCAAGCCGAGAATAACAAACGCGCCAGGCTCGCGCAGTAGCCTCGTGAACAGGTAGAATCGCAGCGGTTAATGGCAGCCGCGACACCAACCGGCTGCTGCCGAGAGGAGAACCCGATGCCGGGCCGAGTCGATTCATCCATGGTGACCACCGCGCTGGAGCTGCCGGGGCACCGTATCGTCAGAAACTTTGGAGTTGTACGCGGGATTATCGTGAGGTCGCGAAGTGTGATCGGAAATCTGGGCGCCGCGCTACAAACCATTGTGGGCGGAAATATCACGATTTTGACGAATCTTTGCGAGAAGACTCGTGAAGAAGCTTATGAATTGTTGCTCATGCATGCGGCACAGCACGGCGCCAATGCCGTGGTTTGTTTTCGCTACGATGCCACGGAAGTGATGCAGGGAGTGACGGAAGTTCTAGCATACGGCACGGCCGTGCTGGTCGAGCCAAACTCCTGAGCGGCCACGCGTCACCTCGATTGTTTTGTGCGCAGAGCCGCAGCTGTAACGTTGGCGGTGATGTCCTCTAAATTGGCCAGGGCGCGGCTAGCGGCCAGCCTGGCCTTTTCCAGAAACGCCGAGTCCAGCAGGAACGCGCAACGATCCACGAAGGGATGATTGGCGGCTTCGTAAGGCTTGCGCGGACGGCGCGAAGCCGCTGCGCGCCGCAACAAGTCCTCGTACATCCGCAAATCGGATTGGAAATCGAGCGCATCTCCAGCGTTCCAATTCTGCTGGCGCGCCAGCGCCGAAAGAAATTTTCTACGGAACGCATCCGCGCCTTTGCGTACCACCACCCGCTGTTTCCCGTTGCTGGAGAGAATCGTCTCGGTGGAGGCGATTTCCAGCGCCCGCACGCAAGCGGCCAGCAATGCTTCGCGCTGCAGAATCGCAAGCAAATCACGGTACAGCGAAGCATGCACTTGCAACGCGTGGCGGCCGTTGTCCACTACATACGAATCCACAAATCGCGGAATCACCCGCTCGCGAAGCAGCGTCTCCGCCAGGTTCTGTGCCAGAACCGTGGACGCCTCCGCTGTCGGATTTTGCGTTCGCGCCATCTTCCTTGGCCATGTTAGCAGGAGTTCCTTGTAATCTCCGTTGACATCACGCTGCAGGCAGCAATTTATCGGGTACCCTAAGGCGGGAGACAGTGGATCAGCGAGTAATTCAGTGCCCGGGGATAGATCCGCCGGGTACGAAGCGCTGGAAAACGTAAGCGTAGAGCATCACGATTGTCCCGACAATCGCGGCGAGCGAGACCGAATGCCAAAACACAAATCGGAAAATGCTGCCCTCGGAGCCGACCTGATTTGTAGCTGCGGTGGCAATGCAGATCGACTGCGCGTCGATCATTTTGCCCATCACGCCGCCGGCGCTGTTTGCCGCACCCATAAGGATAGGACTCAGGTTCAACTGTTCAGCCGTAATGCGCTGCAACCCTCCGAAGAGCGCGTTCGATGACGTATCACTACCCGTCAGTGCCACGCCGAGCCATCCGATATACGTTCCGAAAAAGGGAAATAGCCAGCCGGTTCGTGTGAAGGCCAAGCCCAAGACCGCATCCATTCCTGAATATCGTGTGACGTAGCCGAGACCCAGCATGCAGGACATGGCAATGATTGCGAAGCGCATGCGATATAAGGTCTTTCTGAAAATGCGGAGAAGTTCGCGTGGCTTTACCCCCAGAATCGTTCCCGCCAACAGCGCCGCAAGAAAACAACCCGATCCAGTAGAGGTCAGCCAATTAAAATCAAACTTGGCATTTTCCGCTCCGGCTTTTGCCACCACCGGCCGCGCGCGGAACACTGCTTTGTGCAAATAGGGTACGTCCCAGCCGCCTCTGCTGAACGCCGGCGTCGTGGCCTTGTTCATCGCGGTTTTGATCGTTGGCAGCCCCCAGCACAGAACAAAAATGGAAAGGATCGCGAACGGCATCCAGGCGCGCATGACTTGTCCGGTCGTGTGGGTCATGGCCGTGTCGGTGGATGCATCGCGATCCACGCTCCAGCTGTCTCCCATGGTGTCGCGCACGCTGCTGGTTTCTTGCACCGCGTTCGAATCGGAGCCGCGCTCCTCTGCGAACCGCCAGATTCTTTTCGGCCGCCAAAAGCGCAGAAAAATTACCGTCACAATCAGCGCAAAAATTCCCGCCGCGATGTCCACCAGGTTACTGTCCACATGGTTGGACCAAAAATACTGCATTCCAGCGAACGAAAATCCCACCACCAGGATCGCCGGCAGCACTTCAAAAGTTTCTTCCCAACTGACCATGGTTCGAACCAGCCAGAAGGGAACGATCATCGCCGTGAAGGGCAAAATCCTGCCGATCATTTTGTTCAAGTCGCCGTCCGAAAGCCCCGAAACCGCGGCCAAGGTGTGCACCGGAGTTCCGATCGCGCCCCACGCGACGGGCGCGGTGTTTGCAATCAAATTCAAAACGGCCGCCTGAAACGGGCGGAATCCCAGTCCAATCATGAACGCCCCGGCAATGGCGACCGGTGCGCCAAATCCAGCCGATCCTTCAATGAACGCACCAAAACAAAACGCCACCAGCAGCAGTTGCAGCCGCCGGTCCGGCGTAATCGCCGCTACCGATTCCTTCATGATTTCGAATTGCCCAGTCTCAACGGAAATATCGTAGAGAAACACTGCAGCCACCACGATCCAGACGATCTTCAATGCGCCAAAACCTACGCCATAGAAAAAACTGGCCGCCGCGAGTTTGGCCGGCATCCCAAAAACGAACGCGGCACACAGCAAAGCGGTCACCGCGCCTGCAATCGCACAAATGTGCGGACGAACCTTGAAACCAGCGAGCAGTCCGAGCAGCACCAGAATGGGCAGCGCCGCAACCAAAGTGGACAGCCACCAGTGGCCAAACGGATCGTAGTTCTGCGTCCAAGTCACGGAAAACCTCCGAGGCTGCGGCTCTAACACCGCAAAACGGGATCGTGTCTTTGGAATCCTCCGACCTGCGGCCCGAATTCCCGTGTATGCGGCGTTCCGCAGGCTGGAAACTAGCGTAGTGGAATTACTGTGCCCTGTAGGAAATGTCAAGGAAAAGTGTGGCGCACGTCGGGAAGCATTGTAAATTCCCTGTCACTTAGTCATCGGCAGGAGAAAAAGAAATGGCTCGCGTGGATTCGCGGATAACCAGTTCCGGCGCGACTCGGTGATGCGTGATGGTCCAGTCGCGCTTTTCCTGCGCGGCGTTGATGCCTTCCATGATGATGTTTACCGCCAGGTTGCCCATGGCCTCGAGTGGCTGGCGCACGGTAGTCAGGGAATGCGCAGACCATGCTGCTGTGGCCACATCATCAAAGCCGATCACCGAACATTGTTCCGGAACTTTGACGCCGGCCTTGGTAAGCGCTCGTATCGCGCCGAACGCCGTCAAGTCGTCAAACGCCAGCAGCGCCGTGAATTTTCTCCGCCTTTGCAGTAGCTCTTCGGTGAGTCGAAACCCGCCCTCAAAACTGGAATTGGGATTGAACTCCTCCGGAAGCTGCATGGCCAGACTCTGATCAATTTCGAAACCCACCGAGTGGGCGAACTTTTGAATCCCCTTCCAGCGTGGAGCAGAGTCAATCAGAGTTTTCGGCCCGCGAATGAACGCGATCTTGCGGTGGCCGAGTTTGTACAGGTGTTCGAGCGACAATCGTCCTCCCGCTTCGTTATCCACCATCACCGAGCTGACCGTGTCGCCGGGAAGCTCCCAGCCGATCGTTGTGGCGGGAATATTGCGCTTGGAAAAATCGGCCAGCACGTGAATGTCCACGAACAACCAGTTGGCGATAACGATCAATGCTTCGACGTGACGGTCGAGCAGCATCTCCAGATAGCGTTCGAATCGGTTCCGCTGATTGTGCGAGTCCGCAAGAATCGGGAGATAGGAAGCCTGAAACAGTGAATTCTCAATGCCGCGCAGGATCGGTGTGCAAAAGGGATCCGTGATATCGAAAAACATTACGCCCACGCTGTTGGTTCGCTTGCTGCGCAGAAAACGCGCCATGGCGTTCGGCCGGTAGCCCAGCTTGCGCGCGGACTCTTCGATTTTTTTCTTGGTGGCCGGCGCGATGTAGCGCGCCAGCGGCGCACTGTTCAGAACAATGGAAACCGTAGCCGGCGAGAAGCCGCTTAGGTTCGCGACGTCTCTCATGGTCACCGCATTGGACTTGCTGGATGAGCGCTTCACGAGATTGTTCGTGGCAGCATCATCCGGCATATCCTTGTTCGATTGCAATGGTGTGCTTTTCACGACCCTCTATTCCGCTGGAACTTCAAACGACAATTGCTCGCGGAAGCCACGTGTCTTCCACACTCCGAATGCAATGCCCAACGCCATCCATACGCTTCCCAGGATTTTTGCGGGCACGCTCAGACTCCACCACAGCCCCAGACAAATGAAAAAGCCCAGAATCGGCGGCACGAAGTCAGCCAGCTTTTTCTCCGCCCCGCGCACAAAATAACGCATGAACGCCGCCGCGTTTACGCCCATGAATGCGATCAGCGCGCCAAAATTCAGCAGTTCGATTCCACGTCCGTAGGTCAGAAAGAATGATCCCGTAAGAACGATCGCCCCGATGAAGATCACGTTATTCCTGGGAATATGGTGTTTCGGGTCCACTTTGCCAAAGAAAGATTTCGGCAGCGCGTTGCTTCTCCCCATTCCATACAGCAGTCGCGCTGCTCCGATCTGTGCTCCGAGGCCTGACCCGAAATTGGCGATAAGGAGAGTCAACCCGACGATTTTGAACAGCGGCGCCCACGTCAGTGCAGCGGCATAAACGTATGCCGTGTCCTGGTCCGGAAACGGCCTGGAAGCCGGCCATACGAGTTGTGCCACATAAACTTCCGCGGCCGAGAGCAGGCCAATGGCCAGACACGTTCCGACCGTGGCCAGCATGATATTTCGCTTCGGATTCTCCGCTTCCTCAGAAAGTGTGGAGATGGCGTCGAATCCGATGTAGGTCAGAACGGCCAGCGACGTACACCCGAACAAGCCGCCAACTGTGAACGTCTGAGGATCGTAAAACGGCCTGGTGAAAAACCCCGGATCGCTATGAGGATGACCAAGGATATAGCGAATCGCGGTAACGAAAACCACAACCACCACGCCGCTCATCGCCGCCGCCATGCCGGCATTTACGCGTGCCGAAGTCTTGATTCCCTGGAGATTCAAGACCGTAAACACCACCGCGAAGAATATCTTCCAGCCCCATACCGGAAGGCCCGGGGCGAATTCGTGCGCCTGGCCCGCGCACCAGATCGTGCAAATGAGCGGATTCACGATGTAATCCATCACCATGCTCCATCCTGTGATGTATCCCGCGGATGGATGAATTTCTTGCGCGACATAGGTAAAAGCCGAACCCGCGCTCGGGTAAACCCGGGCCATTCGTCCGTAGCTGATCGCAGTCGACAGCATCGCCACCATCGCGATCAAAATCGCCGTCACAACGTGACCACGGCCGCGATCGCTGAGGGCTCCAAAGGCAGACATCGGTGCCACCGGCTGCAGCACGATCGCTCCATATAGAATCAAATCCCACAATGTCAACGTCCGCCGCAGTCGCGGCACTTCCACGGTGACGGCGGTGCTCACCTGGATTTCCTGATAGCGGGCATCCATTCCTCGCAATCCCAATCATTGAAACGATTTAATGCGGATGATTGTGCTGAATTTATCCGTCTCGCGCAACTCCATTCTGCCCTTGGTTCGTGGTCACTAGGACATTCTTTGGCTGTTCTCCGGGCCAGTTGCCGAGCGGGCAACATACAGTAAAATCGGGAAGGTGCTTTACCGTACAGCAGTCTAATTTAGTAGAAGCGCCCAACTCCCAGGTGGGCTGCTGTCTTTATGGGCGATGCACCTCTTAATTCGGAACGTTGGGAAGCCACACCTGTCTTTTGGCATGTCGTGGCGTTGCTGCTCATCCTGCTGTTTGCGCTTTGGCTTCGTCCGATTCCGCTCCAGGCTGACCCTTCCTTACAGGGCTACCTTCAGGTCGTAACCGGCGTGCTGGCCTTTGTCTTTTCCGCCGTCACCCTGGTTCGCTTTCAGGGCACCCAGGATCGCATTTCGCTTATCTTGGGCGCCGGATTCCTGTTGTCCGGAGCCGTTCTGGCCGGTTCCAGCGTGCTCTTTTTCCAATTGCCTGCCGAACAGCAACTGCAAGTTCATTGGGCGCCAGTCGCGCTGTGGGTAGGGCGCATGATACTCGCCCTCTTGCTCGTAGTCGCTTTGGTGGTTGAGCATTTTCTGCCCCGGTCTCGCCGGCCCAAGGCCGAAATTGCCGGCGCCTTGCTGACCGTCATGGCCCTGACTTATCTGGTGACGGTAGCGCTCCGCAGGCTGCCTACGGAAGTTTCTCCCCATCCCGGCGCTTTTATTCCTTCGCCGCAGCAACTGTTTCCGGGCGTGCTCTTTCTGATCGCCGTCATTTGGTATCGCCGTCGCTTGAATAACGTATTTACCGCCTTTGACCGCTCGATTTACGTCGCCGCCTGGATGAATTTAGCCGCGCAGTTGGCGGGCTCGCAATCGCAGCGCTTGCTGGACGCGCCTTTCGTGGTGGCGCAGGGATTCAGCGTCATGGGCTACGCCATTGCGCTGGGTGGCGCTTTGCTTGATAACGCGCGGCTGTTCGAACAGGTCCACCATCTGGCCGTCAGCGACCCGCTGACCGGTTTGGCCAACTATCGCCGCCTTCTCGATGAATTGGAGAGCGAGACCGAACGCACCAACCGCAGCAACCGGCCTTTTTCGGTCTTGCTTTTGGACCTCGACGGCCTCAAAAAAATTAACGACACCTACGGCCACCTGGTTGGCAGCCGCGCTCTGTGCCGCGTTGCCGACATCCTGCGGATTCATTGCCGCGCGATTGACACCGCCGCCCGCTATGGCGGCGACGAATTTGCTCTGGTGTTGCCGGAGACAGAAGAGACAGAGGCGGAAAGCGTGGCCAGCCGTATCCGCCACGTCATGGAAATGGATCCGGAAAAGCCACCGCTCTCTGCCAGTATCGGAATCAGCGTTTATCGCGGGCACGGCGAGCGCATCGAGAAATTACTGTCCGAAGCGGACGCCCACCTCTATCAGGAAAAAGCAAAACGCGGACGCCGCGCCGCTTCAGTCCCCCGCCGTCGTCATCCCCGTCCCGGCGCAGTTTAGGACCGCGCTCGAATTCGATTACTTGGTGCCGGGTGTAAATGGCGCCAGTTGCTCCGAAATCTTGGCCTTGTCGCCTACCACGACGATGGTTATCTGCTCCGGCTTGATGTATTCCGCGGTTTCCTTCTGCACATCTGCGGGAGTTACTGCGTTGATCTTCTGTATGTACGTTTTCAGGTAATCTTCGCCCAAACCCTGAAAATCGACGTACCGCAGCTGGTTGATGAGGGCGCTCCTGGACGAATTCTGGATGACAAATAATCCCGACATGTACCGCTGTATCCCTTTCAGCTCGGCATCTCCCGGAGGTTCTTTCGAAAGACGGTCGATCTCTCCGAAAATTTCCTTGAGCGATGGACCGGTGAATTGCGTGGTTACATCCGCTGACTCCACCCAGTAGGCGTCGTGATAGCGGCGCGAAATCTCGCTTCTCGGCGAATAGGTGTAGCCTTTCTGTTCGCGAATGTTGGAAGTGATGCGCGAACCGAATGAGCCGCCGAGCAGGGAATTGGTGACCGCCAGCGGAACAGCGTCGGCACTGGTGGGATCTGGAACGGGCAGCCCCACCAGCAACACGGATTGTGCTGCGCCCGGTCGATCGGTCAGATCGAGAACGTGCTGCGGTTTCACTTTGGGCGTGTTAATCAAAGGAACGGCGCCCTTGGCCCATGCGCCAAAGGCCGTTGCCACAGCCTTTTTCATTTCGCCGCTCTCAAAGCGCCCCGCAACGTACAAGTGCGCGCGCGCTGCGCCAAAATTCCCGTCGTAATATTTCTTGATGTCTGCCACCGTCGTCCGCTTGATGCTGTCTTCTGTCGGGAACACCGTTCCGTATGGGTGATCGCCATACAGAATTTTTCGGAATCGTTCAAGCGCCATACTTTGCGGAACGGATTTGGCAATCGAAAGTTGCCGCAACGCATCGTTCTTCAAACGCGGCAGTTCCGAGTCCGGAAATAGCGGGTGTTCGGCGACATCGGCCAGCAGCGCTGCCGCTCGCGGACCGAACTCACTCAGTACGTCCGTATCTATCGCGCTTTCGTCGACACCAACGGTGATCGTTATGGCGCCGCCCATGTTCGCGGAATCCTCCGCGATCTGCTTCGAGCTCTTGCTGGTCGTCCCTTCTTTCATCAATTTGCCAGCGAGGTCCGCTAGGCCCGGCATGTCAGCCGGTTCATTCAAGTTGCCGGTACGCACCACCAGGCTCAATGTGACCTTGGGCAAATTTCCGTAGGGCACCAGCGTAACTTTCATTCCGTTTGGCAATTCATACGTCTCGTGTGCCGGGACCGTAAATGGTTTAGGCGGGCCGCCAGCTGGCGGCGTTTGTTTCTCCTGCGCGAAACAGGGAGCTGCGAATAGCGTAAAGGTTGCGGAAAATGCCGCGATCACGGTTGCGACTGCTTTCGTGTTCAGCCGAGGATTCATGTTCGCTCTCCTAATTTTTCGCCGGCGCGGCAGGCGCTTCGGCTGACTTGGTTTCCAGCACCAGCACCGTGCGATTCTCGGGACGCAGATATTCCTGTGCCGTTTTCTGGACGAGTTGCGGCGTAACTTTTTCGAATTCAGAAACCAGCGTGTTGATTCGCGCGGGATTGTCATCGAACAACGCAAAGCTCGCCAGCAGATCGGCCAGACCAAATCCGCCTATAGCTCCCATGCTGTCGTAAAGGCTTGAGCGTAGCTTCACTCGCGCGCGATCCAGGGTTTCTTTGCTCACCGCCTTGGTCCGTAGCGTTTCGATTGGCTCATCCCAAGCCTTGACCACTGTGTCCGGCAAGGTCCCGGGATCGGTCTTCAGGTCCGCCATGAACAGCATGGGGCCCTTGTAGTTGAACATGTTGCCCAGATAATTGATTCCGCCTTCGACCTCCGCCGTCAATCCTTTCTTCTGCACCAGTTCCTGATATTCCAGGCTGTCGTCGCCTTCAATCAGGATCTGGTCGATCAGCCCCATGGCGTAATACTCTGGCGTGTTGCGCTCCGGCATGTGATAGGCGATCGCTAAGGCCGGACGCTGCGCCAGCGCATCCACCTTGCTGGCGCGTTTTTCTTTCTCCTGCTTGGGTTCGTCCAGGACCGGGGCAGCCGGAAGTTGCGACGCCTTGATCCCGCCGAAATATTTTTCCACCATCTGCCGCGCCTGTACCGGGTCGAAATCTCCCACGATCGCCAGCGCCGCGTTGTTTGGCGCGTAATAGGTCTTGAAGAACGATTGCACTTCCGGCAGAGTCGCCGCTTCGATGTCCTTCAGTTCGCCATAAAAATTGTGCGCGTTATACCAGTTGGTGTTGGCATACTGCGGCATGTCCAGCCAGGGAAATCCGCCATACGGCGTGTTGATGACCGCCCCCTTTACTTCGTTTCCGACCACTCCCTGCTGATTCTTCAGATTATCTTCGGTCACCGCCAGGCCGTTCATGCGGTCGGCTTCGGCCCACAGCGCCGTTTCCAGTTTATTCGAAGGTAGAATTTCGAAATAATTCGTAAAGTCGAATCGCGTCGATCCGTTCAGCACACCGCCGTTCTGCTGCACCAGCTTGATGAATTCCATCTTCCCCAGGTTTTGCGACCCTTGGAACATCATGTGCTCGAACAGGTGCGCGAACCCGGTGCGGTCTCTCGGTTCGATTCGGAAACCAATCCGGTAATACACCGCCACGCAGACTGTCGGTGCGGTATGGTCCTGCGAAAGCACTACTCGCAATCCGTTGGGCAGCTTGTAGTACTCGACCGGGATTTTCAGCTCCACGGCAGGCGGCGCAGCCCACGCGCCTTGCCAGCCCATCGCAATCACGGCCGCGATCATGGCCATCCACCGCATGCTGTTTCGAACGCGCAATGACATGACTCCTCCAAATGGCCTTACGGAAACTCAATGTGGAAAGGGAACCGCCACTCACACCAGTACCTCTGATAAAGACGCACGGCGGCGAAATAAGTTTCCTTGGCGCTGGCAATCGGCAGCACTGACAATCGGCGAAAGCCCGTGCATTCTAGTACACGGTACGGTGTTGTATGGTCTCTTTCTTGTCCAATAGGAAGCGCTCTTCAGGCTCGGCGCCATCGAGCATTTGGCCGGTAATGTATTCGCCGACCGCCGGGCCATGCTTGAAGCCGTGCCCGGAGCCGCCCCCCGCGAGCCACACGTTGCTTAACGTCCGATGCCGGTCGATCAGAAAATCGCCATTCGAAGTGTTTTCGTACTGGCAGACCCGCGTCTCCACGATCGGAGCACCCGCAAGAGCAGGGAACCGGTACGCTACATACTGGCGAATCTCGTCCACTTCTTTCGGCGTTACGATTCGCGATTGCGTGTCCGGATCGACTCGCTCACCGTGTTTGTCCAACGCCACTTTCAGCCCGCGGCACTCCAGGTCCGGCATGCCATAACATTGGTCATTCTTGATCAGCCACGTTGGCAACGCCGGCGTCGAAAATCGTTCGTCTCCGCCCGGAATAGCAAAATAAAAAACACTTTGCCTGGTCGGGAAAATTCTGTCCCGCAATATTTCCGGGAACAGCTTGGCCAGCCACGCCCCACACGCAAACACAAATTGTTTTGCGGTTAATTGTCCATTAGCGAAGTTCGCCCCTCCGCTGCTCGCAATGTTTTCTATTTCGCCGCGGCCACGCGGCTCTGCAATCGCTGCGAGTCTAAAATCAACTCCTGTTCGAACCGCTTCTGCGACCACCGCCGCGACCGCGCGCCGCGCCATCAGCACGCCGCTCCCCGGCTCATAAATGCCGCTGGCAATTCCTTCCAGATTGATTTGCGGGTAGCTGCCGACAATCGCGTCGCGTTCCAGTTCCTCGAACTCCACGCCATTCCGTCGCAGGACTTCTTTCGTTGCCGCCAATTGCGAGTTGCCGGATTCCGCCAGCCACAGCACTCCCGTCCTGCGAAACAGCGCTTCATTGTGCGTCGCTGTAAACAATTCTTTCCATTGAATCAGCGACCGCTGCGACCATTGCGTATAAATCTCGTCCGCACCGTATCCCATGCGAATGATTCGCGATTCATCGCCAGAACTCGAACGCGAATGCCCCGGCCCGTACGCATCCACCAGCAGCACACGCTGTCCGCGTCGCGCGAGGTGCAGCGCGGTCCAAGCACCAAACACTCCCGCGCCCACCACCGCTACATCGTAAATTTTCGCCGCCACCATATCGATCCACCGATCATCGGGCAGACAGTATCCTACCCCACGCAACCGGTTCGCGCTGGCTCTGCGATCATCGTAAAACTGTCATTGCGAGCGGAGCGGGCGGGATTTTTCCTTCGCTCGCGGCTGTATTTCTGCATCTGGAGAAACGCGGGAGCGATCAGGTCCTTCCCGGTTCCTCTTTTCAGCTTGTAGTCCAAAATGAGATCTTAGGATTTAAGGCTTTTCGTGAACCCTGCCAGCTTCTCCGCCCAATGCGCCAAACTCGTCAGCGATTCGGTATCCGTAGGATCCAGATGCAATGGCGTAATACTCACATCGCCAGCAAACACCGCGGCAAAATCCGTGTCCGGCTCGATGTCCTTGTCAATCTTCTGCTCGAAAATCCAATAATAATTCCGCCCTTTCGGATCTTTTCCTTCGCTCAACTGATTGCGCGTGATTTTCTTCGACTGCCTGGTGAACCGCACTCCGCCACTCCACGGTTCCGGCACATTTACATTCAACAAGACCTGATCCGGCAATCCCTCTTTCAAAATTATTTCCGCCAGCGAACGCGCAATCCGCGCCGCGTTTGCAAAATTCTGTTCGCTTTTGCGCGCGCAGAGCGACATCGCAACCGCCGGAATATGATGTAAAGCCGCTTCCCGTGCCGCGCCCACCGTTCCGGAGTAATACACGTTTTCCCCCATGTTCGCGCCGTGATTGATCCCGGAAATCACGAGGTCCGGCTGCTCCGGCAACAACTTGTGCAACGCCACGATCACCGCGTCCGCCGGCGTCCCTTCCACCGCCCAATGCCGCTCCCGCTTCGGATGCACCACAATCGGCCGCCGCAACGTCAACGATTGTGCTGCTCCACTCTGCTCAGCAAAAGGCGCCACAATACTCACCGAAGCAAAATCTTCCAACGCCTCCGCCAGTGCACGCAATCCCTCCGCGCTATACCCGTCATCGTTGGTCAGTAAAATGTATGGCTTGTTCAATCGCGTTGGCCGAAAAACAATCACCACAGCAGCAAAAACGAGGTGAAAAGACTATCCCTTGGGAAGAATTCTGGTCGGGGCGCCCGGATTTGAACCGGGGACCTCACGCACCCCAAGCGTGCGCGCTACCAGACTGCGCTACGCCCCGACGAACTAACATTCTATCGCGAATCAGCGCCGTTCGAGAAGCGTCAAGAAAGCACGCAGCGAATCGCGCATATCCAGAAGCATTTTGCGATTCAAGAGCTGCGCCGCGCCGTATCCCGGGGCAATTGGCGCGCCCGTTTCTGAATCCGTCCCCGCCGTACCGCCTTCGCGCAAGTGCCGACGCGCGCCGGCAATGGTAAACCCTTCGTCGTAAAGCAACCGCTTAATCTTCAGAATAAGGTCAACATCTTCCTGCCGGTAGAACCGCCGCCCATTCGAACCCTTCTCCGGCTCCAGCATGGGAAATTCCGTCTCCCAATAACGCAACACAAACGCTTTCACGCCGGTCATCCGGCTAACTTCGCCGATGCGGTACAGCCCACTTTCCAGATCCAGTGAAGCCTGCGTCCCTGCGCCGTTGTTTGCCATAGTTCGAATCCGCTCGCGCCAGCCGTCACGATTCTAGCAATTTGCCACGCGGAACTGTAGCATCCCCCTCCAAGTTGGAACCTATTCATCGTCGCTGCCGCCGGACTGCCGCTCATTCCGCTTCCGCAACCGCAGCACCCACCGCACCGGCGTCCCAACAAATCCAAAAGCCTCCCTCAACTGGTTCTCCAGGAATCGCTGATAAGCAAAATGCAGCGGCTGCTTCTGATTCGTAAAAATCAGAAAAGTCGGCGGAGCCGTCTTGGCCTGGGTAATGTAGTAAATCCGAATCGGCCGCGCTTTCGGCAACGTCCCACGCTGCAAATCAATCGTTTTCAGCCAGCGATTCAGTTCCGGTGTCGAGAGTTTCTTCTTCCGCTCCGCCGCCACCTGATCGATCAGCGGAAAGAGTTTGTCCGCGCGATCGCCAGTCTTGGCCGACAGAAACACGATCGGTGCATAGCTCAAGAATTTCAGCTTCTTACGGATAATTTCCTCGTACTCCGAAAGCAGCAACCCCTTATCGATAATTTCGGTCGGCGGTTTGCGATCCGCAGCTCGCCGCGCTTTGCCTCGGGCCGAAGTGCCTTCGCGGTTCGCAGCTATCTGTGCCGCCGCAACCGCCAAGTCCCACTTATTCACTACGATGATCACGCTGCGTCCGGATTCCTCCGCATACATCGCAATCGTCGCATCGCCCTGCGTTACGCCCATTTCACCGTCTACGATCAGCAGCGCAACGTCGGCGCGTTCCAGCCCGCGCTTGGCCATCACCACGCTTAATTTTTCCGCCACCAGATTGGTTTTGCCCTTGCGGCGAATTCCCGCCGTGTCCACAAAGCGATAGTGCCGACCATCACGCGCCACATCGGTATCCACCGAATCAATCGTCGTCCCCGGAATCGGTGACACAATCGAACGTTCTTCCCCCGCCATGCGATTCAACAAAGTCGATTTGCCTACGTTGGGCCGTCCGATAATCGCAATTTCGGTAATTTCCTGCGCCGGCGAATCTTCCGCGTGCACCGTATCCTGCGCCGACATCACCTCCAGCGCATAGTCCAGCAAATCGTCCACGCCGGTGCCGTGCTCCGCGGCAATCGGAAAAATCTTCACGCCAAACTTGTGGAATTCTGCTGCCTGCGATTCCTGCCCCACCGCATCCACTTTATTCACCGCAATCACAAACGGTTTGCCCGTGCCGCGCAGCATCTGCGCCAACTCCTGATCCAGCGGAGTAATTCCCGCCTGGTTGTCCACCACCAGCACCAGCAGTGCCGCTTTTTCAAACGCCACCCGCGCCTGCCGGAAAATTTCAGTAGGGATCAGCGCTTTGTCGTCAGGAATAATTCCGCCCGTATCCACAATCTCAATGGCTTTGCCGCGCCATTCCGACTTGCCGTAAATCCGGTCGCGCGTGATTCCCGGCTCGTTGGTCACAATTGAGCGCCGCGTGCCGGTCAGCCGATTGAACAGCGTGGACTTGCCCACGTTGGGCCGCCCCACAATCACCAGCGATGGAAGTTTTTCTCTCATTCGATCGTTCATTCGAACGGGCAGACCACTTCGGCGACTCAGCGAGACGCCGCAACTGTTTTGGAATACTCCAGTGTATCAGATGAATCCGTATTTCGATCGAACCCCGCCGCGATTGGGGACGGCCGACCGGCAGATCAATCAAACTGGATTCGGCTGCCAGTCTTGCTGCAAAAGAACTACGCCGCAATCGCTGGCTTGACGCCTTTGCGTCGTGCGGACTAGTGTAAATGCACATTTTGTTCGTCTTGAACTAAAGGAACTTGCCGGCGCGGCGACGGGGTGCCGCCAGGCAACGTTTTGGGGAGTTTATGAAAACGCGAAATTTTGAGGAGAGGCTCGATGATGGTGTGCTTCGGCATTTGTAAATCTGCGTTGCTGTTATGTTTTGCCGCTATTCTTTTGTCTTTCGCCGGCGCAACCAGCGCCCAGACCTTCCGCGGCACCATTCTTGGCACCGTTACCGATTCCAGCGGAGCCGCTATCACTGGCGCCGCTATAGCCGTCAAGAATGTCAACACCGGCCTTTCGCGCACCGTTTCCACCAGCGAAGACGGAACTTACTCCGTGCCCGAACTTCCCATCGGCACGTATACGGTCACTGTGGAAAAGGCCGGCTTCAAACAAGGCGTAGTCACCGGCCTGCAAGTCGAAGTCTCCAGCGAAGTGCGCGCCGACGTCGCGCTTCAGACCGGCGAAGTATCACAAAGAATCGAGGTCACCGGCGACGAATTACCGCAAGTCGAATCCACCAGCAACGTCCTCGGCGGCATCGTCGAATCCAAAGTCGTCACCAATCTTCCCGTGAACGGACGCGACTACCAAAAGCTGATCTTCCTGGTCCCGGGCGTCGCCGGTTCACCGGACGAAATTTCCGACTCGCCCGGCTCCTACGGAACCTTTTCCGTGAATGGCGCACGCGGTCGCTCGAATAACTTCCTGCTCGACGGCACCGACATGAACGACGGCTACCGCAACGACCCCGCCATCAATGAAGCCGGCGTCTTCGGCACTCCTGCCACCATTCTCCCGGTGGAAGCCATCGCCGAAATGCGCATCGCCTCAAATTTCGAAGCCGAATACGGCCGCAGCGCCGGCGCAGTCATCAATATTGTCACCAAGAGCGGGACGAATTCCTGGCACGGATCAGGCTTTGATTTCCTGCGCAACACTGTGCTGAATGCGCGAAACTATTTCAATACAACGCCAGATCCGAAGCAGCCTTTCCACGACAATCAATTCGGCGGCGCCCTCGGTGGCGCCCTCATTAAGGACAAGACATTTTTCTTTGTTGACTATGAAGGCGTCAGGGAAGTGGGCTCTCAAAGCAGCCGTGCCTGTGTCCCGACGGCTGCGGATTATGCCGCCAACACACCACCCGGTGGGATCAATCCAGTAATTCAAGCTCTGATTAGCGCGGGAAAGGCATGGCCCGCTCCGACCGGGGCCGGTTCGTGCATCGTTCCGCCGTCTGATCCTACATTCGCTTCAACAAATACGGCCCTAGCCACACCCTTCTCGAATCGTGTGGACAGTGCCATCGTCAAGCTCGATCACAGCTTCAATGCCAACAATTTGCTTACCGGAAGATATTACATCGGCGATAGCCTGCAGGATTTCCCATTGGCGTTGAGCGGCGGAGGTTTGGTTCGCGGTTATAACACGGTGACGCCGACACGCGTGCAGCTCGTTTCGATTTCCTACGTCTCCACCATTACGCCGTTCATAACCAATGAAGCCCGCCTTGGCTGGAACCGCTTTGCCGAGGGATTTTTTCCAGAAGACCGCAGCTTTGATCCTACTTCGATTGGTCTCGATACGGTGGGAACCGGCACGCCAAACGCAGGCAATCCGTTTAACTTCGGATTGCCTGTGATGACGGTCAGCGGTTTTCCACAACTTGGCGCGGACAAAGCTGATCCCCGGCAGCGCGTTGACACCAATTGGCACTATATTGACGGCATCTCTTGGAAGGCCGGAAAGAACGATATCAAGTTCGGTTATGAATACCGCCGCACGTCTATCTCGCAATTCTTCAATCGCAACTTTCGGGGCAGGCTCGACTTCGGAGATTTAGAGAGCTTCTTGGCGGGGATCCCTGGATCCGGCGGCAGTTCGAATAGCCAAAATATTGGCAATAGTAATCGCAACACCTTCGAGAATTCTTACTCGGGATACGTTCAGGACAGTCTGCGCTTAAACCGCAGATTAACCGTCAATCTTGGTGTTCGTTACGACTACTTCGGAATCGTCCAGGAAAAAAACGGGTTATTTACGAACGTCGATCCCGCAAACTTTGGTCTTGTCTCACAGGTAGGAAATGGCCGCCTGTATCAACCCGATTACAATAACTGGGCGCCGCGCGCGAGCGTCGCATGGGACGTCACTGGCAAGGGTAGGACTGTGCTTCGCGCTGGCTATGGCATATTCTATGACGCTTTCTCCCAAGACATGTTTTTGGGACACCTGCCGTTCACCACAAGTTTCGCTCCTGGCCCCGCTTACGCTGGCATTCCCGGGCCCGGACAGATTCAAACGGGCAATCCTGACGGCACAGCAATTGTCGCGGGCACACCCGTGTTCACCAATTACAGCGGCGTGGCGGATGCGTTTGGTGTAGATCCCCATATCCGCGCTCCCTACATTCAAAATTACAATGTGAATCTGCAGCAAGAGCTGACCAAACACATGGTGTTCCAGCTCGGATACGTCGGGTCGAGCGGCCACAAATTGTTCGATTTTCGCGACATCAACCAGCCCTCGGCCGCGACAATTCAAGCCTATGACTACGCCGCGATTGGCTGCTGCGTTCCCGGAGCGCTCAACGGCAGCCAGGGGCGCAACGTAATTTACTGGCAGGAGAGCGCCGCCAATTCCACGTACAACAGCTTGCAGGCCAGCTGGAGAATTAATGGGTGGCACGGACTGACCTCGACGTTGAACTACAGCTGGTCACATTCGATCGACGACGCCAGCGACGGTGAAGACTACGTTCCCAACGCCGCGCAACCGACTGATAGCACCAACCTCGCTTCGAATCGTGGAAACTCCAATTTCGACATCCGCAACCGCCTGACTTGGAACTTTATCTACGACTTCCCCAAATTTGGCGGCAGCCTGCAAAAACTAAAAAATGGCTGGGGAATCAACGGTATTCTTACCGTGCAATCAGGACAACCCTTCCACCTGATTTATACTCTCGACGACTACGACGGAGCAGGCACTTTCTTCCCAAAGCCCGACATCGTCGGACCCATCAAATATAACTACAGTGATCCCAGCCAATTCCTTGATTTGTCCTCGTTCGCCGTGCCGTGCACTCTCGACGGCCTCGGCACTTCCGCTCAGAATTGCGTTTTCAGTGCAACCACAGGAAATTCGATGCACTTCGGAAATGAAGGCCGTAACTCGCTCCTGGGCCCGAATTTCCGCCAATTCGATTTCTCCGTTTACAAAAATACCGACTTGACCGAACGCCTGCACCTCGAACTTCGTCTTGAAGCCTACAATTTGGTGAACCATCCCAATTTTGCCAGTCCGCTCTACCCGGGCTTCCTCGCGGCCGCGGATTTCAACGGCATCGGCCTGGATGGCAGGTCCCAGGGCTTCTACCCCTTGACGGTAACCGGCGACGTCGGCATCGGCTATCCCTTCCTGGGCGGAGGAGCGCCGAGAAGTTTGCAGGTCGCAGCCAAATTGACCTTTTAGATTCGACCATCTCAATCATCAAAACCTCTTCCGACGGCCTCCAGGTTCTCTCTGGAGGCCGTTTTCCTTGCTTCGACTCCCGCACCCCTGCTGCCCGGAACTGAATCTTCCCGGAATCTGATAAAGTGTGGCCACACTGACGGCCTCCCTTTGCCCAACCTGGCTAACGCACCTGCCAGCAGAGGCTCATCCGCAGTGTAATTTTTTCGGTTACCGTGCGTACTAACCTATGGACGTCCAGAAACCAGGCCGGATGAACGCGGCGGAAACAAGGGAGTCGGGCGCGATTGTCGCCCGGGCCAGGGCAGGGGATGCCGAGGCCTGGGGTGACCTGTACCGGGAATTTGCTCCGGCCATTTTCCGTTTCTGCCGCAGAGCTCTTCCGACCCGCGAAGATGCCGAAGACGCAACCATGGAAATTTTTATGAAGATTCGAGACAAGTTGGACCAATACGACGCCACTCGGCCTTTTACTTCCTGGCTTTATAAGGTGGCCGCAAATCATTGCTGGGACATGCTGCGCCGGCGCAAAATCCGCCAAGACAAAGAAACCGACGACCTGGAAACGCTGCCCCTCGAGCACCCCGACCCCAATCAACTCGACCAATTAATCGAAAAACGCACCAGCGAGGAAGTCCGCAAAGCGCTCGACAAACTCGGTTCGCGCGCTCGCATGGCGCTCGTCTTGCGCTATTACTCGGACATGAGCTATGACGAAATTGCTGATTCGCTCGGCGTGCGCCGCGCCTTTGTCGGCGTGGTGCTGCTGCGGGCTCGGCATGAGCTGCGCCAGGCGCTCGAAGGAGTGGGCGCGATGGCGGCGGGAGGTGCCCGATGAGCTCCATGAGCTCGCCACCTAATGATCACAGACGCGAAGCTCAGGAACATCTCGACGAGATGACCTGCATGCTGTACCTCGAACGGCAACTGGAGCGTGCGCGCGCGCTGGAAGTCTCCGCGCACACGCAGAGTTGCAACTCCTGCCGCACGCTGCTGCGCGCGATGGAACGCGAATCGCGCCTGCTCACCCGCGCCATGCTGGAAGAAGAAGAGCCCTTGCCCGCGCGCGTCGCGGCTTTCCAGGAGCGCGTGCACCGCTCCATGCAGTGGGTCTGGATGGTGGTGTTTGGACTGTCCGCCACCGCCGTTTACGCCATGTATACGGGCTACATCGAGCCTTGGGAACAACGCCTGGAACAAGCCGGGTTCGGCGGCACAAGTTTATTAAGTTTGCTTATTTTCCAAGGTTCTTTTTGGAAGGGGTGGCAGTCGATGATTTCACTGGTGGAAATTCTGGCGCTCGTTACGCTGGGCGGTTTTGCGGTAATTGTGGCGCGCAAACGTTTTCGCCGCGGATCGGCGCTGGCTTTGGTGCTGACCGGATTCTGCGCTGCATTTGCCACGCCGGCTCCCGCGGCGGCGACTGAAGTTCGAAAGGGCCAAACTGCCGAAGTGCGCAAGGATGAAAACATCAAGGGCAACGTCTATCTGTCCGGCGAACGCGTGGAGGTGGAAGGTACCGTGGATGGCGACGTGTACGCCGCCGGCAAAGACATTGAAATCGATG
>Ga0210406_10001936_pt1 | contig 24255 bp, 17 predicted proteins | sample IncBWC30MmetaG_FD_155454 | JGI IMG/M metagenome (GOLD analysis project Ga0210406, IMG submission 155454) | Forest soil microbial communities from Barre Woods Harvard Forest LTER site, Petersham, Massachusetts, United States - Inc-BW-C-30-M | ecosystem: Environmental > Terrestrial > Soil >...
GCCGCTTCATTTGCAGGATGCTCCGGTGTCACTCTTTCTTTGCGCCGTCATACTGAGTGCATGGTTCGGTGGAGTCTGGCCTGGACTGCTCGCGACGTCCCTCTCCGCTCTCGCTTTCTATTATTACTTTCTGCCGCCGATCGATTCGTTCGCTCGAAAGCCTGAAGAAATACCTCGCCTTGCGATCTTCCTGGTATCAGCGCTGTTTGCCGGGGCGCTGAGCGTAGCGCAAAGGAGCGCCACGGAATCGCTCAAGCGCGCGCGCGATGATCTGAAAACAACAGTTCAAGAGCTCCAGAGCACCAATCAGGCGCTCGAGGGAGAGAGTCGTGAGCGCAAATTCGTGGAAGAATCGTTGCGGCGGAGCGAGGGTTATCTGGCAGAAGCGCAGAGGCTGACGCATACGGGGAGTTGGGTCTGGCAAGTTGCGGGAAGAGACGCGCTGCACTTGTCCGAGGAATGGTATCGCATATACGGCTTCGATCCGGAAGATGGCATACCGACTCTCGAACAACGACTGCAGCGGATTCACCCAGAGGATCGCACCAAGTGGCAGGAGGCAATCGACCGAGCAGTGCGCGAAAAATCGGATTACGACGTGGAATTCCGAATTGCTCTTCCGGGCGCCACAGTCAAACACATCCACAGCGTTGGCCACCCGGTTTTTGACGCCTCGGGGGAATTGACGCAATTCGTCGGTAGCTCGACGGATATCACCGGGCGCAAGCGGGCGGAAGAATCCTTGCGTCAGGCGCAGGCGGATCTCGCCCGCGTCAACCGTGTCACCACCATGGGCGAGCTGACTGCCTCCCTGGCCCACGAAGTGAATCAACCGATTGCCGCAGCGGTCACCAACGCCAATACCTGCTTACGCTGGCTCGCGCGGGATCACCCCGACGTCGAAGAAGCACGCGCAGCTGCCTTGAGAATCGTGAAAGACGGAACGCGTGCGGCAGAAATCGTCAAGCGGATCCGCTTGCTCTTCAAGAAGGGTACTTCAGAACGGGAGTTGCTGGATATAAACGAAGTCATTCGCGAAATGATCGTCCTTCTGCGCGGCGAGGCAATGCGATACTCCATTTTAGTGCGGACCGAACTGGAGGCAGACATTCCCCAGGTCATGGCGGATCGCGTGCAATTGCAGCAGGTACTGATGAACCTCATGATCAATGGCATCGATGCGATGAAGGATGTACATGAGGCACGAGAGCTCGCAATCAAGTCGCGACGAGCCGAGTCCGACGAAGTTCTTGTGTCCGTCAGCGATACTGGCGTAGGGCTGCCATCGCAGCAGTCGGATCGGGTCTTCGAAGCGTTTTTCACCACGAAACCTCACGGCACAGGCATGGGACTATCCATCAGTCGCACGATCGTTGAGTCGCACGGCGGCCGGTTGTGGGCAGCCAGCAACTCACCGCGTGGCGCAAGTTTTTGCTTCACCCTAGCCAGAGCTGAGGCGCGCGATTGATGGAGCGCCAGTCGCACGGGTGGCAGCTTAGTTGACGATTATGTGCCATCGGGCCAGAATCGCGTTTGCGGGCGTCCCAATCACCTATCTGGGGCTGCCGATTTTGATTCCTGGTGTGGACGCGAACAAGCGGCCGAATGATCGATAGGCATTCGAAGTGAAGAACCGCTCCGGCAGTCCATCGGACCCAGTTTGGTGGACAGAACATCACAGCGGGTGCTGGTTCGAAGTTTGGTACGGTCACTGCAGCAGCGGGCCCTCTCGCGCTATTCCATTCGGGCGGCGGCGTCTTCCGACCAGAGATGGCACGACCAGACGCCCATCTCCTACAGAGGGAGGACCAGTTTTAAAGGAAGAATCAATAATAATGACAATTCAGAAGGCGGTCTCTCAAAGAATTCGTGGCCAGTACGCGGAGCGGTGGCATTCCTGCAGGATGCCCGGCCCTTTTTGCATGGTGTTGTTTTCTTTGCTCTTGGGAGGTTGTTCTCGGCCAACTGTTCATGAACCGGTTACATTGATTCTTCTGGAGGAGTGGTCGAACAAGGCGTTCAGCGAGGCGCGCCAGCAGGAGTTGCAGCAATTTGCTCGGGAAACAGGAATCCGAGTCAGTCTCCTTCCGTCTCCGGAGTCCGCGCGACAAAGACTGGCTTTGTGGAAAGAGTTACTCGGGACAGGCGCCTCAGGTCCCGATGTGTACGGCGTCGATGTGATCTGGCCTGGGATTCTGAACGAAGATTTCATAGATCTCAAACCATATTTCGCAAGCGAAGTCTCCTCCCTGTTTCCGGCGATAGCCGCCAGCTACACTGTGGATAAGAAGCTGGTGGCCATGGCGTATCGTGTGGACATCGGACTTCTGTATTATCGCACCGACCTTCTGCGACAGTATGGATATCGTGAGCCACCCAGGACATGGGATGAGCTGGAGATTATGGCGGCTCTCATTCAGGTTGGCGAACGGGCCAAAGGTAAGAAACAGTTTTGGGGCTTTGTATGGCAAGGGGCGGCTGACGAAGTGTTGACCTGCGACGCGCTGGAATGGCAGGCAGCCGAAGGTGGTGGGAGGATCATCGAAGAGGACCAGACTATCAGCGTAAATAATTCACAGGCGATCAGGGCGTGGCAAAGGGCGGCGCACTGGGTTGGTTCCATCTCGCCTCCAGGCGTAGTCGGATATAGAGAGTGGGATTCGCTGAACGTTTGGGTCGCAGGCGACGCGGCATTCATGCGGAATTGGCCGTCAGCCTACGTGGACAGCCAGGCGGCAGGGTCGCCCATCCGAAATAAGTTCGATACCGCCCTGCTGCCAGGTGGCAAGGCAGGCCGCGTGGGTACCTTGGGAGGATGGGGCTTGGCAGTTTCTCGATTCTCAGTTCATCCCCGTGAAGCCTTGGAATTGGTCCGCTATCTCACCCGTAGAGACGTGCAGGTGAAGCGGTCCCGCGTGCTTTCGCAGCCACCTACTCTACCGGAACTCTACAACCTGACTGAGGTATCTAAACCAAATCCCCGTTTTGACCTTTTGAGTCAAGCGTTCCGCACCGGCATGGTTTCGCGCCCTTCGAACGTCACTGGCAAACGATACCAGGACGTGACCGACGCTTATATCGGTGCGGTTCACTCCGTGCTGACTGGCGAAAAACGTGCCCCAGAAGCGGCCGCAGCCCTGGAGAATGAGTTGGTTCGCATCACAGATTTCAAGAAGGGACCACCTCGAGAGGGATCCGCCCAACCGTGAAGGGAAGTTCTCAACTCGTCCCCAATCGGCTGCTTCAGGTTCGTTCCGCGAACGGCCAGGGGCATAGCGTGAGTTCGAGGCCAGCGATATCGCAATAGGAACAACCGATGGGGCTTCACACCGCAACAGGACTGAACCGCTGGCTCAAAAGCGCTGGAGAGAAAACTCTTCATGCCGGTCGGCTCAACATCGGCCCCCGTTTAATACTCGGGTTCGTGTTCATCATCCTGGCGATGTTGGCCGCGGATGCCGTTATCCTTTGGCAATTCCAGATGATCCGTATGCAGGCAGGGCGCCTGAACGATGTCGACCAGAAGCTGGTTGCGGTTTTACGCGTGCATACTGGTATTTTAGCGTTTCATGATCGGCTGGATGGGCTCGCCGACGCCGAAGATGCCGATCGATTGCTGATAGAAGCTGGACCTCTTCGTACCGCGGTTCTAGAGGACATCCGTCGCGCAACGAGCGCTCTCCGTCTCGCACCTTTCGACCCCCGGCGAGATCCGACCATTCTGCCTACCCTTCACGTCATTCAAAGCGCACTGCCATCAGAGCTTGAGGCCATCACCACACTTGCCACATCCGGCGACTGGCGGGCGGTGCACCTGCGCCTGACAAACCAAGTACGGCCACTGGAAACGCTGACCTCGGAGCTTGTCGAGAAAGTCGACCACCAGGTCGGCGAACAGCAGGTTCAAACCGTACTAAACATTAAGCGCGTGCAACGACTCGTTTTTTTGATGGTGCCGTTGACCGCCCTCGTCACCCTGCTGATCGCTGCTATCCTCGGCCTGGCCGTTACCCGCAGCATCACACAGCCACTAGCGCGGTTGGTGGAAGGCTCCAAGGCATTGGCGCGCGGCGAATTTCAACATCAGGTGTCTGTCACCGGCAACGATGAACTCGATCACCTCGGGCAGGTCTTCAACGACACCGCCCGCCGCCTGCGAGACCTCTACGCCACTCTACAGAGCAGCGAAGATCGCCTCCGTCTTGTCATCGATACGATTCCGGCACACGCCTGGAGCGCTCGGCCTGACGGCTCCGTTGATTTCATCAATCAGCGTTTCCTCGAATTTACGGGTCGATCTATGGCGGACATGCTGGGATGGGGTTGGGGTTCTTTGGTTCATCCCGATGACCTCACGAGGTACATCGGCGAGTGGCAGGCAGCCGTGGCCACTGGGGAACCGATGGAGAGCGAAGCACGGGTGCGGCGGATGGACGGGGAGTATCGCTGGTTGCTGATCCGCAACGTGCCGCTGCGCAATGAGCTGGGAAATACAGTTAATTGGTATGGAACGGCTATCGACATCGAGGAACGTCACCGAGCTGAAGAGGCCTTGCGGCGGAGCGAGGCCTCATTACATGAAGCCCAAAGAGTGAGCCGCACGGGCAGCTGGCGACACGATGTTGCTTCGGGGGCCGTCATAGTCTCGCCGGAAATCTATCGGATACACGACATCAAACCTGATGATGACGCATCGAACACGGAATTCTTCTTTAGTAGGTTCCATCCTCAAGACCGGAAGCGCGTTGTGGACCTTTTTGAAAGAGCTGAAATCGAGAAAACCGAGTTTTGGGTGGACTACCGCATCGTTCTTCCGGACGGAACGATCAAGCACCTCCACACAATCGGCCATCCTATCTTGAACGAGTCGGGCGACCTCGTAGAATTTGTCGGGACCGCGATGGACGTCACCGCGGCAAAGCAGGCGGAAGAAGCGTTGCGGCGGAGCGAGAGTTATCTGGCGGAAGCGCAGAGGCTCAGCCACACGGGCAGTTGGTCAGGAGCTCCCGGAGCAGGAGAGATCAGGTATTGGTCCGAGGAATGCTACCGCGTGCTGGGTTTTGACGCGCACAAGGGTCTGCCGCGAGTCGAAACATTCTTTCAACGCATTCACCCCGATGATCAAGCCAGGACCGTGGAACAGCTCGCACGAGCAACCCGTGAAAGGACGGAGTTCGCGTTCGATTACCGAATCGTTCATCCCGGGGGCGATGTCAGGGACATCCACACAATAGGTCATCCCGTTTTCAGTCCATCTGGCGATCTCGTTGAATACGTCGGTACCGTGATCGATGTCACCGAGCGGAAGCGGGCAGAGGCGCTGCGGGACGGAGAGAGCCGCATTTTGGAGATGATAGCTCGCGATGCTCCGCTCGAGGAAATACTGGAGAAGCTGGTATTGGTTGTGGAAGCGCAATTTGCGGGCTTGCTTTGCTCTGTGCTGCTCCTCGATGAGGACGGGCAGCATGTCCGGCACGGTGCCGCACCCAGCCTTCCCGAGGCCTACGCCAAGGCCATCGACGGCCTTTCGATCGGAGCAAAGGCGGGATCATGCGGCACGGCCATGTACCGCAGAGAACCTGTGGTGGTCACCGACATTCTCCAGGATCCGCTCTGGGAGGGCTACCGAGACGTGGCCGAGCCCTATGGGTTCCGCGCCTGCTGGTCCACTCCCATAGTTGCCCATTCGTCGAGGACGCTGGGCTCGTTTGCCATGTATTACCGCGAACCGCGGAGTCCGAGCCCGGCTGAGACCCGCGCCCTGGAGTTGGCCACCCACCTCGCCGGCATTGCCATTGAACGCAAGCTGGCGCGTGAGGAACGCGAACGACTGCGTCGGGCCCAGGCAGATCTCGCGCACATAAACAGAGTAACCACGATGGGTGAGCTGACCGCTTCCCTGGCGCACGAAGTGAATCAACCGATTGCCGCCGCGATCACGAATGCCAATACCTGCTTGCGCTGGCTTGCGCGCAATCAACCAGACGTGGAAGAGGCACGCGCGGCTGCCCTGAGGATCGTGAAAGACGGAACGCGTGCTGCAGAAATCATCAAGCGAATCCGCCTGCTTTTCAAGAAGGGTACTCCGGAACGGGAGTTCGTGGATGTAAATGAGCTCATTCGAGAAATGATGCTCCTCCTTCGTAGCGAGGCAGCGCGATACGTCGTAGCCATCAGGACCGAGCTGGCTGCAGATATACCCCAGGTCATGGCGGATCGCGTGCAATTGCAGCAGGTGCTGCTAAACCTCATGATCAATGGCATCGAAGCGATGAAAGATGCAGATGGGACGCGCGAGCTCGCTATCACGTCGCGGCGAATGCAAAACGAGGAAATTGAGGTGTCCGTCACGGACAGCGGCGTGGGGCTGCCCACTAAGCAGACGGAACAGATCTTCCATGCGTTCTTTACGACCAAGCCGCACGGGACAGGCATGGGACTTCGCATCAGCCGTTCGATCGTTGAATCGCATGGCGGCCGTCTGTGGGCTGCCGAGAACTTTCCGCGCGGGGCCAGTTTCTGTTTCACTCTACCGACCAAAGTCGAGGTACATGAATGACGCCCGTGAATCGACCGACGGTGTTTGTCATTGATGATGATGCCGCCATGCGTATGGCCATCCAAGGCTTGCTGAAATCGGTAGGTTTGTGGTCAGAGTCGTTCGGGGCCGCGGAGGAGTTCCTTCGCAACAAGCGGCCGGATGGACCAAGCTGCCTGGTTCTAGACGTGAGCCTTCCTGGAGTCAACGGCCTGGAACTTCAGCGCGAGTTGGCAGATGCGGGCGTCCGCATTCCCATCATCTTCATCACCGGTCACGGAGATATTCCGATGACGGTAAAGGCCATGAAATCGGGTGCCGTGGAGTTTCTGACCAAGCCATTCCAGGACCAGGAACTGCTGGATGCGATTCATCAGGCTTTGGATCGTGACCGTGTGACGCGCCATCAGGAGGGTAACCTGGCGGGGCTGCGAAAGTGCTACGAGGCCTTAAGTGAACGCGAGCGCGAGGTCATGGGCTTGGTGGTTTCGGGCATGCTCAATAAGCAGATAGCATTTGAGCTGGGTGTCAGCGAGATCACCGTGAAGATCCATCGCGGCCACGTGATGCGGAAAATGCAGGCCGAGTCGCTCGCCGAACTAGTCAGAATGGCGTCGAAACTGGAACTTCCACCCGGCAAAAAGTAGCGTATTTCGAGCGCTCTGCCGTTCCGCAAGGCCGTTCCGAAGTTGGCAGTCCTCGGGTAGCCATTGTCGTCCTCCCAAGCCTCCAAAGATTGCTCGTGCCCCTCCGCTCGGGCGCCTTTCGGGCTCTTATACGAAAGTATAATTGCGCCGCTATTGGCGACGCTGCTAGATTCCAGCTATGGCCGCTCTGGAGAAGACCAAAATGGTTGCGATTGTCGATGATGATGATTTAATGCGCAGCGCGCTACAAGGACTGATGAAAGCAGTTGGCTTGCCGGCACAGGCGTATGCGTCGGCGGAGGAATTCCTGAAATCCGGCCAACAGCGCGAGGCTGGATGTTTAATCGCCGATATTCGTATGCCCGGAATGTCTGGCCTCGAACTGCAGGCGCATCTGAACGCCGAACGTTGCAAGATTCCGATCATCTTTATCACAGCACATGGCGACGAAAAAATGCGAATGCAAGCGTTGCGAGCAGGCGCCGTCGAGTTCATGGCCAAACCGTTCGACGACGAGGTATTGCTTGAGAGTGTGCGGGCAGCTCTGGAGAGCTAGCCCGCGGGCAGAGGTGTGCATCAGATTGCGCAAGGAGGTCTTCCGTGGCAGCTGTTGCAAGATTCGGATCCGCCGACCAGGACCCCAATCCGCGCAGATTCGAGCAGATCATAGGTAACAGTCCTGCTCTGGAATCGGTGCTCGGACAAGTTGAGCAAGTCGCGCCTACGAATTCCACCGTTCTTATCCAGGGAGAAACAGGCACTGGCAAGGAGCTGATCGCTCGGGCCATTCACAATCTCAGTTCACGGTGCGGGCGCGCGTTCATAAAGCTGAATTGTGCGGCCATTCCGTTCGATCTGCTGGAAAGCGAACTTTTTGGCCACGAGAAAGGCGCTTTTACAGGTGCTATCGCCCAAAAGATTGGCCGTTTTGAATTGGCGGACAAGGGGACGCTGTTTCTGGACGAAGTGGGTGACATTCCGTTGGCGCTACAGCCCAAACTTCTACGTGTCCTGCAGGAGCAGGAATTTGAGCGCCTGGGAAGCGGTCGGACTCACCAAGTGGACGTTCGCCTGGTCGCTGCGACACACCGAAATTTGGTTGAAATGGTAAAGGCAAACGGATTTCGCAGCGACCTCTACTACCGTTTGAATGTGTTTCCAGTCTCGCTGCCACCGTTGCGGGCACGCCCTGAAGACATGCCAGCCCTGGTAGAACATTTTGTCGAGACTTATGCGCGAAGGATGGGTAAACGAATCGAACACATTCCTCCCGAAACAATGGCCGCTCTCAGCTCTTACCAGTGGCCGGGGAACATTCGTGAGCTTCAGAATTTCATCGAGCGGAGCGTAATCCTCAGTTCCGAGAACGTCCTTGACGCCCCTCTTGCTAGTTTAAAGAGTGCCACGGAAGTGGAATCCCTGGGGCCAATCACCCTGGAGGACGCGGAGCGGGACCACATTCGCAAGACTCTCGAGCAGACCCGGTGGGTTGTTGCTGGCCCACACGGGGCGGCCGCACGTTTGGGAATCAAAAGGTCTACGCTTTACTTTCGTATGCAAAAGCTCGGCATTTCACGCACCAAAAAGGACTTCGTTCCCGCGTAGTGTTGCTATCCAGCGAGCATGGATCCTCGAGTCGACCACAACGTCCCCTCATTAGTGCCTCACACGCATTATCAATTCCGAAGTCGATCCGAATCGGAAGCTGTTTGACCGACTATCAAATAAATAACTCCACTAAGCCTGTCAACATGCGGACGTCGTGTTTAGCGGGCTGGCGTTGCGCACTGCTCGGTTGTTCCTAGTCGACCTTTGCTCACAGTCACTTACGCATTGAACAGGTTTGGCAATCCTATTGCCTTTCTCAGCTGTGTCGGTCGACGCACCAAATGGATTGGTGGTCCGTCGAGCAGGAGGGAATCGTGAAGTTCGAAAGAGCAGTTGTCGTTTTGATGGGAATGATGTTGTTGTGCGCAGGGAAGTCGTCAGCACAGCAGGTGAAGACCGATTATGATCGCGGCATCAACTTCGGTCAATACAAGACCTACTCGTGGGAACAAGTTAAGACCAAAGATGCCCTGGACGTTGATCGAATCAAGACCGCCGTCAATGCCGCCTTGGCAGCAAAAGGCTGGACGCAGGTGGATTCCGGTGGCGATGTTTCCATCATAGCCGTCGAGATGACCCGCGATCAGCAGACCTTGAATACCTTCTACGACGGGTTCGGAGGAGGGTGGGGTTGGAGACGATTCGGAGGCGGTGGCTTTGGAGAGGCAACCACCACAACGGAAACGTATAAGGTAGGCACGTTGGTCGTCGATCTCTTCGGTACCAAGACCAAGCAACTGATCTGGAGAGGTGCCTCGAGCGGCACACTCTCCGACAACTCCGACAAGAACATCAAGAACCTCGATAAGGGCGTGGAGAAAATGTTCAAGAACTTTCCTCCGGGCTCTTCGAAGAAGTAACGGGGGCGACGATGATGCGCCAAATCTCGATCGGCCTTTGTCTAGCGCTTCTTTCGGCGGCCATTCCATCGCGTGCGGCCAATCGGCCGCACGCGGGGAAGGACCGCGAGACCAAGGTGGTCTGGACCAATGACGACCTCGACAAACTCCACGATCTCGGCTTGATTTCCGTCGTGGGCCGTGAGGATGACGAACCAGCTCGGGCACCTGCGCCTCGGCAGTACGCGAGAGGCCAGGACCCGGAGTGGTATGCGGAGCAGGCAGGCAAGCTGCGCGACGAACTTGGATACCGGCGGGCGCAGCTTCGTGAATACCAGCAAGCGCTTGACGACGCGCGAAATCTCAGGGAATCAGCCGGCGGCATAGATTTAGTCGGCGAGGACTTCGCCATTACTCCCGAAGCCGGCATAGAAATCCTCGAGCAGCGCGTGAACGAGGCGCAAACAGAACTTGAGGCCCTGGAAGACTTGGCCCGCCGTAATGACATCGCGCCAGGCACGCTGCGTGGCCAGTGAGGCTTCTACCGTGTTGACAAGGGATTGTGAAGTATTTGCACCATGATTTGAGACCTGCGTGAACGTTTCGACTTAGTACTGGAGAATATGCCATGAAGATAAAATTATCTAAACGGGTTTTGACCGGACTTCTCTGCTCCCTCCTTGTGCAATTCGCTGCGCAAGCCCGCTCTTACAGCCCGACCAGCCAATCCAACGAGCAAGCGCCGGCAACAGCTTCGGCCCCACAACTTTCGCCCCAACAGATCCAACAACTGGTCGCGCCTATCGCCTTGTATCCGGACGCTCTCGTTGCGCAAGTTCTCGCGGCGTCCACGTATCCGGCCGAGATCGTCGAGGCCGACCGCTGGATAGAAAGTCATTCGAGTCTCAAGGGTGAAGAGCTGGCAAAAGAAGTCGACAAACAACCGTGGGACCCGAGCGTGAAGGCCCTCACCCAATTTCCCTCCGTCCTTGAAAACATGGACAAGAACCTTTCGTGGACTTCATCCCTTGGCGACGCCTACGCCAACCAGCAGCAGGATGTGACGCAAGCCGTCCAAACAATGCGTCAACAAGCACAGAAGGCCGGCCAGCTGAACAGCAACGAGCAGCAGAAGGTGACGACGCAAGGCAACAGCATCGTAATTGAACCGGCCAGTCCTGAGGTGGTCTATGTGCCTGCCTATGATCCTTGGCTCGTGTACGGGGCGCCCCTCGTTGCCTACCCAGGCTGGTATCCTGTGCCCGGAATCTTTTTTGGCGGGCCTTCCATCTCCTTCGGGATTGGATTTGGAGTCGGCTTCTTCGGGGGATTTGGATGGGGCTGGCATCACTGGGGATATGACTGGCACGGCCGGTCAGTAATCTATAACCACAACACCTACATCTCCCACAGCCGAACGATCATCAACCGCAACAACTTCAGCCGCAACAACTTCAACCACGCGAACGTCAACCATGGCCATGCCTTCCACGGAAACGCGCACTCGTCTTTTCACGCTCAGCCAGGAACACACTCCGGCGCGTTCAGCGGCTTTGATCACGGCGGGAATGTCCGAGGCTTCTCTTCTCGCGGGCGGTCGAGCTTTGGAGGTGGCTCGCACGGAGGTGGTTTCCATGGGGGCGGTGGTGGGCGCCATCGCTGATGGCATGTACCGCCTGGTGGAGCGAAGCGAGAAATCAAGAAACGGAAAGGAATACCATGCTGCACAGGATCTCGATTTTTGGTCAACTTGAATGCCAAGGCTTTGTTCGATTTGCCGTGTCTGTTCTGTTCGCACTTGGCTTGGCGGGCTCGCCGGCACCAATGTTCGCCCAGGAGCCGGGGCAGCGCACTTTTGCGTCCGCCGAAGATGCCAGTCGCGCTCTCTATGACGCCATGGAAGCACAGGACGAGCAAGCTCCCTTGAGCATCCTCGGACCAGCCGGAAAGGATGTCCTCTCGTCGGGCGATCCCCAGGAAGATTTGAATGCTCGCGTGGGTTTCGTCGTCAAATACCAGGAGATGCATCGGTTGGTCGCAGAGGCGGACGGGGCGGTAACCCTGCTTGTAGGCGCAGAAAACTGGCCGTTTCCGATTCCCCTGGGGCATAACCACGGTTCGTGGTATTTCGACACTCCCGCAGGCAAAGACGAGATTGTATTCCGCCGCATCGGCAAAAATGAACTTGCGGCTATGGATTCATTGCGCGAGTTGGTCGATGCGCAAAAACAATATTCTGACCACCCGCCGGCTGACCTCCCCAAGCAATTTGCCCGGAGGCTAGTCAGCGATGAGGGCCAGCACAATGGTCTGTACTGGCACGGTGCGAGCGATGAGTTCGATAGCCCGATCAACCCTCTCATCGCTTACGCGCGCCAGAATCTTCCAGAGGACCAAGTTGGCGAACATGTTCCGTTCAATGGGTATATGTTCCGGATCCTCACCAGCCAAGGACCACACGCACCGGGAGGAGTAAAAAATTACATCGTCGATGGGAAGATGACCGCAGGATTCGCATTCGTCGCCTACCCTGTCGATTACCGCTCCTCGGGTGTGATGACTTTCATTGCTGACCAATCGGGAACCATTTACGAAAGAGATTCTGGCCCCGACACAACCAAGCTTGCCCAAGCGATGACCGCCTATGACCCGGATTCTACCTGGCGTCAGGTGGAATGAACGATGGCTTGGAAGCTTTCCATGTCCGGCCTCGCATGCATTCCGCGAATCGCCGCCGCGGCCATCGCCATCGCGGCGGCAGCGGTTTTCTGTGGGCTTGAACTCGCCGGAAATCCGCCAGGGCAGTTTCGAAACCCCGCGGAACTTCGCGCGAAACACCATACACTCTCCTTCACGCTGCACGCTGGGCTCGCAAGTGACGGACGGAACTCCTTCTATTTTGACGGCCGGGCAAACGCTCCAACCCTGCGCCTTTCACCGGGAGACCGACTGAAGATTGACTACATCAATGATCTTCCTGTTAAGCCACAGGAAAGTTGCGCGATTACGCCGTGCACGGACATGACCAATTTGCATTTTCACGGCCTGTCCGTCTCTCCCGACGCACCCCAGGACGACGTCTTGGGCATGATGGCCATGCCCGGACAATCACTCCACTACGACGTGCAGATTCCGAAGGACCATCCTCCTGGCTTGTATTGGTATCACACCCACCCTCATGGAGAGAGCCACCGGCAAGCGCTTGACGGCATGTCCGGAGCGCTTGTGATCGAAGGGATGGCATCTTATTTTCCGCCCTTGATCGGCCTGCCCGAACGCGTCCTGGTTGTGCGTGGCCGCTCCATTGCGAACGATCCTCAGTCTGCTGATCTGAAGCACCGCGTTGAACTCAGTTCGGATCGTTGCGGTGCGGAGTCGGAGGCGCCTGAAGAGGTCTTTACGGTGAACGGAGCCGTGCGGCCGCAAATTGAAATCGCTCCTGGCGAGCGCCAGTTTTGGCGTCTCGTGAATGCTTCTGCGGACCGCTACCTCGATCTGCAGCTTGAAGAGCAGCCGTTTGAAATCGTGGCCATGGACGGGATGCCCATCGCCTTGCACGATGCCCATCACCGCACGCGTATCTCGGCTCACATCCTGTTGCCACCCGCGGGAAGGCTTGAAGCCATTGTTAGCGGTCCATCAGCCGGCAGGCCGAGGCGTCTAATCTCACGCTGCGTAGATACCGGACCAGACGGCGATCCAAATCCTGCGATGGTACTGGCCGATGTCGTTCCGCGTTCGGCAGCACATTCAAAAATCGAAATCTCCGAAAGCTCGCCGGAACCTCATCTAAAGACGCTAGATCTCACCGAAGAAGAAAAAACCACTCCTCGATTCATCGTGACATTTACGGAAGACAAGAAGGGCTTTTACATCAACGGAGACAAATTCGCGTCCGACGCCGCTCCCATGGTTCGCGCAAAGGTCGGGTCGTATCAACATTGGAGAATTGTTAATTCCACGCGGGAACTGCATCCCATGCACATTCACCAAGTCCATTTCTTGGCATACGCCGAAAACGGCCGGCCAGTTGCCGAACCAATGTGGCTGGACACAGTGAACGTTCCATTCGGCGGTTCTGTCGACGTCATTATGGATTTCACTGACCCCGTAATCCGGGGGATGTCTGTCTTTCACTGCCATCTTCTCAACCACGAAGATAAGGGAATGATGGCGAAGATCCTTTTCGAATGAGCGACCTGGCACATCCCGCTGACAGAGGATCGAGGCCTTGGGAGTTGCGCGGCCTTCCCGAATGGATTCCGTTGCTGTCCCTTCTGCGGACGGATGAGGCTTCCAATGGACCGACGTGGTTTCCACTCGTATTGGTCTTGGCAGCGATTGCCGGGGTCGCATATATAGACCATCTCGTTGTTTCGCTCTCCCTTGTTTATCTCTACACCCTGCCCCTTACCGTTGGCGCGATTTTTTTGCGCAAGGAAATCAGCTACGGCCTTATCCTGGCGTGTATCTTATTCCATTATTTTTTCCACTATTTTGATCACCCGCGGCACATTCACTCAGGACTCCGCATCCTCCACGATCTGTCAGCGTTGCTGTGCCTCACCTTCGTCGTGTACGTGATGCAGCGTTATATCGAGCGGCAGGAATCGCTTGTCAAAACCGTTCAGCAGCAGCGTGACGGCCTTCTCAGGGACGTAGAGCTGGCGGCGCAAGTTCAGCGCTTGTTTCTTCCGTTGGGCAAACCGGCCGTTTTCGGACTTGAAGTAGCCGGCATGATGCAGCCAGCCAGGGGCGTAAGCGGCGATTACTACGACTATTTCCCAATCGACGGGCACACGACGCAAATCATCATTGCCGACGCAGCCGGAAAAGGTGTCCCCGCCGCGCTGTTGATGTCCGCGACGGCGGCAGCCATGCGGCTTGAGGCCAACCATGATCGAAACATGCTGGAGCAGGTGGAACGACTGAACACGGGAATCCACTCCGTGTCGGCCTCCGACCGCTACGTAACACTGCTGGTCGCTGAGGTCGACGCGCAAAAGCGGACGCTTCGCTATGTCAACTGTGGCCACAATCCCGCCCTTCTGTTTCGAGCAAAGACGGGCACCGTCTCGCTTATGAACTCATCGTGTCCACCTATCGGATTATCTCCGGAACAGATTTGTGAACAAGCTGCGGAAGACCTCATGACCGGAGATGTGTTGGTTTTCTATACCGATGGCGTAACCGAAGCAGAGAACCGACTTGAAGAAGAGTTCGGCTTGGAGCGCCTTTCCGCGACCGTGCGCAGCTGCTCTTCGCTGTCCGCCGAGGACCTGATGACCAATATCTATAATGCTACGGCGGATTTTTGCAGCGATAACCTGGAAGACGATGTCACCATTCTCGTTGTCAAATGCAATTTTGAGGGTACTCCGGTCTTGACTTCATAGCCCATGTTGCGGAGAAAAACACTGCGAGTCCTGCGGGCGCCACCAGCGTGCCGCTTCTGTCTTGTCAGGCTTCGGAAGCGGAGATTTTAAATCCAGGTTCGCCAGGTGATAAACCACGTCTGTCCTCGAGCTGCAATTTGCCGAGAATATTCGAGACGTGAAACTTTACCGTGCGTTCCGAAATGCCGATCGCGCTGGAAATCTCTTTGTTCGTCAAACGGCGCATGAGCAATTGAAGGATTTCCGCTTCTCGGGCAGTTAGAAAATGGCCATGCAAAAGCTGTGCATCCAGCAGGGCTTTGGCATGCTTGACGAAGGCCAGCAGCACTTCGGGAGGGACCCACAGCTGGCCTTTGAGGATGCTGCGAATGGCCTGGGACATTTCTTTATGCCAGGTCTTGTGCAGTTCCACGAAACCGTCAATGCCCCAGCTAAAGAGGCGTATTTTCTCGGCGTGACGGTCGTCGCGCGGAGGAAGAAGCGCCAGAAACTTGCTGCCAGGCGCAGCGGCGCGGCAGCGTCCCGCGAGCGGTCCCAAGTCGGTCTTCAAGGAGCACGCGTCCAGAACGAAAAGCCGGGGAGAATCACTCTGCGTGATGGCTTCCACTTCACTAAATGCGGAAGGGAGGACACGAACAGGAAGATCTTTTGCGTGAGTGATGATTCCGCTGACTGCGCGGATAAGCAGTGGATGCGAACTCACAATCTGGATTGCGATAGTCACTCGCGTTACGTCCTACGGCCGCACAGCATAGCTCCCTAGATCAGAGGTCTGGTCCACCACGAGCAGCCGAACGGTTCGATCAGCATAAGCTCGTTTCTAGCTCTGCCATCGAAATTTAAAATCTTTCGTCGGACCCGGGCTCGGTAGGCAAGAAGGTACTCCAATGCCAAGACGGAGTCACCTGTCCGACTGTACAGTTGCAGAACAGAGACTAATTGGCACTGAAGATACTTACAATACCACAATGTCCGATACGATCTTCTCAATTTTGGACTGGCGCCCTGGCTTGGCAACGGTTTGTTTTTTCGAAAAGCTGATGTTCCTTTGCTCTTAGCGCGTCTTTTCCTTTTGAAACTGTCAAAATCTGCCGGCACTTCCGGTATTTGTTTTTCGTTCGCTGTACTTCGGATGGTCTTACAAGGGACAGGAAAAATGACACCACAAATTCCTGCGTAGGCCGTTGTGCCTAGGCCCATGTAGGCCTAGCTTCTCGCGCACCCAGTAATGGCACGAAGTGGCGGTGTGTGTTCCACATCGGCCACCTATTTGAACGGAGAGAGGCTGGCGCTCATGGTGTCGGCCTACCTAGTCGCCGCGACTTCTGACGGCCACCACGATGTCTGCAGCCAGAAGCGGTCGAGCACCTGCGTCTACGGTCGGAGTGCGAACGGTGGAACAAATCTGGTCGCTGCTGGAGGCTGACTTGGCGACCGACTTCAAAAAGGAGGCTATGAATGAAGACAGCTAGGCTCGCTTTTCTTGTCTCATTTTTGGCGGTGCCGTTCTTCCCAGGAATGGTGCTGGCCCAAACAGATCCCGGAGTTCAGCGCGCAAACCGCGGCACAGGAAAGACGCTGAGTTCGGCTGCGGATACCACCAATTTCACGGACTTTTTCCTGGACGGTCTCAAGCGGTTCCAGGACGTCGAGTCGGTTTCCAACAGCCCGACCAACAACAATGGTCTGGGGCCGCGGTTTAACTCCGTTAGCTGCAGTTCATGTCACGCGCAACCAACGATCGGCGGGAGCGGTGCTGCCATGAATCCCCAATTCGCGTTCGCTGGCTCCTCGGTGGCACCTAATGACACCACTCCGTCGTTTATCACAGCCACCGGCCCGACGCGGGAAGCCCGCTTTCCGTTCTTCTTCGCTCCGGACGGCTCGGCCAACCTCAGCGCTCCCAATGGTGGGGTGGAAGACCTGTTCACGGTCTCCGGTCGGTCTGACGCTGGCAGTTGCAGCTTGCCGCAGCCGAGCTTTGCCGCGGCTCAGTCTGCCAACAACATAATCTTCCGCATCCCCACTCCCGTCTTTGGCGCCGGCCTCATCGAGAACCTGGATGACTCAACGCTGCTGAACAACCAAGCCGCCAATGAGAATAACAACCTTGGAATTTCCGGCGCTTTCAACCGCAACGGCAACGATGGCACCATCACTCGCTTCGGCTGGAAGGCACAGAACAAGTCACTGCACATCTTTGCCGGTGAGGCCTACAACGTGGAGATGGGCATCAGCAACGAACTGTTCGGCCAAGACCGTCCGCTTCCTGGTGAAGACCAGCACGGACGGGGACTACCGCCGAACTGCCTGAACCTCACCACGACCGGCTACCCGGAAGACCAATCCAACCCAGGAGCGTCAGGGCCAACGGCGGCGAACGCAGCGGTTCTCGATGACGTCTCCGCGTTTGCCAACTTCATGCGGTTACTAGCCCCGCCGCCCACCGGTGGCGTTGTGCTTAATGGATTGCCGGTTAGCGCAACCTCGATCGCCAATGGCAAGGCTTTGTTCAGCGCTATCGGCTGCGCGACCTGCCACAATGCGACGATAAACTCGACCCAACCCTCGACCTTCAGCAGCGTTGGTTTGAGCAAACAGCCGGTGAACGCATTCTCGGATATCGAACTCCATCACATGGGCACCGGCCTGGCGGACAACGTCTCGCAGGGCGGAGCGGGCGGCGACCAGTTCCGCACGGCTCCCTTGTGGGGAGTGGGACAGCGGATTTTCCTCTTGCACGATGGCCGTACCACGGACCTGCTGCAGGCCATCCAGGCCCACCAGAGCAACGGCTCGGAGGCCAATCAAGTGGAAGAGAACTTCGATGCGCTTTCACCCCAGCAGAAGCAGGACCTCCTGAACTTCCTGCGTTCACTGTAGTCGATTGCCGGGACGCTTTCTGGCGAGACACGAAAGTGTCTCGCCAGTTTTTTCATCGGGCGGGCCGGCTTAAGAGTGCTTGGATGCGAAGGAGAAATATGCATTCTGGATTTTTGCGTTGCTTGCGCGTTCTGGCCTGTTGCGTATCGTTGTCGGCGTGGGGTCAAAGCCTTGGACCGCAAAATGCCTCTCAGAACGGCGGCGACTTTTCCACCAACACACACCCCACGGAAAAACAAAAGGTGCCGGCGGGCGTCATCCTGGTAAAAGGTGCCTGGGCGAGCGCTAGTGATTCCGCGACCCCTTTGCCGGAAGGCGGTAGCGTAACCAACAATGTGTTCAGCAACCCATATTTTGGAATGACCTACTCTGTGCTTCCCGGTTGGACCGAGAAATACAAGGGGGCACCGCCGTCCGAGAACGGTCGCTATGTTCTTGCGCAGATCGCGCCTGCGGAAACATACAAAGGATCGACTCGAGGGAGTATCTTAATCACGGCCCAGGATATGTTTTTCACGCTTACTCCCGCCACCAACGCGCTGGAGCTGATCAATTACACCAAGGACAGTCTGAATGCGGCCTACCAAGTGGAACAGCCGCCGACGCCAGTCACCATCGCCGGCCATTCCTTCATTCGTTTTAACTATGCTTCCCCCGTTGCCGAACTGCACTGGCACGTCCTGGCCACTCAAATCCGTTGCCATACGGTTCAGTTTGTCTTCACCAGCCGCGACACAAAGCTCATAGAGAGTCTTATCCAGGAGATGAGCACAATGAACTTGCCTCAAGAGGCGGGAGTCATTTTCGGGACGGGCGGCGGCGACGTCCCGTTGTGCATCAAGGACTACGCCCGCGACAAGAACGTCATCGAGAGACCAGATCCGGTTTTCACGGAGCGCCGATTCAACGCCGTTCCCGTGCGGATCATCATTGACAAAGAAGGCAAGGTTAAGCACATGCATTTTCTCAGTGCCTTTCCCGACCAGTCAAAAGCCATTGCAGATGCATTGTTGCAATGGAGGTTTAGGCCTTACCTGCGCGATGGACAGCCTGTCGAGGTGGAAACCGGCATCTTATTTGGATATCGGCCACGCCGGGTGACATCCCCGGCTACGGATGCGGTAAGCGAATGATCGGGACTCGTCCGTACGGCAAGGGATCTGGTTTGCGAGTCACCATCCTAGTCCTGCTCTCGGCACTCCCTTTTTCGACTGCAGCCCGGGACGCAAACGACATCACCGGTTCTGCGCGCAATGAGAGCCGCGGGCAGGCTGCTGTGGGTGATAGGGTGATCCTATTTCGGCTGGATCGAGGAATGGAGGAAGAGTCGCAAGCGAGAACCGGTCAACAGGGAGGATTTAGACTCCACGTCAGGTTCGCTCGAAAAGCGTACTTGGTGCGGGTGGTTCACGAAGGGGTCTCGTACGATCAACGAGCTTACCCTGGCGACGATCTGTCCATCCAAGTATTCGATGCGGCGCCCAGAGTGCCGCGTGTCAGCGCGAGTATCGAGATCCTCCGCGCCGGAACCAACGGGAACCTGCTGCACGTCAGCGACATGTACGAGCTCAAGAACGAATCCAGCCCGCCGGTGACGCAGGTGGGTGGACACACGTTTGACGTTTATGTGCCGGGGAATGCCAAGATGGATTCTGTGCTGGCGGCGGGCCCGGCGAAGATTGGCGTCCTGATCCCGGCAAGTCCCGTGCCCGGTGAGCCTGGGCATTACACGGTGAGCTTTCCCTTGCGGCCGGGAGAAACGAAATTTGCGTTCAACTATGACCTCCCCTACGAGGGCCATGCCGTATTCGAAACCAGGCTCGCGTATCCGCTCGGGCAGTTGGCGGTCATGATTCCGCCGAGCATGAAATTTTCGTCTCGTTCAGGTGCTTTTGTACTCCTCCCGACCGGTCGCAGCGACTATCAAGTCCAGACAGCCAACCAACTAAAAGCAGGGGAGGGCCCAGGGTTTGAAGTTTCTGGAACCGGGGGGCTGCCAGCTCTTGGAGATCAAGCCAAATCCCAGCCGGGGACACTGCCGCTGAGCACTCCCAGGTCGACAGCACCGGACTCAGATCGGGTCCTTTCTTCTTTCGTAGGCGTTGATCCACAATTACAGCAAGCCTACTCACGTTCACAATCGCTGGTGCTTGACGGACTTACTGCTGTCCTTCTTGGTGTGTGCGCACTGCTGGTTTGGCGAGTGCAAAAAACTCGCAGAACCTATTCCGTAAAGACGAATTCGGCGCGGCCCGGGATTCCACGGCTCCCGAATGTCCGCGTCCCAACCGCTGGCAAACCCACGGGCCTAAGGTAAGGCGCCCGAGCCCGCGGGATTCGGAGAGCGGCTTGCACGGAGATCGGATGAGCGAAGAGCGAGTTGCCGTTGCTGGTTTGCGATGGCCGGCCAGGTGGCTGCGGGGATGCTGAAGAACGCGGTGACCACTTGCGGATCGAACTGTGTGCCCGAACAGTCGCGGATAATCTGGAGGCCAGACTCGAACGAGGAGGCCAGGCGATAGGGCCGGTCTGAGGTAATGGCATCGAAAGAATCGGCGACGGCGAAGATCCGGGCGCTCGGAAGAATTTCGTCGCCTTTGAGGCCGCGGGGGTAGCCGCCGCCGTTGTGGCGTTCGTGATGAGTCAGCACGAGTTCGGCAGCGTCGCTGAGAAAGGCTATGTCTTTGACGAGATCGAAACCGATCTGCGCGTGGCGCTGCATGCATTTTCGTTCGTCCGATGTGAGCGGCCCGGGCTTGAGGAGGATGGCGTCGGGGATTCCGAGCTTGCCGATATCGTGAAGGTGGGCACCTCGGGCTAGACTTCCCAACTGTTCCTCAGACCAGGCCATCGCCCGGGCAATCTCGATCGAGTAAAGACAGACGCGCTGGGAGTGGCCGGCAGTTTCCGTGTCGCGGAGATCGATCGCCCGACCGAGGGCTTCGAGGGTGTCTTCATAGCTGCGCTCAATTTGTTGGAGCGCCTGGCTCAGTTGCCCTGTGCGTTCGGCAACCATTTCTTCAAGATGCTGGCGATAGTTTTCGACTTGCTGTTCGAGATAATGCTTATGAAGGGCTCTCTCCAGGCTCGCAAGGACGGCACTTTCTAGAAGAGGTTTGACGAGATAGTCGTCGGCGCCTGAGCGCATCGCTTGAACACCGACTTCCACATCGTCCAACCCGGTGGTGACCAGGAACGCAACGTGGGGGTAGGAACGGCGAACCTCGGCGAGGAGCTCGAGGCCGCTGATGCCGGGCATTTGAAGGTCGGAGATTACGGCATCGAATGGCTCGCGTTGCAAGGCTACCAGGGCTTCTTCCCCGTTCGTGGCCGTGCTGCAGCAGTAAGATGGGGGCCGCAACATTATGGCAAGAAGTTTCGAGGCTGCGCGTTCGTCATCGACGGCGAGAACACGTACAACGGCGGAGCGACCGCTTGTATCAGCACCGATGATGGACTCCTCTTGCTGAGGACCAGGGGCGTTGGCATTGGCCATGGAAGAATTTCGCATCGAGCTTTAATTGAGCACCCAGGCCCCCGTTTTCTCCATGAAGAGGAAGCCATAGTGGCGAAGAGGCACGGCCTTTGTGTCGGAATGAACGAGCTTGGCCTTGCCCACGTGATGAGGTCCCGAAAGATACACGTCGACCATGGTGCCGACTGCCATCTCGGTGTTGGAGGTACAGAGAAAGCCGCTGAGACTCACGTTTTCGGTAATCGTTTCCTGGTCAACCTTGTTGCCCTGAGCGTCCGTGCGGCGCAGCATGAGCGGGACACGCAGACGGACACGGACTTCGGAGCGCGGCACAAAGCGGCGGGCCTTGGTGAGCTGGCTGAGGCAGGCCCGCAGGGCGTCGAAGTCTATGGGCTTTTCGAAATAGGCGAAGGCGCCAAGTTGTTTGCAGTGTTCTTTGGTTTGTCCGCCGGCCTCTCCGCTGACGATAATCACGGGGATCTTTTGCGTGTGGCTGAAAGACGTAAAGGTCTGGAGGAGTTCATAGCCGGAATAGTTGGGCATACGCAGATCCAACAAGATGGCGTCCGGCTTATGTTCGAGGGCTAGCGCCAAGCCTTCTTGAGGCTCGCCGGAGTCGACGACCTCAAAGGTCTCGCTCAACTCTAGACGCATCAAGCGGCGCAAAGCTTCGTCGTCGTCCACAATCAACAACTTGTCCATTGCGAAGTTCCCCTTATCGGCCCGGGCGGATGCCGCTTTCAACAAGTTCGTTCACAGAATTTGAAGCGGCCGCCGGCTTCTTCCCCTCATCAAGCACATCGCGGATCTTGCGGATAAGAACCTCTTCTATGAACGGCTTGTGTATGAGGTGGGTTCCGGCGTCGAGAACTCCGTGCCCCGCGATGAAGCTGTCGGTATAGCCGGACATGTAGAGGACCTTCATCCCCGGCTGACGCGGCAACAAGCTCTCCGCCAGGACGCGGCCATTTATGCCGGGCATGACGACATCGGTCAGCAGGAGGTCAAGGGCCTTGCCGAAACGCGCCGCGACGACCAAAGCGTCTTCGCCACTCTCCGCGGATAGAACAAGGAATCCGCTGGATTCAAGGAAAGCCTTTGCGAGTTTTCTCAAGGGCTCGGAGTCTTCCACCAGCAGAATGGTTTCCGAGCCGCGCAGATTATCTGTCGAATCGGGTTTCTGTTCGTCGACCGCGGGCTGACCAGCATGCCGCGGGAGGTAAATCTGGAAGGATGTGCCCTTGCCCAGAGCACTTTCCAGACCGATATATCCGTTGCTTTGTTTGACGATTCCGTAGACGGTTGCGAGCCCGAGTCCGGTGCCCTTGCCAAGCTCCTTGGTGGTGAAGAACGGTTCAAAGATATGGGTGAGCGTTGCGGCATCCATGCCCGTGCCCGTGTCGGTGACTGCCAGGAGCACGTAACTACCGACCTTGGACCCTGGGTGGGCCCAGACGTAAGCCTGGTCTAGCTCCACATTGGCGGTCTCGATCTTCAGCTTGCCGCCCATGGGCATGGCGTCGCGGGCGTTGACGGCCAGGTTCATGATGACTTGCTCGATTTGACTCTGGTCCGCTTTCACATTGCCAAGCTTTGGATCCAGCACCATGGATACTTTGACGTCTTCGCCCAGGAGCTGAGGAAGCATCTTTTCCATATCGGAGGCGAGCGTATTGAGGTTAAGGATGGCAGGCGTCAAAACCTGCTGCCGGCTGAATGCCAACAACTGTTTTGTCAATGAAGCGGCCCGCTGTCCCGCCTTTTCGATTTCGAGGGCATGCTCACACAAGGGGGTGTTTGTCCCCAACTCCCGCTTCAGCACTCTGCTGTAGCCGATAATCACGCCCAGAAGATTGTTGAAGTCGTGCGCGATCCCTCCCGAGAGCCGCCCAATCGCTTCCATCTTCTGCGCCATGCGGAGCTGTCGTTCGAGGATCCGCTTTTCGGTGACATCCTCGGCGAGAGCGTCAAAATAGGCGATAGCGCCCTTTTCATCGTTGACGCGACGGCCGGTACAGTGCACCGTGATGGGCGTGCCGTCCTTCCGCTTCCACTCCATTTCGACGTCCTTGATTTCTTCCGTGCGGATGAGGTGCTCGATCAAACGCTGATATTCTCCAGGGATGCGGAAAATTTCGCTGGCCAGGTCTTTGCTGAGAAGTTCTTCCGTCACCTCATAGCCGAGCATTCTCTGCAGGGCGGGATTTACCTGCAGAAACCGGCCGGCCGTACTCGCGCGATAAATCCCGTAGGGAGCGTCTTCGACCACCGAACGAAACCCAGCTTCCGAGCGCCGGAGAGCTTCCTCCGCCCTTTTGCGTTCGGTGACGTCGCGGTTAACGATGACCAGCTTTTCGGGATCCCCCTTTTCATTGCGGATGACGCTCGATGTTGATTCCAGCACCAGCCATTCACCATTCTTATGGCGGAGACGGTACTCGAGTGTTGTTCCCATTCCGGAACGCCGCGAGTCTTCAGCGGCCTTCTGAACGCGCGCACGATCATCGGGATGAATCTGCTCGAACGCCGAAGAGGTTTGCAACTCCTCAGGCGAATATCCCAAGACTTTCTGATAGGAAAGGCTGTTGAAAATCCGCTTGCCGTCCATATCGACGACGGCGATCATGTCGGCGGCGTTCTCGCTGATCAGGTGAAACAGCACTTCGCGATCGACGAGCTCGCGGCGGATGCGATGAATCAGGAGATACTGATAGATGGTGTAAAGATCGAAAAGGAAGACCAGGCCCACCAGGCCTCGGATGGCTTGCGGCAAGAAAGTCAGGGAGTAGAAGTCTTGATGAAGGTGAGCATTAGGAACGAGAAAGGAGGCCAGCCCCAAGGTGAGCAGAAGAGTGATAATGGCCGCGGC
>Ga0210406_10001937_pt1 | contig 24248 bp, 22 predicted proteins | sample IncBWC30MmetaG_FD_155454 | JGI IMG/M metagenome (GOLD analysis project Ga0210406, IMG submission 155454) | Forest soil microbial communities from Barre Woods Harvard Forest LTER site, Petersham, Massachusetts, United States - Inc-BW-C-30-M | ecosystem: Environmental > Terrestrial > Soil >...
CGGGCAAGGACGTGACCACGCTGGAGCACGTGAAATTTGTGATGAAAGGCGGCGAGGTGGTGAAGAACGAGTACGCGAAATAGCGCTACCCGGCGGCGTGCTTGGTTGCGGCAAAGAGCAAAGAGCCGAGCAGCCATCGGCGGACCGCCGGGGCGCCTGCCCCCCCTGGTGAAATTGCGGACGCTAGCCTTGTTCGCGGGCTCGCTGGGTGACCCAGTCGGTCCAGAACGACGATACTCCGCTGGCCAGTAACCGGGCTTTGCCCTCGACCGCATCCACAAAGTTTTCCACCATGGGATAGTGCAGGTTGGCGTGGGGCGGGAGATTTTCGCGGGCGCCGGGGTAGGTGAGATCGGGGCCATTCAGCGGAGACAATTCCATCTCACCGTCGGTTCCGCGGATACGGCATTCGTCGCGGGCCACCTTCGAGTGCCAGCGAACGTCTACCATGCCGCGAACTTCGCCGGCATACTCGATCATCACCGTCGCGTTGTCTTCGACCGGGTAGTGATGCACCACATTCGAGAGTTGTGCGGCGACTCGCCGGGGCTGGCCGAAAAGAAAGTTCAGGACGTCAATGCGATGGGACGCGATGTCAAACAGCGGTCCGCCTCCGGCCTGGGCGGGATCGACCAGCCAAGCGCGGCTGCCGTGTCCGTCGAACCAGCCGTGGCTGGTGAGTTCGGCCACGACCGGAGTGCCGATGGCGCCGGCTGCGAGTAGTTGTTTGGCGCGCTGGACTTTCGGATAGCAGCGCCGGTAATAGGCTACGCCCAAAGTCTTGCCACTTTCGTCTGCGGCGTCGAGCATGCTGTGAGCTTCGGTCTCGCTCCGAGCCATAGGTTTTTCGCAAAGCACGTGCTTGCCGGCGCGAAGCGACTGAATCGTTTGCGGTGCGTGCAGGAATACGGGCGTGCCCACATAGACGGCGTGCACGGCAGGATCGGCCAGCGCCGGATCGAGAGTTTCCCACGAGCGTACCCCGAACGGGGCGGCTTTCGCGGCGTCGCGGGTGACCAGTCCGTATAGGCGGCTTCTAGATTCGGCTTGGATCGCGGGGATGACGCGGCGCGTCGCGATGTCGCCGATTCCGATGACGATCCAGTTGAGCATCACGCTTCGTGATTCTTTCCGATTGCGGTCCGAGCGGCACCCGCCGAGCTGGGCTCGAGCGGAGGGCCCAGGGTGGCTGACCGCCTGAACCCGGCAATCAAAAAAACAAAGGCCGGCGCCAGCCGGCCTTCGCAATCGATCTGCAAATGAAAATGTAATTCAAACCAAAACTACTTTTTGGGTGCGATCGCGTCTTTCGCGGCCTTGGCGACGCGGAATTTCACGACGGTCTTAGCCTTGATCTGGATGGGTTCGCCGGTCTGCGGGTTGCGGCCTACGCGGGCCTTGCGGTGCGCCTTTACCAGACGGCCGAGGCCGGGCACAACGAAGATGCCATTTTTCTTGGTTTCTTTGATCGCGGTGTCGGCCAGTTGTTCCAAAAATGCCGCCGCGGTCTTGTTGGGAAGCTCGGTTTTCTCGGCAAGATGCCGAATGAGCTGTGTCTTGGTTAAACCTGCAGCCATATTTTTCTCTCCTCGACTGAAATCAATTGAATACCGATGGGACCTATCTTATACCCACGAGCCTGTGGAAAACACCTTATTTCACTGGGGTTTTATTATTTAAGAACGCTGGAACAGGCATTTTTACAGGGTTTTCGATGCTTGATATGGATGAAGCGAGCCTGCCATGCGTACCAGCGTGGTAACCTGCGGTAAGTTAGCATGGTTTGGAGGAACAAACCCAAGGTGAGTTGCGCCATTTGTGAAATCCGCCAGGAAAAGCGGTTTTGCCCCGCCCTTCACGGGCGCATTTGCCCGCAGTGCTGCGGCGAGCAGCGCGAGCTAACGCTCGATTGTCCGAGCGATTGTCCTTATCTTGTGCAGGCGCGCACGCACGAAAAGCCGCGCTCGTCGGAACAGATCGATCCCTCGGCGCTATTTCTCGAGGTCGAACTGAGCGATCAGTTTATGTATGAGAAAGAACATTTGCTGATGGGCCTGACCTATTCGCTGGCCCAGGCCGCCCGAGCCGACCACAGCCTGCACGATCAGGAGCTGATTGCCGCGCTTACGGTTTTGGCGAAGAGCTACCAGCGCCGGGTGAATTCAGGGTTGCACTACGAGCAGCCCTTGACCAGCGAATCCGAACGCAGAGCCGCCGCTGCGGTCGAGAACATGGTGAAGGAATACCGCGAAGCCGAACAAAAACACACCGGCTACTCGACCCTGCGCGATTCCGATGTGCTCAAGGCCTTGGTGTTTCTGGTGCGACTGGCGCATGGGCGTACGTCGGGGCGCCCCAAGTCGCGAGCTTTTGTAGACTTTTTGTTCTCCCAGTTTCCGGAGAAAGAAACTGACGTGGTCCGGCAGCAAGTCGGGAGCCGGATCATCCTGCCGTAACTACGATCGGTCGGGGAATTTACCGATAACACGGATCTCGATTTTATTTTGCGGGTCGGTGAAAATCCCTGGCTAATCTTTTTTGAGTTTCTGCACGATTTGCCCGGCAGGCAGGGCATCGACCAGTTCGCAAATGGTCTTGTTGAGCAGGGGATGCCGAATGTCGGGCGCGACTTCGGCAAGCGGTTCGAGCACGAAACGGCGCACGTGCATGGCGGGATGAGGAACGGTCAACTCCGGCAAATCGATGATCTTGTCGGAGTAAAGAAGGATGTCAATGTCGATCACGCGCGGGCCCTTGTTCTGCATGCGCTGCCGGCCCATCTCGTGTTCAATCTTGAGGATGGCCGCCATCAGTTTTTCCGGAGGCTCGGTCGTTTCCACCACCACGACGCAATTCAAAAACCATGCCTGATCGGTGAACTCGACCGGCTCGGTCTCGTAGAACGAAGAGCCTGACACGACATGACCCTGGCTTTCGAGCCGTGCCATGGCATCGCGCAGGTAATTCTCGCGTTCTCCGATGTTCGATCCCAGGGAAAGATAGACGAGGTTGGACATAAAGGGCTGCCGTCCAGTTGTACTCCGCGAAATCCCCCGGCACAATCGCGCCGGTTCGGAATTCGTAAAAGCTCTGCAATGTTTAGGAGTCAGTTCGCCTCCGCCCAAGTCGACCAACGGTCCCTCACCTTGGTCACTATCGTTCGTCTTCCCCCCGCCCTAGAATCGCAGTATGACGTTGGACTCGCTGATCCTGAGCAAGGATCCGGAGGTGCTGCGTGTGATCCGGCCCACGCTCGAGAAATTATCGATTGAAGTGGAGATCTGCCATGAGGCGCGCGCCGGAGCCAACATTCTGATCTCCGACAAATTCGATGCCATCATTGTGGATTGCGATGATCTGAACGGCGGGCTGGCGGTGTTGCAGGGCCTGAGGACCACTCCCAGTAACAAGAACTCGGTTACCTTCGCCATCTTAAATGGAAAGAGAACGACCACCCAGCAGGCTTTCGCCATGGGCGCCAACTTCGTTCTGCAGAAACCGATCAGCGCGCTGAATGCGTCGCGCTGCTTTCTGGCGGCGTTAAATTTCATGGTAAAGGAGCGGCGCCGCTACTTCCGCCAGCCGGTCAAGCTCCTGGTTCAAGTCGTATTCGAAGGAAAGACTCTTCATGCGACCAGCACCAACATCAGCGAGGGCGGCATGGCTCTCATGGTGCGGGAAGCACTGCCCAAAGGCGCTGCCCCACATCTGAAGTTCTCTTTGCCCGGCAAGAATGTTCCTCTTGAAGTGGAAGCCGAGCTAGCCTGGGTCGACGTGAAAGGCCTCGCCGGGTTTCGCTTTCACAATGTCCCGAAGGCTTCCCAGGAACAGCTCGAACAGTGGCTCGATCAGCAAATGCAACAAGATTTTCCCGGAGCCAAACAGCGCATGGCGGCTGCGAACTCCGGAGCCTCCCGCTAGCCATCCCCCTCGGCTTGGTCACACCCCCGCCTGGCCCGCATAAAATTACCGCATGGTTCTGAATGCAGAGGGAAAGATCGGGGTCGAGTCTTGCCTTCCATGATCTGCAGTCCGGAGTAAGGGGTATCCATCTTTAGACTTGCGCCGGCCGGTGAGTGTGGCACCCTGGATGACCACTTCTTTTTTGAAAATCAGGGAGAGACACCGAGTGTTAAGCACTAACCATGACTTCGACTTCCGCATTGCCCGGGTGCAAAGGACGCTGCGCTGGTTTGAGCAGGATATCCCTTTGCTTAATCTGCGAGTGAAAGAGTTATCGAAGGAGCGGCAGGAATCCGCGCGCCGGTTTGCGGCGGCGGTGATTGATCAGACGCGGGCCGAGCTGGAACGATTGCTGCAAGAGCAGTCGCACAACCGTCGCGATTCCAGCGCAACTTCCCGCCAGCCCGCGGACTAGCGCTCCCGCCTGCGGAACCACAGCCGGTTCCTGCACTCGCTCGCCGGCGCTCCGGCTCCGGTCGGAATGCCAGCCATGATCGAGGCTCAGCGCAGTGCTCAGGACTAGAGAGAAGAGCCCGCCGCGGCCTCAGCGCTGGGAGTGCTGGCGACGGCCCGGTCGTCGCCCAGGAAAGTCACTTCATCCCACAGGGTTTTATCCCGCAGAATGCGAGAGACCAGCGCAGTATGCATGGCATGACCGGCCCGGTCGGCCACCACGTTGCCCAGAATCTGCTTCCCTAATAGCGCCAGATCGCCGACCAGGTCCAAAACTTTGTGGCGTACGAATTCGTCGGGAAAGCGGAGCGGTCCGTTCTCGACTCCATCGCGGGTCAGCACGATGCAATTTTCCCGCGAGGCACCGCGAATCAGGCCCATGTTGCGCATGGCTTGCTCGTCCTGACGGGAACCGAAGGTGCGTGCCGCTGCGATGTGCCGCAGATAGCTTCCGTTGGTCAGTTCCACTTGAAAGGTTTCTTTGCCGATGAGCGGATGCGGGAAATTGATCGAATAGGAAACCGAATAAGTGTCCGAGGGATACACCGCGATGAACTTGTTTCCCTCCCGCATTTCCAGCTCGCGGCGAATCTTCAGATATTTACGCGGACGGCGTTGCTTGCGGATACCCACCTCCTGGATCATCTCGGCGAAGGGGCGGGCGCTGCCGTCGAGGATGGGCAACTCGAGATTGTCGAGTTCGACGATCGCGTTATCAATGCCCAGCCCGATGAAGGCGGAGAGCACATGCTCGGTGGTGGAAATGAGCACGCCCTTCTTCATCAGGCTGGTGGCGTAACTGACGCGGGCTACGTTCCGGCTGATCGCCTCGATTTCAAAACCATCGAGATCGGTGCGGCGAAAAACGATCCCCGTGCCGGACGCGGCGGGCAGGATGCGCATCGAGACCGGAGCACCACTGTGCAGGCCTACCCCGCTGCACTCCACCGCGGAGCGGATTGTCTGCTCGGGGGTCAGCAAAGAATCTGAGTAATTTCCAATGAATGCAATAGATTACGCCCAGCTCTGGAAAATCGTCTGTGGCAAAAACGCCACACTCCGTGCCTAGTGCGGCCCCCAGAGATGCCGGAAAATGGAATAACCTGCGATGAAACAGTCGGTTACAGACTGGTAACTGCAACGGACAGGGTGGGGCCGGGTAACCTGGAAGGGAAACATGGAAGGGAAACCTGGAAGGGGAAACACGGGGTAAGAGCTAAGAGCCGCAGGCCGATTCATGGCCACAGGCGCTTAGCGCTTGGTTTGCTTACCCGGCGGTTTGTTGGGGTTGTAGCCGGAACGGGGGTCAAACATAGCCTCGTCGAGTCCCTGATTGATGGTGACGGAGTTGAGGAAGCGCTGGCTGGTCATATCGCCGTTGAAATAGCGGGTGAGATTGTAGGGCGCCATCACTCCAGAAACTTGCCGATAATTTTCGTAAACTTCTTCTTCGACATTTTTCTGGCGGTCCGTCGGATCTCGCCAGGAGAATGACTTTTTGACCGGCAAGTGCGTGTCGCTATCGAAATACAGAGTGACGCTTTCGTTCTGTGAGTTGATGAGTGTGATCTGCGTCGCCGGATGTTGCGCCGCGATGGCGAAGCCTTCAAATAGCAGTACGACGCCGGGATCGTTTACCCAGGTCCGAAGCACGGTGTCGAGCGAGAAACGGCGGCGGCGCAGGTAGTCGTCGAGATCTTTTTGTTCGATGGGATGCGGACCTTTGAAAGTAATCTCCCATGCCTTGTTGCCGACGTAGAGTTCCGCGATGTCGCGTTCTTTGGTGAGTTCGACGCGCTCTTTGTCGGGGAATTCGGTGAAACTCCAGAAGACTCCGCCACTGCCGTTGGGCCGGCCGTGGTGGAAGCTGTAGCCCCGTCCCTGTTGCTCGCGGTCGCGGAGAGCGAGGTAGGTCTGGCCGCCCAAGGCCTGAATTGCCTGTTCGATTGTGGCCTTGGCCTTATGAGCATTTTCCTGATCGGGAGAAATGGCGGGTGCGAGGTTGGCGGGTTGGGATGTCGACGGCGCGGTCTGGGCCGCAGGGCTCTGAGACGTTTCCCAGGCGGGGGAACAGACCGAACACCCCAAAATCAGAATCGGTAGAAATGGTTTCATTCCGGGAGAAAGTGATCGCGTGCAATCAGAATTGTAGCGTTTCTGGCGGATTTTCTGAACGCGGCAGTAAAAGCTCCTCTCGTTGCTTGGATGCAGGAAACGGGAGAAATGCAAACTCTTCGACCGGCGTTTTATGGGCTTTTCCTGTCCGTCCTATCCCGCTCCTACCCGGTTAGGACCGCGCCCCCGTTTACATTGAAGACTTCTCCGGTGATGAAACTGGCGTACTCGGTGCAGAGGAACAGCACGGGAGCGGCAATCTCCTCCGGACGGCCAACCCGGCCCAGCGGGATCGTGCTGCGGATTTCGTCTCCGCTCTTCGGATCTTCGAGAGCTGCCGCGCTCATGTCGGTGTCGACCCAGCCGGGCGCGACGCAGTTCACATAGATGCCGGCGGAGGCCAGTTCCGTCGACAGGCTTTTGGTCATGCTGATCAAGGCTCCCTTGGTGGCAGAATAGTCGCAGTGGAAAGCTTCGCCCCGCTGGCCGCTGGTGGAACTGAGAAGCACGATGTGTCCGGCGGGCGCGTGGGTGCGGGGTTGTGTCTTCATCTGCGACACCGCATGTTTGACCAGGCCGAATACTCCATCGAGATTCACGGACATGGTGGAACGCCATTGCTCATCCGACATGCGCTCGATGGCTACATCCTCCGGCGGCCAGACGCCGTGGTTGGCGACGAGAATGTCGAGGCGTCCAAAATGCCGCACGGTCTCGGCCACAAGCGCTCCTGCCGCCTCCGAGTTGGTTAGATTGGAAACGATGGGATGACACACGGTTGGGCCACATTCTTTGGCCAGGGCTTCCGCCGGGGAGCGGGCCTGGCGATAGCTGAAGGCGACTTTGGCGCCAGCGGCGGCAAACATCCGTACCGTGGCCGCGCCGATGCCGCGCGAACCGCCGGAAATGAGAGCGACCTTGCCGGTTAACAAAAGAGGGATCGACATGCCAGACTAGTTTCCCGTTTCTGCTCTGCCGTTGCAAGTGGAAGGGTTAGTCTCCGCTGCCGGAAGACATGCGTTCCGACTTCAACCCGCGCAGCAGCAGCCGCACCAGCATGCCGTCAAAGCGCGTTCCGCTCATCTTCGACAGTTCGTCGAGGGCCTGTTCGGGCGTCCGGGCGGCGGCGAACGATTGCTCGGTGACCATGTTGGCATAGGCATCGGTCAGGCCGATGATGCGGGCCCACAGCGGAATCTCTTCGCCGCGCAAACCATCGGGATAGCCTGAGCCGTCGAAGCGCTGGTGGTGATGTTCAATCCCTTCCCGCATCATGCTGCTGTGCGGGATGGTGCCGACAATCTCCGCCCCGACGTGGGCGTGCATTCTCACCTGTTGGAATTCATCGTCGCTCAGAGGCCCGGTCTTATTGAGCACGCGCTCGGGAATAAAAATCTTGCCCACATCGTGAACCCGGGCGGCGTAAACCAGATCCGCCGTCTCCTCGGAAGAAAGTCCCAGGGCCCGCGCGATCACTTCCGTATAGCGCGCCACCAGATCGCCGTGGCCGGCGGTCTGTAATTCGCGAGACTCGGCAGCCCGGCTGAGCGATTCGATCGCTTCCTTGAGCACCGGTACATTGCAGTCTTCATGTCCGCCGCATAGCTTAAACAAGGTCGAGCTCAACTCTTCGAGATGCTCGGGTCCGGTATGTTCGCGCTGCAGGAAACCTTCGATATAGGCCGAAATCTGCGAGCGCTGGCGGGCGAAATCCTGGCCCTCGACGTATTCCTGCGCGGTGGAGACGGAGTTTCCTCCCGAGCGTTTGGAAACGTACATGCCGGCGTCGGCCACGCGGATGATGTCTTCGATGGAGAAGCCGTGCATGGGAAAACTGGCCACGCCGAAGCTGCCGGTGATGTGATGTTCGTTCAGCATGGGATCGCTGGCCAGCCACTGCCGCAGGCGCTCGGCCAGCACCTGGGCCTGTTCGGAGCCGGTCTCAGGCATCAGCACGATGAACTCATCGCCGCCATAGCGGGCCACCACGTTCGACTGCCGCGACTTTTGTTCGAGCAGCCGGCCCACCCGGGCCAGCACCAGATCGCCCTCGAAGTGGCCCATGGTGTCGTTGACCTCTTTAAATTTGTCCAGATCGATGAGCACGACCGAGAACGGCCGCCCGGAACGCGAAGCCCGTTTCCACTCCGCCGACAATGCTTCCCAGAAGAAGCGCCGGGTCTTGATGCCGGTAAGGCCGTCGGTAATGGATTGCTGTTGTAGCTTTTGGAAGACGAAGGCGTTGTGCAGCGCGGTGGCCAGCAAGTCTGCCAGCGTGTTGAGGATCAGAACATCCTGCGGCGAAAACGCATTCTCGTTGCGGCTCTCGATGTTGAGTACTCCGAGCAACGACTCTCCGTAGTTGATGGGGAGGCAGAGAATCGCGCGCGAATCGGGAAGAATTCCGGTTAAATTGCCGGGCAAGGCATGCTGCACCAGGGCCCGCTCGCCGGTACGGGCCACGCGGCCCAGAATGCCGGTCCCGAGTGGAATGCGCTTGCCAACAGACTGGCCCGTTACTCCAGCTTCCGCTTTGATCTCGATTTCTTTGGTTCCATAGTCGAGCAGGCCGATGCCGATGTGATCGAAACTGAAATTCTTCTGAATTTCGGTGACGATCTGGCTCAACATGTGCACGGGATCGTCGCTGGAAATAGCGGTGCGGGAGACGTTATTGAGAAAGGCCAGTTGGCGGGAGCGGCGCTGCTCCTCGGCAAACAGGCGGGCGTTCTCCACCGCGACGGAAACCTGCCCGGCCGCGGTTGCCAGAACGTCAAGGTCGCGTTGCTCGAAGACGAATTCCCGCTCGGGATGCATGGCGACCATGACTCCGGCAACTTTCTTGCCCATGAAAATCGGGACGGCAATGAGGCATTTCGCGGGGCGTCCCGGAATGTAGTCGATTCCCAGATTCTTCCGCGTGGTCTCCAGATCGGAGCGGATGAGCAGCGGTTCGCCGGTACGAATCACGTATTCGCTGAAAGCATTTCTCGATTCCCGGGTGCGCTTGGGCAGGACGCGATTATCTCGGACCTCGAGTTCGAAGCGCAGATCCTCTCCCTCCTGGAACGCGATGTAGAAATGGCTGGTATCGAAAATCTGTCCCAGTTCGACCTGGATGGTGCGCAGGATCTCGTCCTGGTCGAGGCGGGAACTGATCGCCTTCCCGATCTCGGTCAGAAGTTCGTACTCTTTGGTGCGACGATGAGCATCGTGGCTGACCACGTAGTTTTCGAGGGTCAGGCCCAATTGCAGGGCCAGACCCACCATGAGCCGGGGGCCGGAGGAACCGAACGCCCGCCGTTCTGCGTGGGGAAATAGGATCACGCCAAAATTCTGTTCGCGCGTCTGCAGGCTGACCGCGGTCAGATTGCGGACGTCGGCTTCGCTGAGAATCCTTTTGAATTCCACGAACGTTCCCACCGGCGCGACGGGCAGAGGTTCGCTCATCTCGGCCAGGTGCTGCGCGGTGAAGATTCCGCTCCGCCGGTAGGCGAGTTCGGAGATGTAATCTCCGGCGCCGCTTTTTTCCAGAGCATGCAGAAATCCCGCCGAGAAACCTTGTTGTACCGAAGGCAAAAGACCGCGCCAGCGTTCGGTGATGATGATGGCCGCGCGTTCCATCGGCAGGGCGCTGCGCAAGCGCTCCAGTGCGGCTTGCATGCTGGGCACCAGGTCTTCGGCAAACAGCAGACGGCGCGGATCCACTCCCAGAGTGGACAGAGCCAGGGTGTTTTCCTGCACCGCGTTGCGCTGGTTTTCAAACAGAACCATCACCATGGCTATGCCGAGCAGCATCTGGGGAACCGGGCCGAACAAACGGCTGGCATTGCCAAACATTTCCGTCCAGGAATTCTGCAGCTGCCCCACGCCCATCAAGACCGCCCAAAATGCCAGGGAAACCGCCAGCACCCAGAAGGCGAGCGATTTGCGCCGATGGCTGTTCAGATAAAAGACAGCCGAACAGTAGAGCAAGATCGCGGCCAAGCCTAAGCCCAGGCGAACGGCTGGCTGTACGTCCGGACGGAACACACCGTTGACGATGTGACCCCGCAGTGTGAGGCAGGCGAGAGCCACGCCGACCGTGCCCACGGCGGCGTCGTACCAGCGGAACCGAGAGGAGCCGCGCATCAGCCGGGTGGAAACGAAAATGCACAGTGCCATCGCGACCAGAAAAAGCTCGCTGATAAAAAATGCGATGGAAGACTTGGGAAAGGTGTCGAGGATGTAGTGCAGCGAGTAAGCCGCCCAAGCCAATTGCCACGCACGGAAGTAGGGCTGACGGCTCTGCTCGTGCAAATAAGTGAAGACGAGAAACAACAGAACCGAGACGAATCCCGGGATCAAAACCGTCGTAATGACAACACTGTTCATAGGGTCGTTGAAAGACACCTCTGGCCAAACTTACTGGGTCAGTTTAAGGGGGGAAACAGTGCCTTGATGTTTTCATATCGCGCCCCGGAACACAACAAGATTTAAGTACAGTGCCCGTCTTCGATATCTTTTGAAATCAAAGGGTTACGACAATGTCGTTATTGTGACCTGGCTTGACGTGCTGGGGGGGGCTGCCGGTACCATCGAAGGTCCGTCGAAAGCAGAAAATCGTGGTACCGGGGAAGACCCTGGTTCTTTGCCACCCACCTGACCTTATGCCCGAATCCTTGCATGCAGCGCCGCCAAGCCAGCCAAGAGTGCGTTTTGCTCCATCGCCTACCGGATTCCTTCACGTAGGGAGTGCTCGAACCTTCATTTTCAACTGGCTGTATGCCCGCCGGAATGGGGGAACGATGATTTTGCGGCTCGACGATACCGACCTGGAACGCAATACCGACGCCTCAGTCGATTCCATTTTTGAGGGATTGAAGTGGCTGGGGCTGAGTTGGGATGAACAATACCAGCAGTCCGAGCGCGGACCACTGCACCGCCAAATGGCGGAGGCCATTTTTCAGAAAGGGCTCGCCTACCGCGATTTTACCCCTGCGCATAGGGGAGACAGCGAGAGATCGGGAGAGCAGGGAACCTGGTTGTTCAACCCGGGGATGCGGGAACTCTCACGAGAAGAAAGCGATCGGCGCGCCGCGGCGGGAGAAAAGTTTGCCTTGCGCTTTCGCGTGCCGCGCCAGTCCGGAGAAGTTGTGCGCTTCACCGACGCCGTTTACGGCGAACAGATCAAGGCTGGCGCCGACATTGAGGACTTCGCCCTGTTGCGCTCGGACGGCCTGCCAACCTACCACCTGGCCTCGTGCGCCGACGACGCCGACCTCGGCATCAGCCACATCATTCGCGGCCAGGATCATCTCTCAAACACGTATAAGCATGTATTGATTTTCGCAGCCGCCGGCTTCACGCCACCGCAGTTCGCGCATCTTCCCCTGCTGGTCGCGCCGGACGGAACCAAGCTCTCCAAGCGCCGCCACGGACCGGTCGTGAGCGTGACCACTTACCGCGACGCCGGATTTCTGCCCCAGGCGTTCATCAATTTTTTGTGCCTGCTGGGCTGGTCGCCGAAAAACGATCGCGAGCAGATGAGCCGCCAGGAACTGGTCGACGCATTCTCGCTCGAAGGAATCAATCGCGCGAATGCAGTGGTGAACTTCAAGGAGAATTCTTCGTCAAGCCCGGTCATCGCGAGCGAAGCGGGGGACGTGGGGGTCGCCTATCAGGAAGACACTTTCGATCCCAAGGCGCTCTGGCTCAATGCCGAACACATTCGCGGGTTGGCCATCGAAGACCTGTGCCAGCGGCTGCTGCCGATCGTGCGCCAAGCCGGGTTCCAGGTCACGCCCGAGCAAATGCTGCGGATCACGCCGCTCATCCGCGAGCGCATCAAGCTGCTGCGCGACGTGCTTAGCGCCGCCGACTTTTTCTTTGCCGACCAGTTGCCGCCCTACGACCCAGGCGAACTCATCCCGCAAAAGGGCGACGCCGCCATGGCGCTGAAAGTGCTAGCGCGGGCGCAGGAAGTGTTGGCCAATGTGGAATTCAAACACGACCCGCTCGATCAGGCTCTGCGCGCGGCGGCTCAGCAACTGGGCATCAAGGCAGGACAGATGTTCCAGCCCATTCGCGTTGCGGTCTGTGGACGGAAGAATGCCCCGCCGCTGTTTGAGACGCTGGAAGTGCTGGGACGGGAGACGACACTGGCGCGGATCGCGCAAGCGATTCAGCGGGCGGGATCGACGGATTTTAAGCCGGGTTTCCCGGCCGGTACGCCCGCTTGACATGAAGTACTTTGTAACATAAAGTACTCTCATGATCGCAGCTGACGAGCCCTTCCTCCGCCCCCTCTCGAAGCCCTGGATTCCCCGCGAGATGACGACTGCGCCCGCGCTTGATCCGACCGATGCCGGCGGGCCGGTGGAATCGCGATATGCGTTGTTGATCAATCCCTTTTATCCCAAGGATGCCAATGCCAGCTTCGGCAAGCACGCGCTCACCCCGACGCTGGCGCTGACAAGCTTTGCCGCGACCACTCCGGAGTCCTGGCGCGTGGAGTACTGGGACGAAAATTTGCTCGACGGCCGGCCTCCCTTTCGTCCCATGCCAAGCGTAGTAGGAATCACCGTGCACCTGACCTTTGCCCGGCGCGCTTACGAACTCGCGGACTGGTATCGCGCCCGGGGGGCGAAGGTGATTTTCGGCGGGTTGCATGTGCTGTCGTGTCCCGATGAATGCGCGGCGCACGCGGATGCGCTGGCCTGCGGCGACGGCGTGCAACTATGGCCGCGAATTCTCGGCGACCTGGAGACCAACCAACTCCAACCCCGCTACGTCGCGACCTATGAAAATGACTATGGCGACGACCCTTCGCCGCGGCGAGCCCTGCTTCCGCGCCGCAGCTTTCTCACGACCACCAGCCTGATTGCCACTCGCGGATGTCACAACCGCTGCGGTTTCTGCTATCTCGCCACCGATGGCTTGCGCATGCCCTATCGTATGCGGCATCCGCAGCAGGTGGTCGATGAGTTCAAAGCCGATGACCAGCCCTATGCGGTCTTTATCGACAATAATCTCGGATCCCGTCGCGACTATCTGCATTCTCTGTGCGCGGCGCTGCGCCCCCTGAACAAAATCTGGAGCGCGGCCGTGACCATCGACGTGACTGACGATCCCAGCCTGATCCGCCACATGGCGCTGGCGGGGTGCACCGGGGTATTCATCGGCTTCGAGTCGCTTTCCGACCAGAATCTGGCCGACGCGCACAAGAAGACGCCGAAAACCAGCGACTACGCGCGGCGGGTGCGCATTCTGCACGACTACGGCATTCAGGTGAACGGCTCGTTCGTCCTCGGCTTCGATCACGATCGCAAAGATGTTTTCGCGCGTACTGCGGAATGGATCGAGGAGAACCGTTTGGAGTGTGCCACCTTTCACATTCTCACGCCCTACCCGGCCACGCCGCTGTTTCGCCAGATGGAGGCCGAGGGGCGCATCCGGCATCGCGACTGGACGCTCTATGACACGAGCCATGCTGTGTTTCAGCCGAAGCACATGACTCCGCAGGAACTGGAGCAGGGATACGCCTGGATCTACCAGCGTCTGTTTTCGCATGCATCGATCTGGCGTCGCCGGCCCGAGGACTGGCAGGCGATTCCGCTGTATCTGGCGATGTCGTACCTCTACAAGCGCTCCAACCGCTTCTGGCATTTGCTGATCAAGCACGACCTGGTGAATCCGGTATGGAAGCCCTTGGTGGAAATGACTCGCTTGCGGCACGTCCGCTACCGGCGGAAGCTTGCTGCATGCGAAGTCCCCACCCCAGCTCCGGGCCAAGTCGTGTCGGCGGGTGTTTAGACGGACCGCTGTGCCCGGACCGCCGCCTGCAATCCTGAAAATGAAACCCTGAAAATGAAGCTTGACCAGGCGCCCAGCGCGCACCCGCTCGTGGTCTCGCCGGATGCGCTGGCGGGGTTCGCCTAAATACTTCCCGCTGGCTGGAATCGTAAAATTGTCCATTCTCGGCAGCGTTGCGGTGCTGGGGCTCTGGAATCTGGATTGCCGCGATGGTCCAAAGCTCCGGAATTTCTGAAGTATCTCCGCCACCGAACTTCCCCTACGCGGCGAGCCGCGTCCCTCACTGTGCCGTAAGAATGCGATAAGATCAGAGCGATATGAAAACTTCTGACACCGAGGCCGAGACGCGCAAAAATGCTTCTCCAGAATCTGGGCCGTCCAATTTCATACGCGACATTATTCTTGACGATCTGAAGACCAATCAATATGAAGGCCGGGTACAGACGCGCTTTCCTCCCGAGCCGAACGGATATCTGCACATCGGCCACGCCAAGGCGATCTGCCTCGATTTCGGACTGGCCGACGAATTTGGCGGCCACACCAACCTCCGTTTCGACGATACGAATCCCGAAAAGGAAGAGACCGAGTACGTCGACTCGATTATGGCCGACGTGAACTGGCTTGGTTTTCGTTGGGATGGCTTGTTTTACGCATCGGATTACTTCGATCAGCTCTATGAATGGGCGCTGAAACTGGTGGGGGATGGCAAGGCCTACGTGGATGACCTCTCGGCGGAAGAGATTCGAAAATACCGTGGCACGCTGACCGAACCGGGCAAAGACAGCCCGCACCGCAACCGTCCGGTGAAGGAAAATCTCGATTTATTTCAGCGCATGAAGGCGGGAGATTTTCCCGACGGATCGCGCGTGCTGCGCGCTCGGATTGACATGGCTTCACCCAATCTGAACCTGCGCGATCCGGTCATGTACCGCATCCTGCACGCCCAACATCACCGTACGGGAAACAAGTGGTGTATTTATCCCCTGTACGATTTTGCGCACGGACAGTCCGATTCGCTCGAACGGGTCACGCACTCCATGTGCACGCTGGAGTTTGAAGATCACCGCCCGCTCTACAACTGGTTCATCCAGCAATTGGGGATTTTTCCCTCAAAACAGATCGAGTTCGATCGCCTTAACCTGACGCACACCTTGCTGAGCAAACGCAAGCTGCTGCAATTAGTGCAGGAAGAGCGCGTGAGTGGCTGGGACGATCCGCGGATGCCGACGCTGAGCGGCATTCGGCGACGCGGCTACACGCCCGAGGCGATTCGCAACTTTTGCGCGGCCATCGGAGTGTCGAAGACAACCGGCTCGATCGAACTGGCGATGCTGGAACATTTCGTGCGCGAGGATTTGAACAAGCGCGCGCCGCGGGTGATGGCCGTGCTGCGGCCGCTGAAAGTCGTCATCGACAACTATCCGGAGAGTCAGGTGGAAGAGATGGATGCGGTCAACAATCCCGAGGATCCGGCCGCCGGCTCGCGAAAAGTTCCGTTCTCGCGCGTGCTGTACATCGAGCAGGATGATTTCCGCGAGGTCCCCCCGCCGAAATATTTTCGCCTCACACCGGGCCGCGAGGTTCGTCTGCGCTATGGCTATTTCGTGAAGTGCACGAGTGTGGTGAAAAACGAGCAGGATGAGATTGTCGAAGTCCACTGCACCTATGATCCGGCCACGCGCGGGGGAAATGCTCCCGACGGCCGCAAGGTGAAGGCGACCATCCACTGGGTCTCGGCCGCGCACGCAGTGGACGCCGAAGTGCGCATCTACGAGAACTTGTTCCTGAAAGAAAATCCCGGCGAGGTGGAAGAAGGCAAGGACGTGCTCGACAATCTCAATCCGAATTCGCTCCAAGTGATCGCCCACGCTAAATTGGAACCGTCACTGGCCGACGCCGCCATCGGAGCGCGCTATCAATTCGAACGCTTGGGATACTTTTCGGTCGATCCAGACTCGAAGCCGGCAAAGCTGATCTTCAATCGTACGATCGCGCTGAAAGATACCTGGGCGAAAGTGGAGAAGAAGCAGGGCCCGAAAGCCTGACGAGAGAGTCCAGCCAGGCCCTTCCAAAAAAACAAATCCGTGAGCGGAATTCACTTCGGGGCTAGGGACACTGGACCTTTAAATTAGATTTAAAAGATAGCGTCGAGTACGTTCGATGGTTCATCCCCATCAACCACCCAGCTTCAGCTCTGGCGACCGAGTTTGGACGCCCCTCGATCAAGATCACTCACCAACATGAATTGCTTCCCGGCGGCAACCGGAAGCCCGAAGCGGGGTCGGCCAGCTGAACCGAACCGTCCTGCCCGAGCACAGCGCACATGGTTGCCGTCCGGTTGCGCCGATTCGCGCCGTGAGATGTCCAGCCGGTCTCAGCTCGTCGTGGTCAGGGTCGGCTCGTTCCAACGAGGCAAAAAATCTCGCTCGGCTAAGATCTTGATCAGTTCGCCGCCGAGCCGGTCATCGAACAGGACAATCAGCGCGTGGTACGTCTTGTTCACCACATCGATCATTAGCGCCTTCATTTCCTCGTCGCTCAGCCGCGAAAGTTTGGGCCAGGGTATCTCCCCGTAGGGCGAACGGACGACCACGTCTGTGTAGTCTCCAATCTCGGAGTCCGGAGTAATCCCGGCGTGCAGATCCTCGAGCATGGTATTGCGAAAACATTGCTGCGCCAGGTACTTCGCGAGCCTCTTGAGCACTTCGGGGTGGGTAGAGATTGACCGTGCGGTTTCACCAGTCATTGTGAGCTCCAGACTGATTCCAGAATTAGGTGGGGAAATGCGAATCCTTAGGCAGCGGCGAACTCGGGATGCCCCTGGACTGCATCCGCAAAGTGCATGAGCTTCTCCCCGATCCGATCGTCGAGTGCACTCTTGACCCCAGATCGCCTCTCGATGCCGCGCGTCGCCCGGCACTGTTGTACCCAGATCTTGTGGAATCGTATGCCGCCCATGCCGCTAGCCATAATAAGCGGTTCTCAGTAGAACGCAAAAAAACTGTACGATTCCTCAGGCCCGTCCCATCTGCCCTATGCGTCTCCTTTACCGCTTACTTTGCAACAGCCGTTCGGTAGCTTTGTCGAGCTCCCAGACAATTATCGGCTGCGACGAATTCAAGCCCCTAACTCCTTTTCAGCTGCTGATCAAGCCAAGGATGCTGTAGCCCAAGCTCGAGAGCCTAAATGCTGCCATTGCACCACGAGCCCGATTTTGAGGGTACGGCACCGGTACGATTTTCGTGGTCTTTGTCCTGCCGGAATGTATTTTCGAGTATGGATCTGCTTCGGGATGGATTTCGAGGTTGGCTCGACCGACAGCCCAGGGCCCGGCTGTCCCCCCCCAGGTAGACGGTGAGAGCTGACGGCCGCGAACGACGATGCTAGTTATGAACGTGCGGACTCTGGGCGGGATTGTGGTGGACGCCGGGCGGTTCCTTGGTAACTTTCACGTCCAAACTTACCGGAAGAGTCTTGGGCGGGAAGCACTGGGCGTTGTCGCAGGCCTGGTAGCGAAGGACGCCGTGCATCACATATTTCCCCGGAATTACGGCGTGCAGCGGATGTACGGCTAGCACGATTGTGAAATCTCCGTTGTAGACGTTCAACTTCTCATCCGGAGAAAAAGGGAAAGCAAGGTCCTTGCCGGCAGGATACGCAATCTTTCCGAGGATGATGTCGGTGGGCAGGTCCATCCTCAGACTGGTGGGAATCAGAAACTCCGACTTCGGGGTGTTGGAGTTAATGTGAAATCCTGAGGCCACGCGGAAATTCAAATCCACCATGGTCTGAGCAGCCCGGGGAGCCGTGACCAGCGGCACCGGAGCGATCGCGACCGAAGGCGCCTTCACCGATTGCGCCAACCCTGCGCCCGCAAGCAAGCCGAGCATAGAGATAGAGATCAGCTTCGATCTGGGTTGTTTCAACATCATTTTCGATACAGCCCTATAGTAGAGGAATCGCGGTCCGGTTCCTATTGTCACTTCTGGGCCTGCAGGGGCGGCGCGCTGGATGCCTGGCTCTTTGCCGCCTCCGTGCCTAACGCCTTCTTGATCGAGTCCTCGATATCCGCTTTGCCCTTCAGGCCGATAATCTTGTCCACGATTTTTCCATCGCGGCCGATGAAAAAAGTCTCCGGTAAGGCCGGAACGCCGCCGTAGGCTTCACCGACCGCTTCCTTGCCCAGCAGAATCGGATAGTTGACACCCATATCTTTCATGAACTTAGCGATGTCGTCCTTGCTGTCGTCCCCCATCTCGACACCAACCACGCGCAATCCTTGCGAGGCGTACTGATTCTGCAATTCCACCAGCCACGGGGTTTCGATCTTGCAGGGGCCGCACCAGGTAGCCCAAAAGTTCAGCAGGACCGCTTTGCCGCGCAGGTCCGATAGTCGCATGCTGTTGCCATCGAGCGACTGCAACGTGAAATCGGGCGCAGGCCCCGACTTGGTGATGGGTGGCGGCGCGGGCCCAGAACGCCGAGCCATATGGAATCCGAAATACAGCATGGCTGCGGCAACCACGGCGACCACCACCAAGGCCAGCGGATTACGCTTCCCTCCTCTGGCCGGTCCGCCGGCTACGTCATATTTGCCACCATCGACATCCGCCTCTGGAAACACCGCTCCGCACGCGTTGCAGGTTACCGTTCCCACAGCTTCAGCTTCAGGATTGGGACGAACTCCCTTTTCCTGGGTCGCCCAACATTTTGGACAGCGCCAGTGAGATTTTTCCAACGGCATCCCGTCCGATCCTTCCGCCATAAATCAAACCTCCAACTACAGAGTAAAACGATTCAGAAACGACAGCCAACTCGAGATCAGAGTAAAGCGGCCCATGACCAGCAGCACACCCAAGGCGATCAGCAGGCCGCCGCTGGCCACTTCGAGCACGTGCATCTTGGAGCGGAAGCGGCTGTAAAACTTCAGGAAACGCTCCATCAGCAGCGAGGTCAGCAGAAACGGCACCGCGAGTCCCAGCGAATAAACCGCCAGCAGGAAAATTCCCTTCCTCACCGTGTCCTGCTCGCCGGCCAGGGTCAGGATGGCGGTCAAGATCGGACCCAGGCACGGCGTCCAGCCGAAGGCGAAGGCGAATCCAATGACGAATGCGCCAATCGGCGTGCTGCTGCCCTTAACGCTGTGCAGCCGCGCGTCGGTGTAGAGCGCCTTAATTTTGAAAATTCCGGTCAGGTGCAGCCCGAAGATAATGATGACCAGCCCGGCCACGATCGACAGCGTGTGCTTGTAGCGCGCCGCCATCTGCCCGATCTCGGTCGAGATCGCGCCCAACGTGATGAACACCACGCTGAAGCCCAGGATGAACCCAATCGAATTCACCATGACCCGACGCATCAGCTGGCCCTGTCGCGATTTCAGCTCCTCGATGCCCACGCCCGAAATCAAAGAAAGGTATCCGGGCACCAGCGGCAGCACGCAGGGCGAGAGGAAAGAAATCAGGCCGGCGATGAAGGCGGCAAGAGGAAGCGGAAGGCTGGAAAGAAAGCTCGACATTGGCTTTTATTGTAGCTGCTGAATCGCTACCTCATACGATAAGACGCTATACGATAAGACGCTCGGATCCGGTTTTAGTTGCAAACCGGTTGCGCCGCGATTCGGTAGGGCGTCAGCGTGGTTTCTGCGGCTGCGCCGGCGCGGGAGGCGTTCCGAAATCCTGCATCTGTTCCGGGGATTCCCCCAGCTTGCGAAGAATTGCACCCGGCAGTATGGCGCCGAGGATGGCCCGGTTTCCTTCCTGCCGTACTTGCAGGCTGTCAAAAAGCGCTTTCATATCGGCGTCACCGCCCGGCGATGCGACCGATACCTCGGCGCTGCGAAACATCGCCAGCAACACGTTCGCCTTGTCGGTGATTTCGCGAGCGTCATCGGCGCTGCCCGCCCAGGCCTCCGCCCGCAGGTGCAGCGCGTCGACGCGCAGCGGCAGATGCAGCGGGCTGTAGCTGGCGGAGACTACCAGATCGGCGGGCTTGGGAAAAACCGTCGCCCAGGCGCCGGATTGGCGCGCCAGTGGCTCAACCCGCGCCACCATCCAAAATGGGCTGGCCAACTGCACCCGCTTGTAATACCGCCGGAGCAGAGCTGGGCCGCCAAACGGCGAGGCCAGCCGCCGGGAACGGTCGACCATGCCGCGGATCACCGCTGGGTCGTCGTGATTGGACGCTGCCACCGTATCCACCCCCAGAATCGCGACGCGGAAAGACCGTCCGTAGAGTGCAATGGTGAAGATGTCGATCGAGTTGTAGTTCTCGACGGCCTGCGCGGTCCGCCTCAGGTAAGCGAGACACCTGCTGCCATCAAACCTGCCGGTGAAGACTTCTGAAAAACGAGGCTCGGAGGCCGCGCCTCCGGTCCCACCGCCGGGCCAGTTCTCCGGGTAGTGGATGGCAAAGGCGGCCGCGTCCAGATCGCGCTCGAAGTCAAAGCCAGTTTCTTGCAGGAAGCGGTCGTATTCTGCGTCGTGCGAAACCGGGTCGTGCTCCGGGGGAAAAAGCTTCCCGCCATTCGCTTTGCGGGCCCACACAAAATTGGCGTACACGAAAGCGTCGGCGCCGGGCAGCAGCCGCGCCGGTTCTGGGGGCGCATGCTTTCGCAGCTGGACGGCAAGTGTCACGGCCGCGGCCACGATTACCAGCGCCAGTGTTATGGGGAAAGCGCGTCTAATTCGCATGCAAATGCGGTCAAATGTGGAATGATAGCATTGTAGGCCTTGGAGTTTCTGCTTGGACCGAACTGCGGACTAGGAAGCGCTTCACTCGCCCGATTGTGCTTTCGTTCCTGCTCGCCGGCCGGAGCGTCGTTATTTTCTCTGCGATTTCGCTGCCTGCCGCCGATTTCGTGCTGCCGGCGGCACGGTTTAACCCTCGCCGGATACTCGACCGATCGCCGATGCCACGATTATTGTCCGTGACGGTCATATCGCGGCGCTGGGGCCACCGGCGGCGGTCAGAATTCCAAAAGGCGCTCAGGTTTTGCACTGTTCCGGAAGATTCGTTGCCGCCGGTTTCTGGAACAGTCACGTGCATATTCTTACCCCCGGTCTATCGCACGCGCGTGACTGTGCAAGCAGCGAACAACCGAGCTCGCTCGGCATTCCGAACACCAGGGGACTCGCCGAGACTAGACGGGACTCGGGTAGTGGGTCATGCTGACAGCGTGCAGCTTAGCTCTTACCCCCGTACTGGCGGGCCCCCTTTTATTTCTTTCCTTGGGATCGCGGCATTGGGGTAGAGGTCGACGATCTAATCGGCTGCGATCGCAGCCCGCCGAAAATGACCTGGGCTCGTTGGTAAGAAATCATGCTTGCCCTCACGATCTCGGATGGGTGGACTTAAAAGTAAGTCCGGGCTGGCCAGTCTTGGCCGCTATCCTGAAATAACTAGGGTTCGAAGCCGATCTTGTTCAACATCGGCGTAATCTCGGGCTCGGTCCCGGGAAGCTGAATTCCGACAGGCTGGAAGTCCTTTCCATCCCGCGCGCGGTAGATCACATACCGATCAAGCGCCGGATCGCTGACCGGCTCCCAATCGACCTCCACATGCCGGTCATAGCCGATAGCTTTCACATTTTGAGGTGCAGGGAACGAACCTGCGCTGCCAGCGATGCCGTCAGCATCATCGTCAAACCTGATTTCGTCGAGAATCAGGGTGTGGGGCACGCCGTCAGACCGTCCCTGAAGAAAAAGGACATTTTGCACCAGCGAAGAGCGAAACTTATAAATCGAACCCGTACGAAATTCAGAGAGGGGGATGCGCACCTGCACCCAGCGCGCTGCCGGCAGATCGCCCGCGAATTTCCCCAGACGCAAAGGGTCGCTGAAGCTGCCGGGAAATTCAGCAACCTGCAGGCCCTCGCGCGTGGTGGACAGCATGATGCGGGGTAGGTCATCGGCGGCGATTGCCTGCGGACTGTAGCACCAGAGATAGAGATTGCGTCCAGAGAGCTCGGGAAATCGGTAGCGAAAATTGACGACTCGTACTTCAGCTTCCCAGCCTCCTGACTTTCCCGACTGCCACTGAAGGCGCAGAGCATTGGGTGGCGTGATGAACCACCTGGTCTCGACCGGCAGCCTGCCATCCTTCTGTTCAATCAAGCTGGGAGAAGACGCCTGAGCATAACTGTAGAAATAATTGTCCGACGTCAGGCTGTTGTCGAACACGATGTGCCGGTAGTATTCCGTGTCGCCACCCGACAGAAGAGCCGGGAGCAGGAGAGCCGCAAGTACCGAAAACAGCGAAGAAAGTTTCCCCGCGTCCGCCCTTATGGCGTGCTTTTTGGAGTTAGGTGTTCGCAAGGAGCTCCGAGGAACCAAATAGGCAGAATGCAATCCCGTGACAGCCCAAATCCATGAATGCGCCACCGCCGCAGTATCAAAGCCAGAGTGGAAAATGACAACGCTCAGTCGGCATCTTGACTCACCTCGGCTTTCTTCCCGAGCAGGCCGTGCTCGTCTGCCACTACATAAGAGCAGACTCGGAAGTTGTCGCAATCCACGCCGGAAATTCTAGCCAGATGCTCGGCGGCCAATTGAGCGGGGACAATATCGAAAAGGAATTGCCACCCCGGAGGTGCAGCCGGCGTTTGCAAAACGAGATCCGCCGCATCTTCGGGAAGATCCTGGCCGATCAGCATGACCGAGGCACCCAATATCCCAAGATCACGAGCTACGGCAATGTCCTCTGCTCGCATGCGCTGCGGGTCGACCCACAGGCCGAAACGAGAACCCGTCGTGACCACCTCTTGCGGACCGTGGCGGAAGCTGCCGGTCCCCATAGAGGTAGCAGGGTGCTTAGCACCTTCTTCCCATAGCAGGCGAGCTTCGTGACAGCTGGCCAGACTGGAACCCCGCGCCAGAAAGTAGTAAGTGGATTGGGGCGCGAACCAAGTTGCGTCGGTAATCAGCCTTCGCCAACCCGCAATAGCTTGAGCAGTCTTGTCGATTGTGTGCAGTAGCGCCGCTTGGGCACGGGAAGAGAAAGAGCTCACGGTTGCCATGGCCAGAGCTGACGCGGTTGCCGCCAATGTCGAATAGGTGTTGACAGAAATCCCGTGATCGAAAGCGACGGGTACTACAAGAGGAATCTGCGCTTGCTCAGCCAGAGGACTACACCCCGAGTTCGTAAGACCGATGATCAAGGTGCCAGATTCGCGCGCTTTGGCCAGCAAGTTGACAATTTCCACGCTTTGTCCACTGCGGGAAATGACGACAATTGCCGAGCGATCCGGGAAGGCACCGAAGTGCAGAAGCTCGGCGGCATCTTGCAGGCACACGGGGTAAGAGCCCTGATAAAAAAAAGGTGCCGCCCCGAGCGCAGCGCAGTAACTGCTGCCGATGCCAGTCAAATAGATATGATCGGTACTCTGGAGCATGGCCGCCGCGGCCTTGAGTGGGTGTTGTCCGGCTCCGCCGAGAAACTCCACAGTGGAGGCGAGAACGCTCGGCTGCCGTAAAATGTCATTCAAGAAGTGGGTCATGCGTCAATTAGGGGTTGTCTAGTCGGGGGGGGGGTCCGGGAAACCTATCCTCTCTGAAACCGATTTCGGTAACCGATTGCAGTACTGCTCCTTTTATTTATGCTTCTCCTGCTCCTCTGTCAAGTTGCTGGCCGGTGCTCCCGGTGCTCCGGTGCTCTCGCAGACACAACTGTCGGCGTTCTCTGCGCTGTGAGCCTCGCCCCCCTGCTTGACGCGCCTTTGCTTAGGTTTCCGGAAGTTTCGGGAGAGGCGCGGCTCGGGACGAAGGTTCGCCTATCTTGTTTCCTATTCTCATTCTCATGCGGATCTCGCGGATGGAATCAGCGAGCCGGGCCGGTGGACTCGCGGACAACCAACTCGGTCTCAACGTAATGGTCTGCGCCTTTGCGGCGCTTAAGTTTCAGCATCTTGTCCAACGCCTCGAAAGCGA